>Ga0105237_10002720_pt1 | contig 21581 bp, 18 predicted proteins | sample KBSC24metaG_FD_81520 | JGI IMG/M metagenome (GOLD analysis project Ga0105237, IMG submission 81520) | Corn rhizosphere microbial communities from Kellogg Biological Station, Michigan, USA - KBS C2-4 metaG | ecosystem: Host-associated > Plants > Roots > Rhizosphere > Soil | place: Michigan, USA...
CGGAGTCGAACCCACCCAAACCTCACCATCCTCAAAAAACTCCTTTTTCCAGATGGGGACGGTTTGTTTTAACGTGTCGATAATATACCGGCACGCATCAAAGGCTGCGGCGCGGTGGGCAGCTGAAACGGCAATAACAACAGGCACTTCGCCGATTTGCAATACACCTGTGCGGTGGTGAATTAGCACTTTTTGCACAGGCCATTTTTCAAAGGCGTATAGGGCGATTTTTTCCATCTCGGCGATGGCCATCGGCTCGTAGGCTTCAAACTCCAGCCGGATTACATTTTTGCCTTTGGTTTGATTACGGACTGTGCCGATAAATACATCTATGCCTCCGGATTCGGGCGACATGATCCAATCGATGGCTGATTGGATGTTGAGGGTAGAGGGGGATATTTGGATGTTGGTGTTCAATAGATTGATAATCAAAATTTTGTCATTCTGAACGAGAGTGAAGAATCTTGTGCGATTGCAAAGTTCGCAAACTATCCGGCGCCTACCTATTTGTTGCATAAGATTCTTCGCTCACGCTCAGAATGACAAGTGAAATTTTACCCCCCGCTCACCGGCGGGATAATCGCTATCTCATCACGCTCGTGCAAGTTATCGCCGGGCAGTGCATATTCATTGTTTACCGCCACCATGTATGATGCCAGCTGCTTTAGCCGCGGATATTGTTGCTCGAGCAGGTATTTTAAATTGTAGACGGTAGCATCATTAGCCAACTCTAAATTAACCGACGTGCTCCCAAAAATGTCCTTCGCAATGCCGAACGCCAGGATTTTAATTTTCATGCCTCAAAATTAGGGTAAATTGTAATAATAACGGGTTGCCGCATTCAAATATTTGCGTGTATATTTAGCCTGCAAACAATCTATCTAAACATTGGTTTTTAAAGAGAGCGGCGGTTTTTATAGCAAGTCTCAAATCTCATATCTTACGTTTGATGCCCGAAATTAAAAACATACCGGTAACTAAAGTTAACGGGCTTGACAACCAGTACACTACCGATGCGCTTGCTATTGAGGAGCCGCTGGAAATCAGGATGGAATACATTTCGGAAGATGAACCAAAGATTCAGAACGTATCTGTTACTATGCGCACGCCCGGAAATGATGCAGAGCTTGCAATAGGTTTTTTATTCACCGAAGGGATTATAGGCAATGCGAATGATATAGCCAATGTGGACTATTGCTTTATCGCCTGTGCCGAAAACAAGGAAAATGTAATCCAGGTGAAACTGGAAGACGGTGTTGTTCCCAATCTTAAAAACGCGGATCGCAATTTTTATACGACATCCAGCTGCGGGGTTTGTGGAAAGGGTTCAATTAATGCTATCAGAACTGTCGGCGCTTTTATCGCCCAAAATGAAAATGAAATTGCTATAGATAGCGAGCTGCTTTATACGCTGCCGGATATTTTGCACAACCACCAGCAGGTTTTTGCGGAAACCGGCGGGCTGCATGCTTCGGCTTTATTTAGCCTTGATGGAAAGCTGCTGATAGTCCGCGAGGATGTTGGCAGGCATAATGCACTGGATAAGCTGATTGGGGCCGCGTTACAAGAAGGCATGCTGCCATTAAATAATCACATTTTGTTGTTAAGCGGGCGTGCCAGTTTTGAGCTGGTGCAAAAAGCGGTAATGGCCGGTATAAGGATAATTGCCGCTGTTGGTGCACCTTCGAGCCTGGCGGCTGAGCTGGCGGCGGAGTTTAATGTTACGCTCGCAGGCTTTTTGCGCAACCGGCGCTTTAATATTTATACTGCGGGTCACCGCATTTTATTCCCTGTACATGAAAATTCGAATTAAGCATAATTCTATACGATACCGGCTTACGCAGTCGGATGTGACAACGCTGGCGAAAGATAAAAGAATCAGCGACAGCCTTGACTTCGGCTTACAGCAGCTTACGTATGAGTTGCAGGTGGTTGAAGATTATGAGCTGTCATCCACTTATAGTAATAATACTATTACCGTTTACATACCGCAAAGCATGGTAACCGAGTTGCTTGAAACCGATAAGGTAGGTTTTGAAAATGAGCGTCATGTACCGCATTTACTGGTGGAAAAGGATTTTACCTGTTTGGACGAAGTTGAAGAAGACCAGAGCGATAATTACCCCAATCCTTTAGCTGCAAAAAAGATATGAAGAAGGAAGTTAGTGCACCGGCTGAAGAAAATCCCGAAGAACTGCTGGATTTAAAACTACACGAGCCCAAAAAATGGGCGGCGGGTATTCCGGCTGTACTGGAGTCGGGTAAGGATATCTTGGCAGAGGCTGGTTTTGTTCGGGGAATGAACGGCTTGTTCCACATGAATAAAAAGGGTGGCTTTGACTGTTCCGGCTGTGCGTGGCCCGACCCGGATGATGAACGTTCACCCATTGCCGAATACTGCGAGAACGGCGCAAAAGCATTAGCAGAAGAGGCCACTACCAAAAAGCTTACGCCTGAGTTCTTCTCCCAAAATGCCGTTTCAGACCTTGCCAGGTTAAATGATTATGAAATAGGGAAGAAGGGCCGTATAGCGCAGCCAATGTTCCTGCCCAAAGGCGCAACGCATTATGAGCCGATAGGTTGGGACGATGCTTTCAGAAAGATCGCTAAAGAATTAAATGCGCTTAAATCTCCTGACGAGGCGGTGTTTTATACTTCGGGGCGTACAGGTAATGAAGCATCTTTCACTTACCAGCTTTTTGTAAAGGAATATGGCACTAACAATATGCCCGACTGCTCCAATATGTGTCATGAGTCGTCGGGTGTTGCGCTGTCGGAGACCATCGGTATTGGCAAAGGCACGGTTACTTTGGATGATTTTAACCATGCGGAGGTAATCATTATTATGGGGCAAAACCCCGGCACTAACCATCCGCGTATGCTTACCGCGCTGGAAAAAGCCAAAAAAAAGGGTGCTAAAATAATCGCCATTAATCCGCTGCATGAGGCCGGCTTGATGGCATTTAAAAATCCGCAGACGGTAAAAGGTATGATGGGCATAAGCACCCAACTGGCCGATGTGTATTTGCAGGTGAAAATTAATGGCGATATGGCGCTGTTTAAAGCGATTGAGAAATTGCTTTATGCAGCGGAACAGCAGTCTCCGGGAAAGATATTCGATAAGCAATTTATCAGCGAAAGAACAACAGGCTACAAAGAGTTCCTGGAAAGACTTGATGACTATAGCCTGGAAGAACTTGCCGCGGAAAGTGGTGTTTTGCTCAGCCAGATTGAAGAAGCCGTTGAAATATTAAAATACAAGCACAAGATCATTATCTGCTGGGCCATGGGGATAACCCAGCATGTTAATGGCGTAGATACCATAAAAGAAATACTGAACCTGGCCCTTCTGAAAGGCAGTATCGGCAAGCAGGGTGCTGGCATGTGCCCGGTGCGCGGGCATAGTAATGTGCAGGGTAACCGCACCATGTGGATTTGGGAGAAGCCCAAAAAAGAGTGGCTGGACAAAATTGAAGAAGTATTCGGTTTTGAGCCGCCGCGTAAGCATGGTCTTGACGTGGTGGAATCGATAAAAGCTATGCACGAAGGCAAGTTGAAAGTGTTTTTTGCGATGGGGGGTAACTTTATCTCCTCAACGCCCGATACCATTTATACGGCCGAAGCACTGCGCAAAATGAAGCTTACGGTGCATGTTTCAACCAAGCTGAACCGCAGCCACCTGGTGCATGGTGAGGAAGCCATCATTCTGCCGACCTTGTCGCACAGTGATAAGGATATGATAAAAGGTGAGGCGCAATTTATTACCTGCGAGAACTCGATGGGTGTGGTACAAATGTCGAAGGGCATGCTGGAGCCTGTATCGAAAGATTTAATAAACGAAAACCAGATAGTTTGCCGGCTTGCCAGGGCAACTTTGGGCAAGCGTGCTGTTGTGGATTGGGATTCGTTTGAAAATAGCTATGATGCTGTTCGCGATGCCATTGCCAGGGTGGTGCCCGGCTGCAAAGATTATAACAACAAGGTAAGGCAGCCTGCTGGGTTCTATTTGCCTAATGCCCCGCGCGAAGGGAAATTTGAAGGCCCCGGATTTAATGGTAAAGCACCCTTCAGCATCACAAAGTTGCCGAAGAATAAGCCGGGAGAGGATGAGTACATGATGACGACCATCCGCAGCCACGACCAGTTTAATACCACCATTTACGGTTTGGATGACCGTTATCGCGGAATTGAAAACGAGCGTCGCGTTATTTTTATGAACCCTGCCGATATAATGCGGGCGGGTTTTAAAGAAGGCGGGAAAGTGGACCTGTTTAATTATCATGGCGGAAAAGAACGGGTTGCACGATTGTTTGTGATTGTGCCTTATAATATCCCTGAAGGAAATACAGCCACCTATTTCCCCGAAACCAATGTTTTGGTGCCGATTGATAGCGTGGCCTTAAAAAGCAATACGCCGACGTCGAAGCTTATCTACATTAAAATTAAAAAACACATAGCGGAAGAATCAAGAACCAAGAGTCAAGAATAAGATGAAAAAGAGAAACGGACAATTTTGTATAATTTTTTTTATAGCATTATTTGCTATATTATTTATAATCGATGGGTATTTTTCAACTGCAAAAGCACAGGGCGACAACCTGAGAATAGTATTTGTACGACACGGTGAAAAAGAAGCGACGGGCGACAATTTGAACTGCCAGGGACTGAATAGGGCTATGCAATTGCCAAAGGTGCTTGTTGCCAAATTTGGCACGCCGGCAAAGGTTTATGCGCCATCTATCAATTCAAAAAAATCCACCGGTCATGCGCGGATGTTTCAAACGGCTACGCCGCTGGCTGTTAAATACGGTCTGAAGATTAATACGCAATACGACGTTGAGGACTATGACGCCCTGGCTCAAAGCTTAAAAAGCCAATCCGGGACGATAGTTATAGTGTGGGAGCATAAGGCCATGGACAATATTTTGAAGGCGCTTGGCGTAAAAACGCACGGCCTGAAATGGGGCGATGAAGATTTTGACAGCATCTGGGTGGTGAGTTTCAAGAAGAGCGGTAAGGCTGAGTTGACGACGGATAAGGAGGGATTGCATCCGGCGGGGAATTGTGCGTTTTAGCACGTTTCTTACCTGTCCCCGGGGCGATGGGTAACACCCTGCGTAAAAATGATTATACATTTCTTTTTCCTCGCACCATCCCACGTATTTAAAGAAAAATTTCTTTAAACTTGGTTATGAAATTGTACAACACAATTAGGGGCATCGTTGTGGAACATAACGAATCAGCCTTTATTATCAACGAGCCGTGGGATACACTCGTAAACCGGGATAAATTAAACGAATACCTATCTACCCAAATTAAAACCGCCAAACCATTAAGCGCAGCAGAGAAGATTGAAAGGCTGGCGGACAACGCCCTGTTGCCGCCGATCAGCCGCCAGGAAATTTGGGCGGCCGGTGTAACCTACTTAAAAAGCCGCGATGCGCGGATGGAGGAATCGCAGGGTTCTGGGGCGGCCAGCTTGTATGATATGGTTTACGATGCCGAGCGTCCGGAGCTGTTCTTTAAAGCGGCTGCATCGCGGGTTGCCGGGCATGGACAACAGGTTTATATCCGTAAGGATTCCGCCTGGAATGTGCCGGAGCCGGAACTAACCTTGTTTATTAACTCAAATGGGAATATCCAGGGATATACGGTCGGTAATGATATGAGCTCGCGCAGTATTGAGGGAGAAAATGCTTTATATCTGCCGCAGGCTAAAATCTATGAAAAAAGCGCAGCTATCGGTCCGTGTTTGTATGTGAGCCCGGAGCATATCGGCGGTGATACGGCTATCAAATTAAAAATTAAACGCGGCGGCGAAGTAATCTATACCGACGAAACTACCGTATCGCGCATAAAGCGCACGTTTGATGAATTGGTAGGCTTCCTGTACCGGGAATGCGATTTTCAATATGGCTGTTATTTAATGACCGGCACCTGCCTTGTTCCGCCCGGGGAATTTACGTTGCAAATTGGCGATGAGGTAGAAATTACTATCGATAAAATTGGTACACTTGTAAATACCATTGCGTTAAACCCAAAACATAAACCGTAATTCTACATGAGCGTTTTAAAGTATTCATCCATCGCACTGGCGGCGCTGTGCCTTGCCGCATGTCAGCAAAAAAAAGCACAGCAGGAACAGGCCGCTACAGCCGAAAGCCAGTATGCGAAAGGTACATTTGGCTACGACCTGGATTTTTTGAAAAAGAAAGACAGCGTTATTGTTTTAAACAGCAAGGATGGTAAAGGTGAAATTATCATTTCGCCGAAATACCAGGCCAAGGTATTTACGTCAACAGCCGACGGTGCGAGCGGCAAAAGCTTTGGATGGATAAACTATAAAACATTCGACCAGGAGAAGCTGGATGAGCACATGAATGCTTATGGGGGAGAGGATAGGTTGTGGCTTGGCCCTGAAGGTGGAAAATTTTCACTGTTTTTTAAGCCTGGCACCAAAATGGAGTTCGCCAACTGGCATACGCCGGCTGCCGTTGATAACGAAGCCTGGAAGCTGGTATCTAATACCGATAAAAAAGCATCGCTGAGTAAAATAGCTACGCTGCTGAACTACGCCGGTACGACCTTAAACTTGCAAATTGACCGCGATATAGAAATACTGGAAGCCGCCGATGTAAAAAACAAGCTGGGCATTGATTTAGACAACAAAGTAAAGTCTGTTGCTTTCCATACCACCACTACGCTAACCAATACCGGCACTAAAGCCTGGGATAAACAAACCGGCGCGCCATGTATCTGGAACCTGGATATGTTTTCTCCATCGCCAAAAACAATCACTGTTGTACCATATAATGACGGAACCGGCAAGGTGGCGACCACCGATTATTTCGGCGAGATTCCAAAAGACCGCATTACCATGAAAAATGGCATTTTATTGTTTAAGGCTGATGGTAAATCGCGTGGCAAGCTGGGCATGCAGGCAGCGCGGACAAAAAAGCTGGCTGGTAACTATGATGGCGAGAATAATATATTAACCATTATCCAATTTGATGCAGATCCAGGCTCGACCTATCTGAACCAGGAATGGCGCACTGATCGCGAGCCTTTTATTGGCGATGCAGTTAATGCTTATAATGATGGCCCGCTGGCGGATGGCAGCCAAATGGGGCCTTTTTTTGAATTGGAAAGTGTATCCCCCGCTGCTTTTTTAAAGCCTAATGAAAAGCTGAGCCATAACCACAGCGTATTCCATTTTACCGGGGATAAGGATGCGTTGAATACCATCGCCTTAAAAACTTTGGGAATATCGCTGGCTGATATACAAGCTGCTTTTAAATAATTATATTGGGCGGACAAAAGGTGAAAGCTTAAAGCAAAAAGACCAAAGTTTTTTGCTTTAAGCTTTGGTCTTTTCGCTTTTAATAAATAAACCGATTATTAACTGATTTAAACCTGTTTCATGACAAAAAATAAAAACCTCGTTGCGATAGCCCTGGTTACGTCCCTGTTTTTTTTGTGGGGATTTGCGCTCAACCTTAATTCTATCTTGATACCGCATTTGAAGAAAGCCTGCCAGTTGACTGATTTCCAGTCATCACTGGTCGATTCTGCCGCTTATATAGCCTATTTTATATTGCCTATTCCGGCAGCGAGGTTTATGCATCGTTTTGGATATAAAGGCGGCATATTACTTGGACTTATTCTTTTCGCAGCGGGGGCTATGCTCTTTTTCCCGGCCGCTGCGGTGCGGAGTTATGCGTTTTTCCTGGTGGCGCTTTTTATCATATTCAGCGGTACAGCGTTTTTAGAAACCGCAGCCAATCCGTATATAACTGTATTGGGTGACCCGGCGACTGCAACCAGGCGGATAAACTTTTCACAATCATTTAATGGTTTAGCTGCCGCGCTCGGTCCGTTGATGGGCGGTGTGTTTATATTGTCGGGCAAAGTACTGACAAAAGACCAGGAAGCAGCAATGTCTCCGGGAGAGCTGACCGCATATCTTAATAAAGAAGCGTCTGCAGTACAGCTGCCTTACCTGCTTATCGGACTTGTAGTGCTCCTGGTTGCCTTCCTTATCTATAAATCCCATCTCCCTAATATAATCGAAGAAGATGCGCCCGGCCAGGCAGATGAACAACAAAGACCTTTAATAGACCGCATAGGTGCTCTTTTAAAACGCAAACAATTGGTGCTTGGCATATTGGGCGAACTCTTTTACGTTGGTGCGCAAGCGGGTATATTGGGCTTTTTTATCCGTTACAGCGAAAAAGTTGCAAAATTAGATGAGAAATCGTCATCCTTTTTTCTTGTGGCATCGTTATTTTGCTTTATGGCCGGAAGATTTAGCGGTACCTATTTGATGAAACATTTTAACCCGGTTAAACTTTTGGCGGTTTATTGCACCATAAACATTTTGCTGCTTATCTCCATCTTTTTCATGGATGGACGATTTACCGTATTCGGATTAATGGGCGTGTTATTTTTTATGTCGATAATGTTCCCGACAATTTTCTCGCTAAGTATAAGGGGCCTTGGGTCGCAAACCAAGCTTGGTTCGTCGTTGGTTATCATGGGGATTGTAGGCGGCGCCTTAATCCCGCCGGTTATGGGTTGGGTGTCTGATATGAGCGGCATCAGGTATGCTTATCTTGTACCGATAGTTTGTTTTACTTACATATTGTTCTTCGCTTCAACAAATTTAAAGGTGCAGCGGCTTGAAGTCCAGGCAGGCCATTGATAAATAATAAGGGAGAGATTTGACAACTTTTTAAAAGTTGTCAAATCTAAATTAAGTTGCGCGGTAGGTGCAAAATATCGGTAGAAAATAGAAAAAGAACATTTAGCGTGCCGTAGGTACGCAACAAATTTGAAGCGATGGATTTAGGACTGAAAAATAAAATAATTATAGTAACCGGCGGCGCAAAAGGTATTGGCGCGGGCATCGTAAAAGTATTGGCAGCAGAAGGCGCAATCCCTGTTATAGTAGGCAGGAGTGAGGATGATAATAAGGCAATGGTGGCGGAGATAGAAGCCGCAGGCGGACAATCTTATCAAATTGTAGCCGAACTAACTGAACCGGCAGCCTGCGAAAACGCGGTTAAAGAAGTTCTGCAACGTTTTGGCCGTATCGAAGGTCTTGTTAACAATGCGGGCGTGAACGACGGCGTAGGACTGGAGAACGGCAGCTACGACGAGTTTATGGCATCGTTGCATAAAAACGTGGTACATTATTATTTGATGGCCCATTTTGCCTTACCGGCGTTAAAAGAATCGAAAGGGGCTATATTGAACATCACTTCAAAAACAGCTGCCACAGGGCAGGGAAATACATCAGGCTACGCCGCTGCAAATGGCGGCAGAAATGCGCTTACCCGGGAATGGGCCGTAGAGCTGCTTAAATATGGCATTCGCGTAAATGCCATCGTGGTGGCCGAATGCTGGACGCCGCTGTATGAAAACTGGATAAATACGCTTCCTGACCCAATTGCCAAACGCAAAGACATCGAATCGAAAATCCCACTTGAAAACAGGATGACAACCGCCGAAGAAATAGCAAATACCACGGCGTTCCTGTTATCAGAACGCTCAAGCCATACCACCGGGCAATTGATTTATGTAGATGGCGGATATGTGCATTTGGACAGGGCACTGGCGAATGCTTAATGACAAATAAACAAATAGCTTCATAGCGATGGGTTTTAAACCCATCGCTATGAAGCTATAGTGAATAACCATAACTGACCATAGAATTGAGAATAGACTCCCATCAACACTTTTGGAAATTTGACCCCATACGCGATGCATGGATAAACGAATCCATGAAGGCTATACAACGCGATTTTTACCCCGGGGATCTCGAACCCATCTTAAAAAAACACTACATAGACGGTTGCGTAGCTGTACAGGCCGACCAGTCGGAAACCGAAACTGAATTTTTGTTAGACCTTGCCGGAAAGCACGATTTTATAAAAGGCGTAGTAGGCTGGGTTGATTTTTTGGACATACATGTACGAGAGACTATAGCACAATATGCCGAAAACAAAAAGATAAAAGGTATGCGCCATGTATTGCAGGGCGAGCCTGATCGGGCCTATATGCTGAACCCCCGGTTTATGAAAGGTATTGCGGTCCTTAAAAATTACGACCTCGCTTACGATATCCTGGTATTCCCCGACCAGTTGGGTTATACCAATCAATTCGTAAAAAATATATCCGGCGTTCGCTTCGTAATCGACCATATTGCTAAGCCCGATATCAAAAATCAGAATGTAGACAAATGGGAGCATAGCATGCGCCTGGTAGCACAGCATGAAAATGCCTGGTGTAAAATATCGGGCATGGTAACCGAGGCCGACTGGCAAAACTGGCAATACGAAGATTTTGTGCCTTACCTGGATATCGTTTTCGAAGCATTCGGCGCAAACCGGGTAATGTTTGGTTCTGATTGGCCGGTGTGTAATGTGGCCGGTGGATACGATAAGATGATTGGTATTGTGGAGCAGTACACCAACAAATTGTCGGCCGACGAGCAATCCCGTTTTTGGGGACTTAACGCTATTGAATTTTACAAACTTTAATTAAATACGATGAAAAAATCAGCTTTAATTGTTTTGGTGGGCGTTCTGGCTGCGGTATCGGTTAGCGCACAGCAAAAGTTTAACGGATTGGGTACAAACATGGGCAATTTGTACATGATGTCTGACGCGAAGACACGTTCAATCAGTCCCGAAAATTTTAACGGCGAAAAAGGTAAAGGCGGAATGGCCACTACGGGCACCGGTAGCGGCGCCTCGCGCGACCTGGGCCAGGGCTGGAAAGTGAGCCCGAGCGTCGTTATTAAAAAGCACACCACTTATACAATAGCTGAAATAAATGAATCCGGCGCCATTCAGCATATCTGGATGACGCCAACCGGCAACTGGCGCTACTCTATTATCCGTTTTTATTGGGATGATGAAACTACGCCATCTGTAGAGGCTCCTGTAGGCGATTTCTTTTGTATGGGCTGGGGCAAGTATGCACCGGTAACCTCGCTGGCGGTAGTGGTAAATCCCGGCAGTGGTTTAAACTGTTACTGGCCCATGCCGTTCCGCAAAAAATGTAAAATCACTATGGAGAATATTGACGACAGGGATATGGTGCTCTATTACCAGGTGGATTATACACTGACCGATGTGCCTAAAGACGCCGGTTATTTTCACGCGCAGTTCCGCAGGGTAAATCCGCTGCCTTATAAGCAGGATTTTGTTGTGGTTGATAATATTAAAGGTAAAGGCCAGTATGTAGGCACTTACCTGGCTTATGGCTCAAATAAAAATGGTTGGTGGGGCGAAGGCGAGATAAAATTCTTTATGGACGGCGATACAAAGTTCCCAACCATAGCCGGTACGGGCACAGAAGATTATTTTAACGGAGCCTACGATTTCGACAGTGATCACAAAAAGGCTGATGGCAGTGTCAGCAACGAGTATACCGAGTTTAGCGGACCTTATACCGGTTTGCCGCAGGTGCTTCGGGGCGATGGCCATTACAGCATAGCCCAGCGCTTCGGTTTATACCGCTGGCACATAGCTGACCCAATCCGTTTTGACCAGGATTTAAAAGTAACCCTGCAGGATTTAGGCTGGCGCGACAATGGCCGCTATTTGCCGTTACAGGATGATTTGGCCACCGTGGCATTTTGGTATCAAAGCGAGCCGCATGGTGTGTTCCCGGTATTGCCGGGAAGGGATGATTTGGAGGTGAATTAATGGTGTGCGATTAGATTTGACAACTTTTTAAAAGTTGTCAAATCTTTGCGAATCTATATGGTTAGGAAAAATGGCGAAGGTTGAACATTATTACACTCCTTTTGAAGAAGGCTGTTTTTACCACGTCTACAATCGCACTGTAGATAAACAGCCGATGTTCAAAAGTGAAAGCAATTACCAATATTTTCTAAAACAATACAATAAGTATATGTCACCGGTAGCAGATACCTATGCATATTGTTTGCTGCCAAATCACTTTCACCTTCTCTTACGCATTAAAGAAAACGACTTGATGTTAACAGATTTGACAAGTTTCCAAAAGTTATCAAATCTCTCTTCTCTAAGTATACAGGATAAAAGTGCCCAGGAACTTGTTAGTCACCAGTTTCGCAAATTCTTTCAGTCGTATGCGATGGCGTTTAATAAAGAACAAAACAGGTTAGGTACACTATTCCAAACACCGTTTAAAAGAACTCATGTTAAAGAGGACTCTTATTTCACTCAGCTTATTTATTATATTCATTCGAATCCACAGCACCACAATCTAATAGATGATTTTAGAAATTGGAAATGGAGCTCATATTCGAGAATACTTTTGGACACTCCATATGCGTTGAAAAAAGATGAGGTTATCAACTGGTTTGGTAATAAGGATGTATATAAAGAATATCATCAAGACCTTCAAAAGATAATGCTCGGGGAAAAATTGCTAATTGACGATTAGATTTGACAACTTTTTAAAAGTTGTCAAATCTCCGCTACACGTGTCTATATGCGCCTCTTCAAAGTTATAATCACATTATCATATTTCTTATCATGATAAACCTCTAACAACAGGCTGCGGTCATCCTGCGATTTGAAAAGGTTATCTACCTCCTCCAATGTCATATCGGCTATGCGCTTAAAGTTAATAGATACTATTTCATCGTCTTTTTCCAGCCCAATCTTATCACCTGCCGAGCCGGGCTCTACGCGACTGATGATAATCCGCTTAAACCCATCGCCATCGGCATAGTATTCAAGGCCGCTCATGTCCTGCTCAAAGGGTTCCTTAAAATTCGGGCCGGGCTTTAGATAAATATAGCCGCCGTGATAGTCGAATACGACAGTGAATTTTTTAAGAAGACCTATGCCAAGGTTACCGTCTCGCTTTATATTAAGATATTTTCTAAGCGAATCATCCTGCGGAAAGGAAGATATCACGTTCCGGATCTTATATTTCCCCAATTCAATACCGCTAATCCGGCTGATAAAACCATTTATTGGTCCGCTGAAGCCAACGCCCAGGTTTGCATGAATGCACTTTTTCTCCAGCGCGGCTTTGTCAGATATATTTTCGAGCGATAAGGGATGCCCCGCGCCAAGGTCCACAACTAGCTTGGTTTGTTTTATTATGCCGCCCGGCATATCTACCGTAGTTTCTAAATATGGTTTATGGTCTTCAATGGTTATCGGTATGCGCTCACCCTTTGCGAATCTTTTAGTATCCTGGGGCCGGTAGGCTGTCAGCGTGGAGTCGCTGAAGTTTACCTTTATAGCGAGGTTGTTAAAAAATTCGTAACCTAATAATCCGTGTATCGGCATGCCGGCATAGTTCGAGAGACCGAATTGGTCTTTGGTTAATACTGCTGCATTAATGCCATAACTGGTAAGGCCCGGGATGCCTATGTCCAGGGTTTGCGATGCGAAGGCCTCATATGAATCGTTTTCGCCAAATCCGCGTAGCTTTAGTTTGTGCGACATCGGCACCTTTAGCGTGTCAATCAGGCTGGGATCGGTAATTATCATCAGCCCCACGCCCGTATCCATTACAAAGTTAAAAGGACCCTTATGGTTGATAGACAATTGTACTACAACCATATTGCGAACCAGCCGGAACGGTATAGTTACTTTATTGCGGTGCGGTTCTAAATCAAATTGTGCATATGCCGTTGTGAAAATAAAGCAATTCAAATACAACAGCCACAACAAAAACCGGTGTGTATTTTTACTAAACATGGCACAAAAATTAAATATAAATAACCTTTTCGGGAAAGGTACTGCCTAATACAAATGCGCAGCAGCCTAATCCAATTTCTTCAAACGTTGTAGTAAGTTGGCCACCCATAGACGGGTGAGTTATAATTGGTGGAATGTCTATCAATATTACGAATAAAAACACCATTATTCCAAGTAAAATGCATGCTAATCGTGCCATTTTATTAAAGGCGATACCAATAGCCGCTGCAATCATCGCTGCACCGGTAAAATAGGCCCAAAATAAGTGGAAAGGTATCCAGCCGGGAACCATCCGCGATACGAATCCAGCGTACAAAAAATGCTGAATGCCGAAAACGGTGATAGCTAACGCATATAAATAGACGCCCGTTTTAAATAGATAGTGCATCGGTAAATAATAAATAAGTTGATAATTGGCTGTACTCCTTATGTTAAGGAGTTGTACATTTATAGTATAAAGTTAAGCAGGCGCAAACGCTAAAGCTATTCATGCGCTATACAAGTTTGTACAAGTTTGTACAAGCCCGGGCTGTTATCTTTATATTATATTTTTGTTCGATTTTCATGTCCAGAATGCACACCGACGAGTATTATATAGAAAAAACCAAAAAGCTATTCGAGATAGCTACCGGCTGGGGAGATAGCAGCGATTGGACTAACCAGGATTTTGTAGTCCTGAGCGAGAAGATACAGGAAAAAACCAGTGTTGCACTCAGTCATGTTACCTTGAAACGCGTTTGGGGCAAGGTGAAATATGATAGTTTGCCCAATACGCATACGCTCGATACACTGGTGCAATTTCTTGGATATGAGAACTGGCGGGCATTTAAATCGCAAAATGGCAATGGTGTTGCTCAAACTGTAACTGTTGAGTCATTCCCTGCTGTCCGTGCTGTCGAAGAAGCGGAAAGTGATGAACCCGAAAAGAAGCGGAAGCCTTACCTAAAAGTGGGGCTGTTTATTGTATGTATAGCTGCTGTGGCTGTATCGATATTATCTACCAGGAAAAAAACTCCGCCCGTTATTACAGACAACGATTATAAATTCAGTAGCAAAAAAGTTGTTTCAGTGGGCTTACCAAACTCAGTGGTATTTAATTATGATGCAACCAAGTCACCCTATGATTCAGTAATTATCCAACAATCATGGGACAGGCATTTGCAGGTTAAAGTATCCAAAAACGAGCATCAGCATACGTCAATTTATTACTATCCCGACTATTACAAAGCTAAATTGATAGTAGGGAACAAGATAGTAAGCATGCACCGCCTGCTGATTAAGTCGGACGGGTGGCTGCCGGCGGTAACTCAATCACCGGTACCGGTATATTTTAAAAAAGAAGAAGTTATTGCCAATGGCAAAATGTCGCTGCCTATAGAAAAGATACAGGCCAAAAATATAAAGCTTCAACCCACACCTTCGGATGTTCTGTACTCAAATGTGCGTGAATTTGGCGAGATATACAGCGATAATTTCACCTTTGAGACGTCCGTAAAAAATGATTACAGGGAAGGTGCTTCAGTTTGCCAGCTCAGCAAGATTTATATTTTATGCGAAGGCACAGCTATTGGCATACCGCTATGCGCTAAAGGTTGCATCTCAACCCTCGATTTACTTTTTACCAATTATTACGCATCGGGCAAGCACGTTGATTTATCAGTATTTGGCGTCGATTTTAGTTCATGGGTAAAAGTGAGGATTGAAACCAGAAATCGCAAAGCGCAAATCTTTCTGAACGATAAGATGGTGTTTGCGGTTAACGAGGATATCATCAAATCTAAAATAATCGGTATCGATTACATGTTCCAGGGCACCGGTTCGGTAGACTATATAAAATTATCCAGCGATAAGGTTCATTACGAAGATGATTTTAACGACGCTTCGGGAGGAACATTGAAATAAGGGGGGAGAACCAAGAGTCAAGAATCAAGAGCCAAGATTGAGAAATACGTATATCGTAAAAACACGAAGAGTCAAGAAAAAGCATTCCGCTTTCTGTCTTGACTCTTGGTTCTTGATTCTATCTACTTACAATATTTCCGTATCTCATCCGGCGCGTCTCTTGAGCCCAGTTCTACAGCTTTAGCCAGGTCCTGGCAACCACTGTGGTCATTCTCCTGCAACTTAGCTACGCCGCGGCTTAGCCATACATAGGGATTGTGCGGGTCGAGATCGATTGCTGTTGCGAAATCTTTTAGCGCGCCGTCATATTCACGTGTAACCATTTTAGCCTTGCCTCGCAGCACAAAGTTGTTGGGGTCTTTGGGGCTAAGCTTCATCGCCTGCCTGAAATCACCGTTCATCGCTGATGTATCCTTCATATAGCCTTCGGCAAGACCACGGTAGGCATAAGTTTTAATGTTATCCGGGTTGATAAGCAGCACGCTGATATAATCATATACTGCTCCCTCGTAATTTTTCTGAATCATTTTAAGATTAGCACGATAGAAATAGGCCTCATCATTATTCTGGTCTTTTTCAATCGCCCGGCTAATATCTACTGCCGCGCTGTCATATTGCTTTAGTTCGATTTTAACGTTAGCGCGACCGCTGTAGGCCTGCGATATGGCATTTGAATCGACTGCTATCGCCCTGTCAAAGTCGATCATAGCTCCACGGGTATCGCCTACGCCGGCCATTGCTGTACCGCGAAGCACTAATATTTTACCATTTTTTGTATATGGAGTTACTACTTTATTAAATAGCGTTAATGCTTCTGTATACTGCCTGTTATCAATCAGTATTTTACCAAGACGTAGATAAGCCTGCTGATTTTTTGGGTCAAGCTCAACTTGTTTTTTAAAGTCGGCTATTGCGCCTGGTCTGTCGCCTAAGCGGCTTTTAGCTATGCCGCGGTTTAAGTAAGCATCGCCATTGGCGGGCTGCATTTCTATTGCGGTATTAAAATCAGCAATAGCGCCGCTGTAATCGGCCTGTAATATCTTCATTTCGCCGCGGCCAAAATATCCCTCGAAATTTTTAGGATTCATTTTAATGGCGGTGTTGTAATCTTCTAAAGCGCCTGTAGTATCCTGCAACCCTCGTTTTGCTTTTGCGCGGGTTATGTACACGTATCCATCAGCATACTTGTTATAGTTTACGGCGGTATTTGCGTCGTCAAGCGCACCTTCGTAATCTTTTTGGTCAATCTTTAACTCCGCGCGGTTTTGAAAAGCGCCGGCTAAATGGGCGTCCAGGGAAATGGCCTTGTTGTAATCGGCCAATGCTGCGTCTTTGCTGTCGCTTTTGCTTTCCGAAATACCGCGGTATAAATAAAGCTCCGCATTGTTAGGGTCTTGCGCAATTGCCTTATCGAAATACTCGATGGCAGTTTTGTTGTCGGAGCTGTTACTGATAGCCTTGGCCAGGTAATAATACAGGTTAGGCAGGTGCGGATTCATGGTTACCGCTTTCTTATAATCCTCGATAGCGCCTTTGTAATCTTTTAAATTGGTTTTAGTATTCCCGCGATAGAAAACAGCCTCCGCATTATTAGGGTTCATCCTTAGCGTGGTGTTGTAATCGGCAAGGGCGCCATTGTATTCACCTATAGTACCTTTAGAATTTGCGCGATAGTAATATACGTCGGCATTATTAGGCATTTGCCTGATGGCAACATCATAATCAGCTATTGCACCTTTATTATCGTTGATATTTGCTTTGGCGACGCCGCGATATTCGTAAAGCTCAGGGTTGTTCGGGCTGATAGCGATTGCCGTCGAAAAATCTGCAATTGCGCCGTTATAATCATTTGAGTTTACCCTCGCATTTGCGCGGTAGTGGTATATGTCCGAACTGCGTAAGCCAAGCTCAATTGCCTTGGTATAATCGTTAATAGCCGACTTATAGTCTTTCGCATTTGCTTCTGCATTTGCGCGGTAGTAAAAAGCATCGGCATTGCCAGGGTCTATGGTTACTACTTTAGAGTAATCCTCAACAGCCTCGCCGAATTGCTTGCTGTTGCTATAGGCGTTGCCACGATATAAATAGGCTTTAACGTTATTGCCGTTAAGCTCGATTGCTTTAGTAAATTCAGGTATAGCCGCAGTATAATTTTTTTGCGCCGATAATTCATTTGCTCTTTTCAAATGCTCATCGGAGGTTTGCGCCAGCGCCAGGTAAGGTATTAATGAAATAATAACTAAAAGTCTTTTCATAATTGTGTTACATAAAATTGGCAATAAACAAGCCAAACATTATTCATAACTTGAACTGAATGATAAAACGTTTTTTTATAAGCTATTTTTATGCCCCGCATTAGCGAAAATCATACAAAATTAAACTTACAGGCAATAAAAACATATATCGTGTAATTTTCGCCTCTTCTGTCGTTCGGAGATGTAATACGCAAATGCCCACTAAATGGTTATATTTTTAAAAGCAGGGGATTACTTTCTCAATTTGGGGATTTATAATCCCTCTGATATTTTAAATGAATTAGGTAGATTGGGCCAGGTTTTATAAATCTTTTAACCGAAATAAACCATTTATGCCACAGTATTTTGTAGATGCCGATATAACCAAAGCTAAAACTCTTCACTCAGATTTTTATACCGACCCCAATGTTTTTGAGCAATGCAAGGAGCGAATATTTTCCCCATCATGGCAATTCATAGGTGGCACTGAACTGGTTGAAAATCCCGGCGATGTTTATCCTTTTACTTTACTCGAAAATTATCTTGATGAACCCCTGCTATTAACAAACGGTAAAAACGGAGAAATCAATGTGCTCTCTAACGTGTGCACCCACCGCGGTAATCTTGTGGTTGATAAGGCCTGTAAGCTGAATAACCTGCGCTGTCGCTATCATGGTCGTATGTTTAGCCTTGATGGTAAGTTTTTGTCGATGCCGGAATTTAAAGAGGTAGAAAACTTTCCCTCAGCGGAGGACAACCTGCCAAAGCTTACATCATTTAAATGGAGTAATTGGCTTTTTACATCGCTTAATGAGAAATATAAACCGGAGGTGTTTTTCCGCGATATGACAGAGCGGGTAAGCTGGCTGCCGCTGGAGGATTTTAAGTTCGACCCGTCATTATCGAGAGTATTTAACGTAAAGGCCAACTGGGCGCTGTATTGCGAAAACTACCTCGAGGGCTTCCATATACCCTTTGTACACGCCGGACTGAATTCCGTAATTGATTTTGGTGAATATGCCACTGAATTATTCTTTCCGTACTCAAGCCTGCAATTAGGACTCGCCAAAACTAACGAGGATTGCTTCGAATTACCTGCCTCATCACCCGACTATGGTAAAAATGTAGCGGCTTATTATTTCTGGGTGTTCCCCAACATGATGTTTAACTTTTATCCCTGGGGGCTTTCGGTTAATGTTGTTGAGCCGGTTTCGGTAGGAGAGTGCCGTGTGAAGTTTTTCTCCTATGTTTGGCACGAGTCCAAATTAAACCGCGGGGCTGGAGCAGGGCTGGATAAAGTGGAGCAGGAGGATGAAGAAATTGTTGAGAATGTACAGCGTGGTGTGCGTTCCCGTTTCTATAATCATGGGCGATATTCAGTTACCCGCGAGCAGGGAACGCATCACTTTCACCGTATACTCACTGAGTTTATGGCCGGTTAGTAAGAAGAAAACCCCTTGTGTTTTAGTGTTCCATTTTTCTGCGGAACACCCGGAACGGTACGGAACATGCTTATTATCAGATTATTGTATTTTTTTACGTAATTACCTGGTAATTATTGATTTTTATATTTTGTATCCCTTCCAATAAAAACCTTCCATTTTTCGCTCATCCTGTAAAATATCGAATCTTCTTTTTGCTGAACAAAAGCCTGTTTTTAATGTTCTTTATTCGATTGTAAGACCATTGTAATATTGATAAAGATATAATACATGTTTAAACATGTATTATTACCTTTGTTATGAAATTTTAAAACAATCAAAAAAAATTAAAATCATGGCAACAACAAAATGGGCAATAGACCCAACACACTCAGAGGTTCAGTTTAAGGTTAAACACCTCGTTATATCAACGGTTACTGGCTTCTTTAAAAGCTTCGAAGGCACATTGGAAAACGAAGGCGATAGCTTTGAAAATGCCGCTGTAACGTTCGCTTTAAACATTGACAGCATTGACACTAACCAGTCGCAACGCGACGGTCACCTGAAATCAGCAGAATTTTTTGACGCTGAAAAATATCCGCAAATTACCTTTAAATCAACTTCGTTCACCAGCACAGGCGATGACGAATATGCATTAAAAGGCGATTTGACTATAAAAGACGTAACCAAACCGGTTACATTATCTGCTGAGTTCGGCGGTACTGCTGACGACTTCTACGGCAACACCAAAGCAGGTTTTGAAGTAACAGGCAAAATCAACCGTAAAGAATTCGGTTTAACCTGGGACGGCGTTACCGAAGCTGGTGCAATTGTCGTTGGTGAAGACATCAAATTGCTGATCAACATTCAGTTTGCAAAGCAGAAGTAAGTTTTAGTGAGTTGGATTAGGTTGACTAAGTTGATTTAGTTGGCCGTAGGATAAGAAAGCCATTTGTTGACGCGAATGGCTTTTTGCTTTGATAATAATTGGTTTACTAATCGCTACATTAGTAACACTATATATCAGGCAGATGAAATATATTTTCCCTCTATTTCTTTCCGTTGTTATTTTTGGCTGCAAGCAGATGTCGGATAAAAGGGTGGTTTCGAAAAGCATCAGTAGCGAAGCCGACAGCAACCTTGTTAAATACAGGCATAAGCTCGACAGTATTGGCACCGACAGCATCAACATTAGCGCAGACCCCGAGAATCCTATTTTTTATAAAACGGCGGATCTGAAGGATATCATTAAGCACCGGCCGGAGCTGATTAGCGAATATGCGGACGACCCTGGCATCGAATATGAAAGGCGAAAATTAAGTGTTGATGAGCTTGATGACCAAAAAGGTGTAGATTATTCTTTCGCCAGCGAAGTAGGAGAGGATGGCTATTATGCGGTATATGCTTATTTTTTGAGGTTCAGAAACGGTGATAAACCTTACGAAACGCAGCGGGCGAGGCTGATAAGGCTGTATACCGACATCAATTCGGTTTTTCAAAAATTAATGAACGGAGGGACCTACTTTGGTCACCAGGAAACACGGATACTGGGCGATGCTGAATACGCGATATCGCTGTATCCAAAAGATAAAAATGATGATTATTACAATAAGCCCTATAATATCGGCGCTCAAAAGCAGCTTTTTATCAGCTCGCTAAATCAATTTATCGATGATGAATTAAAAGCAAATAATTTATACCTCGGAAAAGATAAAGCCGATGCGAAAGCAGAATTGAGTAAAACGGTAGAAGAAATTGACAGTTTAATAACCGGATATTTTTATTTGAAAATGGCGCAGCGGTATAGATATGAAAAGTATTAGCAAATTATATCGCAATTGGTGGTTTAAAGGCTTTGAAATATCGAATGGTTTTGCTTTACAACCTTTTTGCAAGTATCTTTGTTAGGTAAGTATGTTAATCAAGATCTACCCCGAGAACCCTAATCCTAAAGCAATAGAGCAAGTCGTTCAGGTGTTGCGCAAGGGCGGACTCATTATATATCCTACGGATACCGTTTATGGCCTTGGCTGCGATATTACCAATCATAAGGCGATAGAGGCTATCTGCAAAATAAGAAATATCAAGCCGGAGAAGGCCAATTTTTCGTTTATCTGCTATGATTTAAGCCATATATCCGATTACATCAAACCAATTGATAACACCACCTTCAGGGTTTTGAAAAAGGCTTTACCGGGGCCGTTTACCTTTATCTTTAACGCAAACCATAATGTACCGAAGCTGCTTAGCTCCAACAAAAAGACGGTTGGTATCAGGGTTCCGGATAACGATATCGCCCGCGAAATAGTAAA
>Ga0105237_10002721_pt1 | contig 21578 bp, 15 predicted proteins | sample KBSC24metaG_FD_81520 | JGI IMG/M metagenome (GOLD analysis project Ga0105237, IMG submission 81520) | Corn rhizosphere microbial communities from Kellogg Biological Station, Michigan, USA - KBS C2-4 metaG | ecosystem: Host-associated > Plants > Roots > Rhizosphere > Soil | place: Michigan, USA...
GCCGCGGCGGCTGTTACTTTTTGATCAAGTGGCTGTTGCACAACCAACATACTGTTGATAAGATATTTTTACTAATAATCTATCAATGAGTATTTTAGATTATGCAAGGGAAAAAGTCACACCAAGAGAAGTTATTCATTACTTTTCAACTTTCCGATCACATTCCGACCGATAATTTTTACAGAAGACTTTCAGGATTAATCGATCTGAGTTTTTTATACCCGCTAACCGCACCATATTATGGAGCAGAGGGCCAAAAGAGTATTGATCCGGTTGTCTTTATGAAGCTGATGTTGGTAGGTTACCTGGAGAACCTCAACAGCGACAGAAGGATTATTACAACCGCGCGATTGCGATTAGATATTCTTTATTTTATCGGTTATGATATAGATGAAGAATTACCCTGGCATAGTACACTTAGCCGAACCAGGCATTTGTATGGAGAGCATGTATTCACGGAATTATTTAAAAGAGTACTTAAACAATGCATCGATTTGGGAATGATCTCGGGAAGAAGGCAGGCAGTCGATGGCTTTTTTATTAAAGCAAATGCCTCTCTGGATAGTATGATCGAAAAGGAGATACTCGAAGATGCAGCAACATACAGGCAGGAATTAAAAGCAAACGAAGACCAGGATACTCCGGCCGAAGCCAAGTATGATGATAAGGGGCTGAAGCTTAAGAAAAACCCATCCAACGATACACATTACAGTCCATCAGACCCGGATGCTAAAATGTCTGTAAAACCTGGTAAACCAACCGCATTAAATTATCTCGGACAGATCGGCGTAGATACAGCTACCCACATGATTACCCATATCCAGGCTTTTAAGGCAGATAAACGCGATAGTGAATGCTTGTCTGCGGTATTACGTCATATGAAGAATAATCTGCTTGAAAACGGAATTGCCTTACAGGAACTCATCGCTGATACAGGTTACAGCAGCGCAGATGCATTAAAGTCCTTACAGGCGAGCGGTGTAACCGGTTATATTCCTAACAGGGGCCAATTTAAATATGAAAGATTGGGCTTTACTTATCATGTTACAGAGGATTATTATCAATGTGATCAGGGTACAAAAGTTCCTTATCAGGGTACTTACCTTACCGCTGGTTATTGGATGAAACAATATAGTACTGGTGGAAAAAACTGTAATGGATGCCCTGTAAAAAACAACTGTGCTGCTTATAAAACCAAAAGCAATAGGGTTGCTATCAAAGAAACGATAGATAAGCCTTACTATGACCAAATGCACGAAAGGATGCAAACCCCTAAAGCAAAAAGAATGATGAAATTGCGGCAAAGCACAGTGGAGCCAGTCATCGGTACACTCGTAAACTTCCTGGGTATAAAAAGGGTCAACACCAAAGGACTTTCACAGGCTAATAAATGCGCGACTATGGCAGCCATCGCTTACAACCTCAAGAAAATGATAAAATATAAGGCAAAACCGCTTCAAAATCGCCCATTAAAACTGTGTGAATACCTAAATGCAATCATTATCAGGCCTTCCTATCAATTGGAAATCCCGATTCATTAATAAATATAATTGCAGGTTGAAGCGTAAATGTTGTGCAACAGCCACTTGATCAAAAAGTAACCAAAAAATCAAGTCAGCCAAAATGCTCCTTTGTCGCACTGGGCCTTTGCCCTGCAAATCAGACAAAACCAGGTACGCAAAAGTTTTGCGCCCTGGCTGTGCCCGCACATTCCCTCGCTTCAGCAAAACTTGCTTTCCCCCTGCAGCCACACAGTCCACCATCGTTTTGTCTGATTTCGTCCGAAGCTCTTCGGCTGACGAACAAATAAAAATCTGTTTTTAAAGAACCTAAATAAATGAACCCGAATCAAAAGCGGGCAAAGACCTGACAGAAAAGCGGGCCGGGAGTATGGCGGGAATGCCGGTTTAGCTTTTTCGGGATGTAACCGAAAAAGCGTTAAGAACCGGCAGGGCGGGCTGAAGCTTTTTTCTGTCTTGACCTTTTGGTTACTTTTGGGTCAAGCCAAAAGTAACTAGGCCTCCGCGGCTATGAGCGGGACGGAACATTGTTTGAAACGAAAACATATTACGAAACCAATATTACGCTACTTTCTTCTTCAACGTTATCACCGTCACCTCCGGCCAAATCCCCAACCTCCCCGAAAACGCCAAAAACCCAAACCCACGGTTTACATAAAGATTACGCCCGTTCTCGGTAGCCAATCCCGCCCAATCCAAATAACGGTATTGCACCGGGCTCCATCGCAACCCGCCAACCTCTACCCCAAACTGTGCCCCATGCGTATGTCCGGCTAAAGTCAAATGTATTTTGGATGGATAATAACGTACCTTTTCCTCCCAATGGGTAGGATCATGGGACAACAATATCTTGAAAGCATTCGGATCAACACCCTTCATCGCCTTATCCAAATCACCAACCTGTATAAATCCACGGCCCCAGTTCTGCACACCGATCAGGCTGATCTTTTGGCCATTCTTTTCAAGCTCGAGATTTTCATCCAGCAATAAGCGATATCCTAATTTTTTATGCTGACCCTTTAACTGTTCCAGGTTAGCAGCTTTCTCCGCTTCGCTGTCCCACTGGATATAATCGCCATAATCATGGTTACCCAAAATAGAGAACTGTCCGAACGGCGCTTTCAGCTGACCAAATCGTTCAATATAAGGCTCAATCTCCCAGGCCGCGTTATTCACCAAATCGCCGGTAAAAACAAACAAGTCGCTCTTTTGTGCTTTTGCCAGGTCGATCCCTTTTTGTACCGATTCGATACTATCAAAACTACCGGAGTGAATATCTGATAGCTGTGTAATGGTAAAACCGTCAAATGCATTCGGCAGGTCATCAAAATAAAGGGTTTGCTTATGTAGCTTATAATCGTACTTACCTTTCAACATGGCATAAAAGAATCCTGTAAAAGGCACTGCCGCTACCAATATCGCTACCTCGCTGATAAATTTCCGCCTTGCGGGGAAAAAGAGCTGTCCCTTTGTCTTTTCACCATGCACCACCCTGTCACCCAAACCATAAAACAACCGGCCGAGGTCCCCCAGCAGCAATATGATCACAAAGAATAATTTGGTGAAAAAGAAAGTCAGGAACAGGCTCAGCATCCACTCATGATAAGGTGTCATCCCCTTCGCCGTACTAAAGCTGCCAAATCCCAAAAGGAATATGGCCGTCACGCCAACCGAGATAACTAAATATCCCCAGGTCACAACCTGCCTCAAACGCTGCGATTGAAAGTCCGCCACAAAGGTTCTTAATCCGTTAAAAACATACCAGTCCATCAGCAGGGTTATAGCTGCTATGATCAAAAACACATTTAAAAAACCACCTCTGTGCATAATCTCTGACTATTTGACCGCAATTTATAAAAGGTTAAGCAATTTGAGAGTCATAAGAGTTTTTGTTTAATCGAAAAATTGTTACCTTTTCACCCGCATTATAATCCCCTGCGTCATGGTGAAGAACGAAGCCAACTCTACGCAGGGCAATCAATGAACCTGGTTTTCTACCGTACAGAAAATAACTAACTCAACTAACAATGAAATCTCTTTTGTCATTTGTCCTTTCGTCGTTAATCCTCTTCATCCTCGCTCCAAATTGCTTTGCGCAGAAAAAATCCAAACCTGATACCGTCTTTTTCGAAGATTTCAACGGCAAAAAACTCGACCGCAAAAAATGGAACGTTGAAGTGACCGGCAACACGGTAAACGACGAGCAGGAAGCTTATGTAGATTCAGCCTCGGTATTATCCATCGTACATGGCAAAGCTGCAGAAGGGGCAAAAAAAGGGGCGTTGCTCATTAAGGCTGTTTATCACCCCGGCTATACCAGCAAGGAACAAAAAAAGTATGATTTCCTTTCGGGCAGGATCAACACCCAAAAGAAAATGGAATTCACTTATGGCACCGCCTCTGCCCGCATGAAAATGGCCTATGGCGCGGGCTTGTGGCCGGCCTTCTGGGCGCTGGGTAATGGCAAGTGGCCCGACTGCGGCGAGATCGATATGATGGAAACCGTAGGCGATTCAAGCTGGATCAGTAATGCCCTGCACGGCCCCAATTACTTTGGCAATACGCCAATAGTGTATCGTTATATATTCCCAGCCAAAACAGACGTAAGCCAATGGCACATTTACTCCGTGGATTGGACAAAAGACAAGATTGTATTCAAAACTGACGGAAAAGTTACCTACAGCGTACCGCGCACCATGGTGGAGCACTATGGCCGCTGGGCTTTTGATAATCCCAAATTCATCATTCTCAATTTTGCCCTCGGCGGAGGTTATCCGAATGGCGTAAATAAGATCACAACCCCCTACAATGGCATCTCGCAAGCCACGGTTGATAAGATAAAAGCCGGACAGGCAAAAGTATTGGTCGACTGGGTGCTGGTAACCCGGGATAAAAAATAATCTAAATAAAAAATCCCGCCTTCCAGCGGGATTTTTTATTTAGAAATGATCATTAATTAATGATGATCATCGTGGTCGTGATCGTGGCCGTTGTCATGATGATCTTCCTGGTGATGCCTGTGATGTTCACGGTATTCTACAGAACAACTCGATAAAGCTACCGATGCAAAGATCAGCAACGCTATGAGTCTTACAATTTGCCTTTTCATAACTTTATTTTTATAATAAATAGATGTTAGTATAAATAACCACCTGTATCTAAAATAGTTTCATATTTTTTTATACCGACAAAGGTTATCACCTCAAAAAAGAAATAAAATTATTTGTAAATACTAATTATTTTAGCTATCTTAGGAGTTCTGATCTGGCTAATTTAAAGACCATTTTTTTTCATTTTCCTGAATTATACAATTCCCTCCCTGGGGAGGGGTGCGGCCGAATGCGAAGTGGCGGGGAGGGGTTTCGCCGCCTGATTAACCTACCTTCCCTTCCTTAAAGAAGGAACCGCACATCCCGATACTTCTATAATTTTTTCAGAGGGTGTAACTGATCTGGATAGTATCATTCATTAAAGATTGGCCATCAATTGTTGTTTGTGACAAACAACTAAATCGTTCTTTGACATCTTAAACCATTCCTCAGTGTACCTCTTTGCAAATCTCCGCGCCCTCTGTGGTTAATTTTCACCCCAGAGGACACGATGAAAAACACAAAGTTCACAAAGAGGCTCAAAACTTAAACCTCACCGCCGCCGTAGGATAAACCTGCAACACATCCTCCGTCGTCAGCACATGATAATACATATTGATCTTCGATCCCACCGAAAACCCGTTATGTATTTTGAACCAAATCTGCGGCTCACCGAAAAACGCAAGCCTTTTGCCGCTTTGCCCGGCGGTAAAACTATCGCCGGTATTTCTGTTCTGACTATAAAGCTCCACATCCCCGCTGAACTCAAACTTATAGTTCCAGAAACCCCGTCCCCAATACAACGAATACAAAAAATCATTGCTTGGCTTCTTGTAGGCATTATAAGTGTACGAAAGCGACGTACTGAACCACGCCCCTTTCCACCGGAACGAGTACACTGCCCCCAGCGAAAACGCATTGCTGATATAATACCCGTATGATCCGGGTTCGGCAATTCCCATACCCCCACTGTACTGCAATTGCACATAGACCTTAGGCTTCCATAATTTGAACGACTGCGATACCTGGGTAAAAAACTTGCCCGGATTGTGTTGCGAGCCGTTCAGGTCGCTTTCCATCTTCATAAAAAACGCGCCGGAGGTGTCCTTCGCTTTATAGTATTCAAAGTAGATGGTCGGAAAATTCATTTGATTACGTGCCGGATCAAGCGTATGCCTGAAATCATAATGCAGCTGCAGAATTTGTGCCGATAACGCCGACGGGATTATCCACAAAATAAATAATACGCAATATTTCATAATTTTAACACGATGCGGGTTGATGCATCACTGTAAAATTGCCCCGAAGCGTTAACTTGGGGCGTAATTGGCGCGGAAATGTCGCGTAATTATAAAATCAATAAAACAAATTGCTGATTATAAATACCTTATGAACAATTCGGACGCTTTAGCTTTTGCCGCGCTATTTAAGGAAGCCTACCTTAAATGCTTCGGCCAGGCTTTAGAAAATCCGATGACCGAAACCGAAAGCAAGCTGCTCTGCAACCAGGTACTCGATCAAACCGGCCTTTCAATCGGCTGGAAAAGCGTAAAAAATTATTCCTTCTTTATCATCGATAACAATACCGTAAAAAGCGAAAATCCTTCCACCGCTACGCTGGATACGCTGGCCCGCTATGTTTTACGTGCCTCTTACACCACCGAGATCAAAAGAAAAAATCACGAGAGCCATTACCCCTACTGGTTTTTGTATAAGGAACAGTTTAATCGTGGGGCCAAAAAACCTCCCCAAAAAAGATGGATGAAAGGAATTGCAGTCTTTATTGTCGGCATCGGAGTCATTATCCTTTCGCTTATTTATTTCTACTACATCCGCTCAAAAAGCGCAACAGAATTTACAGACGATTTCCATTCAGTAACCGGCAACTCATTGTTCGATAAAGGCTGGCAACTACAAAACCCTGATAATGCTTACTGGAGCAAAAGGACAGACAGCCCCGGCCAGCTCACCTTATACACCCTGCAAGGCGATAACTGGCCCGATCCTTTAAACAAACCCGGCATCAAAAACCTGCTGATAAGGCCTATTCTTCATGATTGCTTCACCGCCGAAGTACACCTTTCCAATTTCATCCCTAAACAGGAATGGCAGCAGGCCGGTATTCTTTTATTGGAAGATACCACCCTCACCGGTAAAAGCATCAGGCTCTCCATCGCCTTTAATGACAATTTTGGCGGATACGTAAAGCACCAGGAGATTCTGATCCAGGCCATTACTTCGCTTGGCAATGGTTTCGGCAAGCCGGAGGAAATTGCGCACCGCCCGCTCATTTTCCTCGACAGTGTGCGCAAAAGTCCAGCGGCACTGAATTATCTCCAAAGCTCAGCTTTACGCATCGAAAAGCATGGCAAAAAATTCCGGTTCCTGTATGCAGGCGGCACAACCGAAAACGGGGCATTCAGGGAAGTAGTAAGCCAGGAATTTGATATGCAGCCAAAATACATAGGCCTGTTCGCTATCAAGGGGTTTGTAAAAAATTCCGCCGAAATACCGGCACATTTCACTTTTTTCAGACTGACAGGCAACGCCTGCGGCGAATGAAAAGTATTATCCTTAGTAAATTCTTCCACAACCTGTTTTAAATCATCTAAAATGTTTTATTTTAGGAGATTATAATAACCAATTTAATAACTACTATATCGATTTTAATGTTACGCAAAAGTATTGTTAAGGCATTTTTATTTGCTTTGGCCCTTTTTGGGGTCGATCATGCTTTTGCACAGGGACCCGCTTTTACTTATCCGCCGGGTGCCCACAACTATACCACGGGCACACCTATAGCCCCATTATCGCCAAACAGTACAGGGGGGCCTGTCCCTCCGGGTATTTTCGGCCAGGTTACCACATTTGTTGGTGACGGGCAGGAAGGTTTTGCAGACGGGCAAGGTACTGCCGCCAGTCTTTCCAGTCCGGTAGGTATCGCTTTTGATCCGGCCGGCAACCTGTATATAACAGATTATTATCTCCTTCATCTTGATTATTATAATAATATGATCAGGAAAGTAACGCCCGGTGGATTAGTGACCACATTGGCCGGAAACACCAACACCCAGTCCTATGTTGAAGGCCAGGGTGCGACAGCCGGTTTCTTTTCACCCAACGGAGTGGCAGTCGATGCAAGCGGCAATGTATATGTTGCCGATGTCGGCAATAATGTGATCCGCAAGATCACGCCCGGCGGCCTTGTAAGCACTTATGCAGGTAGCGGGGCCAGGGGCGCATTGGATAATGATGATCCCACTAAAGCAACCTTTAATGCCCCATCCGGGCTCGTGATCGACGGGATAGGTAATTTATACGTTTCGGATTATAGCAACAACCTGATCAGGAAGATCACTCCCGCCGGTAAGGTTACTACTTTAGCCGGTAGCGGCGCCGGCACATTAGCCGATGGCAACGGCACCGCCGCCAGTTTCAGAAACCCCGAAGGTTTAGCCATTGATTTCAACGGTAATTTGTACGTAGCCGACGTTGGCAACAACGCGATAAGGAAAGTAACACTGGGCGGGCAGGTGACCACGTTCGCAGGCAGTGTCACAGCCGGTTCCGCCGATAATCCGGTGGCTTTGCTGGCAACTTTCCGGCGCCCTACGGGCGTTGCAGTAGATATTGGCGGAAACGTATATGTGGCCGACGCCGCTAACAACAAGATCAGGAGGATCAGTACTTCAGGTGCAGTAACGACCGTTGCAGGCAGCGGCGCACTTGGAAACGCCAATGGCATAGGTGCAGCAGCCACGTTTGATGATCCCGAAGGCATTGCTATCGATGCAGTGGGGAATTTATATGTAGGCGACAAAGGGAACAACCTGGTCAGGAAAATAAATGTAACGGGCTATACCATCAGCCCCAATTTGCCCCCCGGCTTAAATTTCGATGGCACATCGGGCATCATTAGCGGCACTCCTACTTCGCCATCGGGCACTGCCACTTATACCGTTGCGGGTTACAATGTTTATGGTAGTGCTACAGCCACCGTTACCATAAGCGTAACAGGCGCCGTAATAACCCAGGTTCCTCCTCCCGCCATAACATACGTATCGCCGCAGATATACAAAGTAAACTTAACCATACCGCCTCTTGCGCCCACCAATTCTGGCGGCCCTGTCCCGGCTACCAGTTATGGCAATGTAAGCATATTCGCTGGTAGCGGTATACCTGGCGCAGCCAACGGCACAGGCGCACTGGCAACATTTAATAATCCTGATGGCGTCGCCGTTGACCCATCCGGAAACATATTTGTGGCCGACAAGGTCAATAAGGTCGTCCGCAAAATAACACCGGCCGGGGTGGTAACTACGTTTGCCACCGGTTTTAACCAGCCCGCAGGCATCGCAACCAATGCAACCGGGACTGTTTTTTTATCAGACGCAGCCAATAATACAGTTTACCGCATCACAGCGGGAGGTGTAGTTTCTATACTTGCTTCCGGTTTCAACAACCCTCACGGCCTCGTGGTTGATGCGTCAGGCAATGTATTTGTCGCCGATGAAAGCAATAATGTGATCAAAAAAATAACTCCCGGAGGCTTAGTGACCGTATTTGCAGGCACCGGCGCGCTCGGTTCGAACGACGGCTTGGGTACAGCGGCAAGTTTTTCACGCCCGGCAGGTATTGCTATTGATGCCGCCGGATATTTATATATCACCGATTCAGGGAACCAAAAGATCAGGAAAATTACACCAGGGGGTCTTGTGACCACACTTGCCGGCAGCGGTGCTCAGGGTTCCGCTGATGGTGTGGGCGCTGCTGCAACTTTTCAATTCCCATCCGGGATAGCGATCGATGGCATTGGCAACCTTTATATCGCGGATAGCGGCAGCGATATCATCAGGAAGGTCACCCCAAACGGTACTGTCACCACACTCGCGGGCCTTGCCAATCAAATCGGCAGGGCCAATGGCATTGGTGCTGTTGCAAGGTTTAACGAGCCGCAGGGCGTGGCAATTGATAAAAACGGCAACCTGTTTATTGGCGACCTGGTAAATAACCTGATTCGCGAAATATCGATTACGGGCTATTCCATCAGCGCTCCGCTGCCTCCCGGCTTAACCTTTGATACCAAAACGGGTATTATCAGCGGTACGCCAACTGCGCCATCTCCCGCAACTAACTATACTATTACAGCCTACAATTTGGGTGGCAGCAGTTCTTATATCGTAAATATTACGGTACAAAACCCCGTAATCGTGGTTGTGCCACCACCAAATATTAGTTATGTTACTCCGCAAAATTATGTAGTTAATACCCCCATTATCCCTTTGGGGCCGGCTAATATCGGTGGCGCAGTACCGCAAACCATTTATGGCCAGGTAAGCACGTTTGCTGGTACTGGTGCCTCTGGTTCAGCAAATGGTGCCGGCACTTCCTCTACATTCAGCGGTTTATTTTCGGTTGCTACAGATCTCGTTGGCAATGTTTATGTAACAGACAATAACCTCGTCCGGAAAATATCACCAACCGGTGTATCCACCCCCATGGCAGGTAGCGGGGCTGCCGGTTCAGCCGACGGGCAGGGTGCGGCGGCAAGTTTTAATCAGCCGCTTGGCATTGCAGTAGACGGCACCGGAACAATTTATGTGGCTGATAGCAAAAACAACACCATACGCATGGTAACCCAGGGAGGCCAGGTAACCATATTTGCCGGCACAAACGGGGCCGCGGGATTAACCAACGGTACCGGCACCGCTGCAAAGTTTAACAATCCGTGGGGCATCGCGGTTGATCAGAACGGCAATATTTATGTGGCCGATGAGGGTAATAATGTTATCCGTAAAATAACTCCGGCAGGTTTAGTAAGCACCTTTGCCGGCAGCGGGGCGGCCGGATCGGCAAACGGGACAGGAACAGGCGCGAGCTTCAATAAACCTACCGGAGTTTCGGTTGATCTGAACGGAAATGTTTACGTGGCTGACCAGGGAAATAATCTCATCCGCAAGATCACCCCGGCAGGTGTGGTAACTACGCTGGCAGGCAGCGGCTCTGCTGGATCAGCCAACGGACAGGGCACGGCGGCAAGTTTCAACACGCCTGTCAGTATCTCGGCAGATGTCTCTGGTACCATCTATGTAGGTGATGAGAATAATAATCTGATCCGTAAAATAACTCCCGCAGGGTTGGTAACCACATTGGCAGGCAGCGGGGCAGCGGGTTCAGTCGACGGCCAGCTTACTACAGCCAGTTTTAACAAACCCGACGGTGTCTCTGCCGATATATTCGGTAACGTCTATGTGGCCGATCTCAACAACAACAAGGTGCGCAAAATTGTCACCACCGGTTACACCATATCTCCGGGCGGCCTTCCCCCCGGCTTAACTTTCGATGGCAAAACAGGTATCATTTCGGGCAAACCTACTGCTATATGGCCAACCACCATTTATACCGTCACCGCCTACAATATCGGCGGCAGCAGTAGTACCCAAATAAGCATTACAGTTTCCGATAAACAAATTCCGCCCGTGCCGCCGCCAAATATTACCTATACCCCGCAGAAAGATGTTTATGTGGTTAATACTACCATTCCTCCGCTTGTACCAGTAAATACCGGAGGCATCTTGCCCAATAAGCCCTTTGGCAAAACTACCACGCTTGCAGGCTCGGGGTCGCCTGGTTCTAATAATGGTAACGGAACGGCCGCTACCTTCAATCAGCCCTTTGGCGTGGCTACAGATACCAAAGGCAATATTTATGTGGTCGACCATTTGAATAATTTGATCAGGAAAATAACCCGTGATGGTACGGTGACAACGCTGGCAGGCAGCGGCGCCATCGGAAGTGCAGATGGTATAGGCACGGCGGCGTCATTTAACCAGCCCACCGGCATCGCTGTTGACGTAGCAGGTAATGTATATGTTGCCGACGTGAGCAATAATAAGATCCGCAAGATATCTCCGACAGGCGTAGTAACCACATTAGCCGGCAGCGGCGCCCTCGGCTCAACCGACGGAACAGGCACAGATGCAACATTCAATAACCCATCGGGCCTTGCCGTAGACGGCGCGGGCAATATTTACGTGGCGGACCTCGGTAACAATAAGATCAGGAAGATCACGCCGGGTGGTGTGGTAACGACAGTGGCAGGTACTGGTATCAGCGGAACTCAGGATGGGCCTGTTGGGATTGCTATGTTTAACCAGCCTTACGGAGTAGCGGTAGATCCCAGCGGGAACATCTATGTAGCCGACTGGGCCAACAACCTGATCAGGGAGATCACAACTTCAGGGGTAGTAAAAACAATTGCAGGCGATGGCAAAGCCGGCTTCGCCGACGGCCAGGGAACCGCCGCAAGCTTTAACAGGCCCTTTGGGTTAACCCTTGATGAAAACGGGAACATCTATGTGGCAGATACGGGCAACGAAAAGATCAGGAAGATCACTCCGGGCGGTTTTGTAACCACTGTAGCGGGTAGCGGCGAACGCGGAGCAGATAATGGAGACACCGGCCCCACGACCACTTTTTACCAGCCTGTAGGTATTGTTACCGATGGCGGCGGAAACGTTTATATTGCCGATGAATTTAACCACATGATCAGGCAGGTGGTTGTCGTGAGCAATTATACCATCGATAAGCCCCTGCCGCCCGGCCTGCTCTTTGACGCCGGTACCGGTATTATAAGCGGTACTCCTACCGCGCCATCTCCGGCCACCGATTATACAATAACTGCCTATAATGATGGCGGCAGCAGTTCATATATCGTCAATATTACCGTATTGGCGCTGGCGCAAACCATCACTTTTAGCCAGCCCGTCATAAAAACTTATGGTGATGTGGATTTTGATCCGGGTGCTACCAGTAATAATACCACCATCCCGATCACTTATACCAGCAGCGACCCGACTGTTGCAACCATTGCCGCGAACGGCGAGATCCATATTACAGGGGCAGGCACATCAACGCTCACTGCATCGCAGGCCGGCAACGTGGCCTACATTGCCGCTGATCCTAAAACGCAGCAGTTAACTGTAAAGCAGGCCCTGTTAACCATTGTTGCAGATGATAAAAGCAGGATATTCGAAACTCCCAACCCGCCACTCACTATAAAGTCTTTTGAAGGGTTTGTTTATGGCGAAGATGTAAATGCTTTATTAACCCCGCCTGTACTTACCACCTCCGCTGACCTTGAATCTCCGGTAGGTGATTATTCAATCGACATCATTGGCGCTACATCAAATAATTATGACATACACACGGTATCAGGCATACTCAGCATCACCCCGGCTCCTGATAAGATAATTATACCAAATACCTTTACCCCCAACGGTGATGGCATTAATGACCTTTGGAATATCACTGCGTTAAATGAGTACCCCGCTTGCACCGTAGATATTTACACCCGTTACGGCAAACTGATATTTCAATCGAAAGGATACGGCAATGCCTGGGATGGCACTTACGATGGAAGCCAACTACCTGTGGGTACTTACTACTATATTATCAATACCCATACCGGCTTAAAGCAGATGGCGGGATGCGTTACCATTATCCGTTAAGCTTACATTCGGCCATTTATCTCGCTGTTGTTAAAAAATTTAACTCCCCGGCAACTTTCTGTAGCCACCTTGCGTAATAAATGATATATGCGTGGTTATATCAATATTCCGGCTTCTATCAACTGCTCAGCATGCAAATATTGCGGTGCACGTCCTATCATCGCGCTTGCCGAAAAGGGCGAGTATATCATCAAATGCCCGAATAATAATACCCACTACCAAACCATTCCCGGCCTTATCGATATTGAAGACTGGAACCTGCATAATGTCCCATCCGTAACCGTCGGCTTCGACCATGTCACCACCATCGCCTGCTAAATAATAACGTTCCCTTTCAATCATACTATTGTTACATCTGCATTTACTTAGGAATGCTGGCATTTTTTGTACCTTGTTCACATGAAAACCAGCGCTATCAAATGTCTTTCAATTTTCCTGCTTGCATTCAGCTTTCCGTTCGTTTGCTTTTCGCAGGATGTTAAGCCAAAAATCAACCACGTAGCCATCTGCGCGCGTAACCTGCAAAAAAGCATTGCATTTTACAGTGATGTAATGGAACTGACCAAGATCCCCAATCCTTTTAAAGATACCGTTCACCAATGGTTCAGGATAGGCGACGGAGTCGCCCTGCACGTGATAAAAGGCGACTGCCCGGTAGAAACCCGTAATATCAGCACACACTTATGCTTCGCCGTGCCTTCGATACCCGATTTCATGAAGCACCTGGATAAATTCAATATCAAATACGGCGACTGGAACGGCACTTATAAAAAGACATTGCTAAGGGCCGATGGCGTTACCCAAATCTATTTCCAGGACCCTGACGGTTATTGGATCGAGGTAAATGATGCGAAGGAGTAACTAGATCAGTTACTTCTCTCCGTAGATCATAATAGTCCCATAATCAAGCAATGCCCGGCCGTTAACGCTGTTTGCGTTAATGAGGGTACAAACATCTTTTTTAATAGCCGAGATTATTGTGCCGTCCACCCCAACCAGCATGGCTCTCAATGATTCTGACAGATCGATTCTGTTTTGCCAGTAAGTATCTCCGTCAATAAAATCCACTTTGCCTGTCAGCTCTTGCTCCCCGGTATTGGTAAAACCGGCTTGGGCAAAAACACTGGTCATTAGTCCTGGTTCCGAGCAACGGAACATGCCCGGGGCATCAGGTGCTGCTGCTGGCAGCTCGATATGTTTTTTCACAACACTTGTAGCGGCGGTCGACCAAAAGTTTTTATCCGGCGCGCTCCAAACTGATATAGCCACGCGGCCTCCGGGCTTTAGTACGCGGTACATCTCATTGGCTGCCAATTGTATATCCGGGAAAAACATAAACCCCATCCGGCAACTGATCTTCGTGAAAGTATGGTCCGCAAAAGGCAGGTTACAACCATCCGCAACTTTGGTACTATAATTTTTTAGCCCTTTGGCGACAGCACTTGCATCTGCCAGGCGCAACATTTCGTCGGCCAGGTCAGTACCGATAACCTTTCCGTTTTTAGCTATCCCGGCGATAGTCAGCCCCGGTTCGCCGGTACCGGCAGCAATATCCAAAACAATGTCATCCTCTTTTATTTCAAGTTTCTCAATGATCGCCTCGCCCATCGGACGCAAAAACTCCATGATAAAATCGTCCCATTTTTCCCATCCCGACGACACTTTGTTCCATACTTGTTTTTGCTGTTCGCGGATCTGTTCTTGTTGTGGTTCCATTGGTTTTCTTCCGGATTAAAAGTATAAAAGTTTAATGAGATGACTGTCTATCGCATAGTTAATATATTAGCGGTACCCCATCGCCTGCAAATCAAAAAGTTCTGCATAACGGCCACCCTTGATCAATAATTCTTCATGACTCCCGATCTCGATAAGTTCTCCCTTATCCAATACCAAAATGCGGTCAGCCATACGTACGGTACTGAAACGGTGAGAGATCAATACCGCTGATTTCCCTTTAGTAAGTTCAGCAAAGCGTTGAAAAACCTCGTATTCTGCCCTTGCATCCAGCGCTGACGTTGGCTCGTCCAGTATCAGCAACTGCGCATCGCGCATATAGGCACGGGCCAAAGCTACCTTTTGCCATTCGCCGCCGGATAGCTCTACGCCATCCGCAAAACGTTTACCCAGCATTTGGTCATAGTTACCGGGCAATCGCGCAGCAAGCAGATCAGCCATACTTCGCTGTGCTGAAGTTTCGATCAGCGGGCGATTTTCTTTCTGGTCGATATTTCCTACGGCTATGTTTTGTGCAAAGGTCATCTGGTAACGCAAATAATCCTGGAAGATAATGCCCACATTCAGGCGCAGATCAGCCAGGTCATATTCTTTTAAGTCGACCCCTTCCAGCAAAATACGGCCTTCAGTCGGGTCATACAACCGCGCCAGCAATTTCACCAGGGTGGTTTTGCCTGCCCCGTTTTCCCCTACCAATGCCAGTTTTTCACCCGGATGCAGGGTGAAGCTCAAATGCCGGTTGGCCCAACGGTCCGAGTTCACGTACCTGAAACCAACATCCTCAAAAGTAAAGCCCTGTTGTAATTTTTTAGGGAATGGCAATGGATTTGCAGCTGCTTTAATCTTCGGTATGATCTCAAAGAACTCGAAAAAATCGCGCAGGTAAATTGCCCCCTGGGATACCGCGGTAAAGCGTGTTAATATCCCCTCGAGCAATGAACGCAATTGTCTGAACGAGCCCGCCAAAAAAACCAGCTGCCCTATGCTCACACTGCCGTCAACCGTTTTGATGATGATTACCACGTAAGCTGCATAATAACCCAGGCTACCCAGCACGGCAAAAAAAGTACCCCAAACCGACCGCCGGATAGATAGCCTGCGGTTATCGTCATAAAACTTACCCGATAGTTGCCGGAAGCGTTCAATAATAAAACCTGACAAGTCGAATATTTTTACCTCCTTAGCCGTTTCGTCACTGGCTCCCAAATAGCGCACATAGTCCAGCTCGCGGCGTTCAGGGGTTTGCCCGCGGGTAAGCGCATAACTTTGATCGTTAAAATATGATTCGCCCAAAAAAGCAGGAATAATGGCGATAAGCAGCAGAACAATCAGCCATGGATTAAACGCCATCAGGCCGACAGCCAGGAATCCCATCGTGATCAGATCCTGTACCTGGCTCATTACTTGCGACAATAGTATCGTTCGTCCAACGGTTTGCTGCCGTGCACGTTCCAGCTTATCGTAAAAGATAGAATCCTCAAACTGATCAAGGTCTAATGTAGCCGCATGCTCCATGATCTTCACCGACGTATGATTGCTGAACAGGTCGCCAAGCAAACTATCCATCAGCGTAATAGCGCGACTAAGCGCATCCGTTAATATGGCCAGCCCCAGTTCACTTCCCACCAAAACCCAAAGGTGATGCGTGTCTGTCCCATGGGAATGATTCAACTTGACAACCTCATCAATAATAAGCTTACCCACATATAGCAAAGCCAATGGCATAGCCGAGCGCAGGATACGAAGCACCGAGGTAACTACTGTCATCCAGTGGTTGGTTTGCCAAACCAGTTTAAAAAACGCCGGCAGGTTTCGCAACGCGGCCAGCCGTTCTTTTAAAGTTAAAGGGTCTATGCGTGTGTTTTTTGGGGGACGGATATTCAATCGCTGGTCTTTCTTCTTAAATCTTTAGTAAAAATAAGCAATTCGCCTCGCCGCTTTTGGCTGGAACGATTTTGTGAGCATCCAATGACATTGTAAAACCTTCCAAATGATTATTATTACAAAGTCTATTGACTATATAGAATTAATTTGACAATTGGCAGACGAAATGGATAGATGTTTAAACATATAGTTTATTACTTTTGACTCATTATTTTAAAACACCCCAAATTAATACATGAAAAAGATCATTTTATTAGCTGCAGTTGCCTTGATGAGCACTTCAGCATTTGCCCAAAACTGGAAAGTAGACAAAGCGCATTCGCATCTTACTTTCACCATTACTCACTTAGCTGTTTCTGACGTCGACGGTACGTTCAAAGATTTTGACGCGACCATCGTTTCTTCAAAACCTGGTTTCAGCGATGCAGTAGTTTCTTTTACCGCAAACACAGCTTCTGTTAGCACAGGTGTTGACCAACGCGATGCACACTTAAAAAGCGCTGACTTTTTTGACGCAGCCAACAAGCCTACGCTTACTTTCACCAGCAGCTCTATCAAACCAGGAAGTTCTGCTGGTCATTACAGCCTTACCGGTAATATCACCATAGCTGGTGTTACCAAACCCATCACAGTTGATCTGTGGTATCGTGGCACCATCACTAACCCGATGAGCAAAGCACCTGACGCAGGTTTCTCACTTACCGGTTCTCTTAAACGTTCTGATTTCAACTTCGGCAGCAAATTTGGTTCACCAATGCTGAGCGACGAAGTTACTTTTAAAGCTTCAGGCGAATTCGCAAAAGCAAATTAATCTTACTTCACACATAATTAACTATTGAGGAACGTCCCGGTTATACCGGGGCGTTTTTTGTTTTATACACGTTTAAAGACCATCGTTTTGCCAAAGATCTTAAAGTGCCAATAGCCCTTTACTTTAAGCAGGCCGTCTTTATCAATATATCCTGCGGCATCCCATTGCTTGCCGTGCTGGGCATCATAGATCGTCCCGTCTTCCCAGGTGTCACTGCGGTTATTATACTTTAACCCATTGAGCACATTCAAACCGAGTATTTTGCGGCTGCGCAACGCCGGGTCGGGATTATGCTTGTCGCTCCATTCCTCCATAGGTTTACTCGGATCATCCTTGAACCACACAATTTTCGCCCTAAACTCGTCCTTATCCTTATAAACCTGTACCATCAGGTTTCCTTCAGTTGCCATCCATTTACCGCAGATCCGGTCGCCGTTTGGGGCAGTATGTGCCGACTGGCTAAAACCAAAATTGATAAACAGAATAAAAGCCAGGCACTTAAACATAGATATTAGCAAAATTTATACCGGCAGGGCTGTCAAAACCAAACCGCCGCCAATGTAGGATATTATTACAAAATTAGCGGAATAAGGTTTGTATATCTCCTATCTCTTAAACACTTTTTCGCAAATCGCTATCCATTGTTCTGGGGTCATCTTTGCGGCCAACTCCCCGATCAGCGTATAAGGTATGTCATCCATTTTCTTGAACCGGATACACCCTTTGCCCATATCCAGTTTGGTTTTGCAATGTTTAGGGTATTCGCCGACGAACCAATCCAGCATATTATTATCGCCATAAACGCACATCGCATGCAACACGATAAAGTTTTTCAGCGAGCCAAGGTTCATATAAGGCAACGGCAATTTGGGGTTGCACTGGTAGCCTTTGGGATATAGCGAGTGCGGGACCACATAACCCAGCATCCCGTAGCCCATCACTTCCTCAAAACCTTCTGGGAGATTGTTCAATATTGCTTCCCTTATTTTCTCGACGGCTTCTTTCCTGTCAGCAGGAAGTTCATCTAGATATTGCTGAGCTGTTTGGGCGGTGGATTGCATGGTCGCTAATTAAACTTATGTGAATTTAATATAATAAACCACGCCCATCAAATAATTTACAACCAGCCCGGTAGTGTATCCCGCACACTTTTATATATTTGAAAGGTAAACCTACATTTCTTCCTATGAAAAAACTGCCACTGCTCCTGCTGCTGCTGCCTTCTGTCCTTTTCGCCCAGCAAAAAAACATTTATCACAAAGGTTGGGTCGATTTTAACAAGAACGGCAAAATGGATGTGTTCGAAGATCCATCACAAACAGTCGACAAGCGTATTGCCGACCTGCTGAGCCAGATGACCGTCGAAGAAAAAACCTGCCAGCTGGCAACTCTATATGGTTACAAGCGCGTTTTGAAAGAGGAAATGCCCACAGAATCATGGAAACAGGAGGTTTGGAAAGATGGCATCGCCAACATCGATGAGGAACTGAACAACCTCACCTCTCATACCGACGCCGCACCTACGCAATATTCGTTTCCGTACAGCAAACATGCCGCTGCCATCAATACTGTACAAAAATGGTTTGTGGAAGAAACCCGCATGGGCATCCCGGTTGATTTTACCAACGAGGGCATTCACGGCCTTAACCACGACCGTGCTACCTCGCTGCCCGCTCCTATCGGCATCGGCAGTACCTGGGATAAAAATTTGGTGCGCCAGGCCGGGCAAACCGTTGGTCGCGAAGCGAAAGCTTTAGGCTATACCAACGTTTATGCTCCCATCCTCGACCCTGCCCGCGACCAACGCTGGGGCCGTGTGGTGGAATGCTATGGCGAAGACCCCTTCCTGATCGCTGAACTGGGCAAGCAAATGACCCTCGGCATACAGGAAGAGGGCGTGGCGTCTACGCTAAAACATTTTGCGGTTTACAGTGTACCCAAAGGTGGCCGCGACGGTGCTGCCCGCACCGATCCGCATGTGGCGCCACGGGAAATGTACCAGATATATCTCTACCCTTTCCGCCGGGTAATACAGGAGGCCCACGCCATGGGTGTAATGAGCAGCTACAACGACTGGAACGGCGAGCCTATAACCGGTAGCTATTATTTTTTAACCGAGCTGCTGCGCCAGAAATTCGGTTTTACAGGTTATGTCGTTTCCGATAGCGAAGCGGTTGAATATTTGTATTCCAAACACCACGTAGCAGGCGACATTAAGGAAGCCGTACGACAGGCCATTGAGGCTGGCTTAAACGTACGCACCAACTTCACCATGCCGCAAACCTACATTATGCCCCTGCGCGAATTGGTAAAAGAGGGTAAGGTTTCTATGAAAACACTCGACTCCCGCGTAGCGGATGTATTGAGGGTTAAAATGAAACTCGGCCTGTTTGACGATCCTTATGTAAAAGACCCCAAAGCGGCCGATAAGATCGTAAACGATGAAAAAGCCCGCGCCATGGGTTTGCAAATGAACCGCGAATCGATGGTGCTGCTAAAAAATGAGAATAATTTATTGCCGCTCGATATTAAAAAGGTGAAAAGAATTTTGGTGACCGGCCCGTTAGCTACTGATACCGGCTATGCGATCAGTCGTTATGGACCATCTCACCATAAAGTAACCAGCGTATTAAAGGGCATACAGGATTATGTAGGCGACAAAGGCCTGGTGGTTGGCGCCAAAGGTTGTGATGTGGTGGATGAGACCTGGCCCGAAAGTGAAATCATTGAAACGCCGCTGACAGACAAAGAGAACATTGAGATTAAAAATGCAGTTACCCAGGCTAAGGACGTGGATGTGATCATAGCTGTTGTGGGCGAGGATGTCGACCGCGTAGGCGAAAGCCTTTCCCGCACCGGGCTCAATCTACCCGGTCGCCAGCTAAAGTTGATACAAGCATTACAAGCCACCGGCAAACCCGTGGTAATGGTAATGATCAACGGGCAGCCGCTTACCATCAACTGGGAAAACAAGTACGTACCTGCTATATTGGAAGCATGGTTCCCCGGCCCGGAAAGCGGCAAGGTGATCGCGGAGACCCTATTCGGAGATAATAATCCCGGTGGCAAACTATCAATCACTTTTCCGAAAACTACCGGACAAATCGAATATAACTTCCCCTTCAAACCAGCTTCGCAAGCCGGGCAGGGCGGCGCCAACAGTTGGGGCAAAACCAGCGTGAACGGTGCGCTATATCCCTTTGGCTATGGTTTGAGTTATACCTCATTTGCGTTCGCCAACCTGCAGGTATCCCCCGAAAAAGAACACCAGCAGGGCGATATCAAAGTAACGGTTGAAGTAACCAACACCGGCAAAGTTAAAGGTGATGAAGTAGTGCAGCTCTATCTTAAACAGGAATTGAGCAGCGTCACAGTTTATGACTATGACCTGCGCGGTTTTGAGCGCGTGCCTCTCAATCCCGGTGAAAAGAAAACCGTCGAGTTCACCCTCCATCCCGACGACCTGGCCATCCTGGATAAAAACATGAACTGGACTGTGGAACCCGGCAAGTTCCAGGTAATGATCGGTAATTCATCAGAAGATATTAAATTGAAGAAAGAGTTTGAGGTGGAGAAGTAATGGAAATAAATATACGGGCGCCGCTGCCAAAGACTACCAGAAATACCGTTAAAACACCTTGAAAATCAGGTGTTTTAACCCTTTTTGGCGTGTATCTTCGGTGTTATATTTATATGTTTTTCTACGGCTTTTGCAGGGTTATTAACCAAACACCTGCAAGCCGGACGGAATGTAAAAAGACATGTAAAACTTAAAACCAAAGACCATGCTCACAAAAAATCTCGCTTTAATTAGCCAAAGCCACACAGTAACTGCAAATGATCTGCACGAAGTGGCTGCTGCACTGCAAAAACAGATAACAAGGGATCTGGCGCCTATCTGGAACGTCCATGCAACAATCAGTGTTTTTTCTACGCTGAAAACGGTACCTACGGGTTATTGGCCTATCATTATTAAAGATGATATAGGCGAGCCGGATGCCGGCGGTTTTCACTCTAAAAAACATAACCA
>Ga0105237_10002727_pt1 | contig 21559 bp, 16 predicted proteins | sample KBSC24metaG_FD_81520 | JGI IMG/M metagenome (GOLD analysis project Ga0105237, IMG submission 81520) | Corn rhizosphere microbial communities from Kellogg Biological Station, Michigan, USA - KBS C2-4 metaG | ecosystem: Host-associated > Plants > Roots > Rhizosphere > Soil | place: Michigan, USA...
GCATCTGGTTCAGCACGAAACCAGTCGCGCACTGACTCGCTGGGTCACCAAGGAGGGCCAGCTTCGCGACTGACCTCTTTTATTTGGCCGGTAGCGTTGGTCTCGCGTGAGCGCCGGCATCATCGGGGATTGATCCTCGGGAAGTCCTTATCAGTCTCAACTGCTGCGTACAGGCCAAATCACTCGTCCAGAGGGCCGCGGCGCCTTAAACGCCACCAGCCGCGCCACCTAGAACAAAGTCACGGCAAGGAAGTGTTCCTTATTTCATCCTCGGTATACGCCGCGTAAATGAACGGTTGCGCTTCCAAGTACTCTTTGATTTGGGAGAGCTTCAGTCCCAGCTTCCGCAGCCGGCTCTTGTCGACAAACAGCTGGTTGTTCCGGGTGTCGAAATGTGTGACGAGCGCGGCGCTGTCCGGGTCGAACTTCTTGCGGACGAGTTCCACGATGTCCTTATTGAAATATCGTTTCCGAGGTGCCTGTGGTTCGGCAGGCATCCCGTGATCAGCGGTGACGACAACCACAATCCGGTTGGCGCCTGCTTTCTTTTCCAGAGCCCCCATGATGCGAGCCAGCTGCCGATCCTGTTCGGATAGAGTCTCTCGCATCTCTGGAGAATCGGGGCCGTACTGATGACCCACGAAATCAGCCGCTTTCAAGTTGACGAGCAGAAGATCAGTCAGCTCGTCTGCGCCCACAGGTTCATTCTCGATCATTGACACCAGAGCATCCGCTTCAAACTTCGGGAATAAAGCTGAGTGGCTCACAGCATCCGGGCCTGCGATATCGTGGCCCATCCACTTCCCATGTACGGCATCCCAAAGCGGCGCCGATTTTTGGTTCTTCAAATACTCGGGTAGCTTGTAGCACTCCGAGTTGGTTTCCCATCCGCCATGTGCGGAGTAACTGGCCAAGATCGTTGGCCGTGCGTTGAGCAGACACGCTCCGTGTCCTGCGAGACCGGCAGCTGCAACGAAAATGCTTCCTTGGCTGATGATCACAGCTTTGCCTTCGGTTTCGAGGTTCCACAGATCGGCTAAAGTCAGCGCCATAAGCGTTCCCGGGGACATGCCCGGATAGGGGCTCTGCGGCTTTCCGCTGATGCTGTCAAAGGCAGTGTTGACCACGATGCCGTGCAAGCGCGGATCGGTACCGGTCCCGATGGTGGCATGGCCGAGAGGGGTAATTGTAGGTAAGAAGTTCACTCGTGCGTTACTGAACCAGGCTCCGTCTTCTCGCAGACGGGTCAGAGTCGGCAATACTTCTCGATAGTGTTCGAAATAGTCCTGCCGCATACCGTCCAGCACAACCACCAAAATGGCGCGGGGGCGGCCAACCGACAAATCCACGGCTCTTTCCAGAGGTCGGCCCGTGACGGTCGGGGGCAACGGCAATCTGAGGAGCTTGGCTAAGGTCGGAACAATGTCCTGCTGCACCGCTGCCTCGGCGTCGGTACCTCTACGGATAAAAGGAGGTCCAAAAAACAACAAAGGAATGTTGGCGTCGTACGTCCATGGACTCCCGTGCATGAAGAGTGAGGCGGGCTCATTGAGGGTCACAAACTCGCCCTCACGGGGTACCAGCATGATCTGTCCACTGCGGCCCGGATAGTATGCGCGAGCATACATTTCCAAGAACTCTCGCTTGCGATCCGTTGCCTGTTGAGCTTGGCCGGCTTTGGATAGGGAAACGAGCAGATAAATAGCCAGGTATAGATGCAGCCACTGGATAGTTCGCGGCTTTAGTCGACCACTCGACAAATTCATTCCGAATCCGTTTACGTCATCGAAGAAGGTGACCATCCTACGCCCATCTCGCAATCCCACCGGTCGAGACGATCTTCACCAGCGCTCGATCGATCGTTACTAATCGCCCACCAACTACAAAGAGTTGGTGAATACTTTTGATGCCGATTAACATATTTGTCTCGGATGTTCAACAGTCGGCGCTGTTCCGCTGTGGCATTATCACCAGATGCTGAGAAGGCGCGCATTGGCTAGGCTTTCGAGCCGTTCGTCTTCGTGAAAAGTATTTACTTTGCCAATGAGCTGCGGATGCCTTCGGCGTATCCCTTCACGGTGAAACCATCCGGGAGACTGTCAATCAGACCGAGATCGTTGATCGAGTTGTTTTTCCGAAGTGGAATTATCGCTTGATACCCCGCAGAGTTATACCAATCTGTAGCAGAGTTGCGGTCCGGAAACTCCATCAATACCACTGCTCCCGGCCACGCCCCCTCCAAAACCGTTAATGGCCCCATGGCGAGAAATTTTCCGCGAAAAGGCACCACTGTGGCTTCGACCTTTACAAGGTAGTCGAGCGCTTGGGAATTTGGGATGTCACCTGGGATGCGAAGGTGATTCACTAAGTAGGTTTTCATCGACACCCTTCCTTTCAAATGCTGGTGAGAATTTCCGCGGGCGCGAACTGTTCAATTGAATCCTTCGGCTCGGGGTCTTGCCTCCGCCCTGCGCAGTCGACGGCCACTTTCGCATGGTGACTAATGTTATGTCAGGGACTGATGGCCTGCAATGTCGTTTTGCAGGGAGAAGCGCTTTTAGCCCTGGAGATCAAGGTAGTCCTAGTAGATGAATGAGAGTTCGGGCCGCATGGATCCTACGCTGCGTGTTGAAAAGGGGATGGGCCAGTCCAAGCTGAAGCGCGAGACAAGCTGCCCCACAGCCCGGGTGGGGCGGGACAATTGCCGCGAATATTGCGGCGCAGAGTCTGGATTTGGCGAGAAAGTATCCAGAGAACCGCGCAATCGAATCTCTCAGTGCCCGAACATCCACCGGGGCTGATCGTTCAACGCGCCTCCGATCGTTGAGCGGACGCCCGTTCCCGCTCGTCGCCCTTCGTTGCTGCTGTCAGAGCTCGCGCCTGCGCGCAACAATGGAGACGGGAGAGCCACTGGCTTGTAGATGGCTCATGGCTCTCCCTCATTGCTTGAGATTATTAGTCGGCCGTTTCGACGGTGGTGGGTAGGTCAGTAGATAACTTTCAAAGCCAGCTGCATGATTCGCGGCTGGAATGTGCTTGTGATCTGACCGCCGCCTGTCGGATTTCCCGTGATTGTCGAAACCGGGACGGACCCACCCGTTCCAGCAGTAGCTGTCGTAACACCCTGCGCTCCAGTAATGTTTCCGGGAAGGTAGAGATTGGTGTGATTGAACACGTTGTAGGCTTCAGCTCGGAATTCCAGCTTCGCCCGCTCGGACCCGATATTGAAACGCTTGTTCAGGTCCAAATCGGTCTCGTAGAACGCCGGCGATCGTCCAGGATTCCGACGCGCACTGCCAAACGGACTCAATATGTTGCCAGCGAAGTCCTTCACGGGAGGTAGCACGAACGCAGAGTAGTTGATGTAGTTCACGTATCCAGTGTTCACAGCCCGGTTGGACCTTCCTTGTGTTACCTTCCTGTCTGTCACCAGATCCGGGCGGTACTCATTCGCGCCGCGATAAGTGGCTCCAATCTGGGGCGAAACCTGCTGTGCCGAATTTGGAGTGTATGTCAGGTTGAATGGAGTTCCGGCTTGCATCGTGTTGATGCCGCTAACCTGCCATCCACCCAGGATCGAGTTCACAACACCGTTGGTACTCGAGAGAAAGCGCCGTCCGTGTCCGAACGGAAGTTCGTACACCAGGCTCGTGACGTTAGCCAGCGGCAGGTTGTAGTCCGACTGGTTGTAGTCAGCCCGAATATTGTTGGCGTCCTGGGGGGAAGGGGTATTGCCCTCCAAAGATGCAGAAGCATTATCCAGGGCGTGCTCCCAGGTGAACGAGTTCAGCAGGGTTAGGCCTCTCGTAAACCGCTGCTCGTATCTGACCTGAAGGGAATTGTAGTTTGAGTAGAACGCGTCAGGAGCGGCTGTGATATCGCTCGGCCAGTTTCCAAAGGGCCTTGCGAAACCAAGTGCCGGGTTCTTCTGGTTGCCATTCAAAAATCCTTCCAACTTCAATCCGTGGTTGGCCACGTACGCGATATCAAGCAGCGTATTTTTGGCCAACTGTTGTTGGAGGTCGAGATAGTAGTTCTCGACGTAGCTGTCGCGACGGTTCTTCGGCACCCATGTGATGTTGTCGGTAGCCGGATTGAAGGAGGTCACTAGCCCCGCCGGGAAACCCTGATCGGCTGTGACGTAGCAGCTCGGAGTGGTTGTGCCGGTTGCAATGATCTGTGAAGGCAAAGGCGAACTACAATGATTCGACGTGCTCGGCTTGATCTGCGACACTACAGCGAATTGGGCTTGCGGAGCATTGATTGCGAGGATGTCGCCTGAGCCCGCGCGTGTATAGTGCACATACCCAGTCCCGAAGCCCCCACGGATCGCCGTCTTTGGGGTGGGCGAGTATGAAAAGCCAATGCGTGGCGCAAAATCGTTAAGATCGGGATTGACCAACGTTTTGCCATAGATTCCTCCGGGCTTCACCGGCGTGATTCCGTTGCCGGCGACAGCTCCGGGCGAAATGGTTAGGACGGTCTGCGTCGCGGGATCGAAGTTGGAAATGTAGTTGTTTCGCTCAGAGTAGGGCGAGCCGTACTCCCAACGAACTCCGACATTCAACGTGAGATTGGGCAGAATTTTCCAATCGTCCTGGGCGTACGCACTCTCCAATGTCTGTCTCAGGTGAACGACGAAATAGTTGGCGAGCTGAAAGCTCGTCGTTGTGCCGAACAGGAAGTCTGCCCAATAGTTGTCGCTGACCGGAGCAGTCGGTGCGGCCGCGCCGCTTGCCGTGGTAGCGCACAACGGAGAAACTGCTGCCGTGCAAAGACTGAAGCCACTGCCGTAGGTGAAGGACCCATAGAGCGGGTTGTTATCGTTTACGGCCATCCAGGTATGCTCGTATTCATATCCAAACTTCAGGGAATGTTTGCCCTTTACCCAGGTGTAATTCACCTTGGGGTCGAGCAATGAGGGATTCTGCCACTGTGGATTTGTGCTCTGCCGACCCAAACCTGTGAAACCGGTGATGCCTAGCGACGGGAGACCGCCAGCCACTATCGCGTTCGATGGCAGACCCGGAATCGTGAAGTCGTTCTGGCCGATTGACAGCGTATACTTGCCAGCCTTCGTTCGAGACAATCCAAGCCGTGCATCCAGAATGCGGTTTCCGCCGAACGTATGTGTGTACCCCATTGCCACTTGTTGATCCAGCACGCGGATCGTACCGTTCGTCTGGCCATCTAATGGCAACGGAACCGTCGGGTAGTTCACGCCGGTCTCTTTCCGATCGCTAACGCGCAAGAACCACGAGCTTGCCTGATTCTGCTGATAATCGAGTCGCAAATCGCCCTTGTCGGAGTTGTCGGTGAAGGGAACCTGGGCTGAATAGTCATTTGAATTCAAACCCGTTCCGGCGACTCCGGACAACGGTAATTGAGAGGCGAACTTCTGGTAGAACCCGAGAATCTGAGATGAAAGGGGATTGATTGCGCTTTGCGGGATCTGGGTTCCCGCTGGATAGATAGCGCCTGTCGTTGGGTTCCTGACTGGCACAACCAGCTTGCCGCTTAATTCATTCTGGGTCGGCAAGGTAAGCACGTAAAGAGGTTTCAGCGTCTGGCGGAAGCCCTCATAATCCAAAAAGAAGAACAACCTATTCTTGACGATGGGGCCGCCGAAGTTCATTCCAAACTGGTTCCGATCCAGGGTTGGCTTCTTGAATGAAGTCGTGGTCCCTGTATTGCTGACGAGGTTCGGCTTGAAGAATCCAGCGGCATTCAGGTTTGTATTCCGCAGGAACTCATAAAGTGTGGCGTGGAAGTCGTTCGTTCCGTTCGCCGAGGCCACATTGATCGTGGCGCCCGAGGAGCGTCCGTATTCGGCGCTCTCGTTGTTCGTCACTACATTGAACTGCGCCACTGAGTCCGGCGCAATTGCGATAATCTGGTTGTCGAATCCCTGGTTGCTCTCGCCGTAGGCGTTGTTGTCCATTCCGTCCAGCAGAAAGTTGTTGAACATGCTTCGCTGGCCGTTGACGTTGTACGCGCCTTGTCGTACCAGGCTACTGATCGAGCTGGTCGTGGCCGCCGTTGGAGCCTGTCGCGATCCTGTTACCAGCCCCAGCAAATCCGTGAAGTTGCGGCTCACCAGCGGAAGGGCTTCCGTCTGATATCCCGAGATTGTTTGCCCTCGCGCGCTTGTTTCCGTCTCAACCTGCAGGGCGACGTCGCTCACCTCTACAGTGGTCGCGGTTGCCTGCCCGACCGAGAGCGCCAGATCGATGTGCTGGCGTGCGCCGATGGAAATCGAAATGTTCTGAGCAACTGCAGGTGTGAATCCCGGCGCTTCCGCTCTAACGCTGTACGTGCCCACTCGTAAGGAGGGAAGTTCGTAATCACCGGAAGCGTTTGCTGTAGCTCTGGTGACAATTCCAGTGCTGATATTAGTCGCCGACACAGTGGCATTCCCAATCACAGCACCCGTTGCGTCGTGAATGGTCCCGACCAGGCTTCCATTCTCATACTGCGCTCTGACATGGGACGACCAGAGCAGAGTGAATAGGCCAACCAAAATGACGTACCTGTAGCGGAGGTTTTTCATGATGAGCCGAGCGTATCGGCCCAATGTCATGCAGTCTTAAAGCCAAGGTGAACGGAATGTGAATTGGGACGTCTGGTGAGGAAGAGATCTGGGCAAGCCGGTCTTGATTGGGGAGCTCAATAAGTATCATTGGCGAAATCCCGCTGTCGATTCTACGAGGCTCTCTTCCAATGGCCGACGTGCCATAGAGGTTTGAGGAGTGTCATCACCACTGCGAGGATGAACAAGTCATAGGCATCTGAAGAAGCCCATTCCGGAGATGAACATAATCTTCCAGTGATGAGCCGAAATGCTTGCGTTGTCCATTTCGGAGAAATCAAGATTCGTAGACGTTGGAAATCGATTGTTCGATGACATCACGGAGTCCTCGCGAGAACAGATGCGCACATTCAGATACTCGCAACGGGCTACTATTACAGTAGGATTAATTCTGGGTCAAGCCGCAAGCACCGCTATTCTATGGGTCGGTGCGCCTACGCTGGACACCTGATCATGAACAATAAGGGCAGTTCTGCTCTGAGCTGCTCCGTTTGACCGGACTCGCTTACAACGAACTAGCCGTGATGGATGTACGACGTCGCATCGCTACTTTTTTATCCACGCATCTCGGCTGGTCATCGAGCGCGGAATGAAAGAGCTCCGAAGATCAAAATTCGACAGGGTACTGGTCCGAGAACTTGGCTGGTAATATCCATTGGCAGGCTTTTTCTACAGATCCACCCGAATCATCCCTGATTTCTTCAAAAAGACTTTGGTACATATTGGCAAGCTCAGCGGTAGACAGAGTGAACCCGATTCTTACTCGTCTTTCGGAGCGCCGCATGAAATATGGATTCAACCTCTTTGCCTTATTGTTTTGTCTGTCCTCTATCCATGCTCAATCGACCAACGCGACAATCAGTGGAGGTGTGACAGACACGTTTGGCAGCTTAATCGCAAATGCGGACGTTGAAATCGCGAATGACGCGACCGGTGTTGTCTATTCGGCCAAAACCAACAGCGAAGGTATGTACGTCGTTCCAATCCTTCCTCCGGGTCACTATCATGTTCAAGTCTCGAGGCCAGGATTCAAGACGATCATCAAGGCCGATGTCGTTCTCAACGTGCAGAGCGCACTCGCACTAAATTTCACTCTGCCGGTTGGAGCAACTTCTGAGAGCGTGACCGTTGATGCTGCTTCTTTAACCATCAACAATGAAAGTGCATCAGTTAGCACCGTGATCGACCGCAGGTTCGTCGAGAATATACCGCTGAACGGGCGCAGTTTTCAGGATCTGATCTCCCTGACCCCAGGTGTCGTCACCCAGAGTCCCCAGAGCACGTCGCAGACGATCGGACTTGGAGGCGATTTCAGTGTGAACGGGCAGCGCACGCAGTCGAACTATTACACGGTCGATGGAGTGACCGGCAATATCGGATCGGGAAACGGCGGTGGGGTTGGAGAAGCTGCAAGCGGTGGTGTTCTGGGAGGCTCGACCGCGCTCGGCACTACACAGGCTCTTGTCTCTGTTGATGCTCTCGAGGAATTCCGTGTTCAGAGTTCTACTTATTCCGCTGAGTACGGACGATCACCCGGAGGCCAGTTTTCGCTCGCAACCCGGGCAGGGACCGATGCACTCCACGGCAGCGCATTTGATTTCCTCCGCAATGATTTTTTCGATGCCAACGATTGGTTCAATGATCATTTTGGGGATCCCGTTCCCGCACTCCGACAGAATGACTTCGGCGGCACGGTGGGTGGCCCGATCTGGATTCCATCACTCTACAACGGAAAGAACCGCTCATTCTTCTTTGCTTCGTACGAGGGACTTCGCCTGCGTCAGCCGACCGCGGCCACAGTTGAGTACGTTCCCGATCTGTTCATGCGGCAACAGGCGGACCCCGCCATGCAGCCCATTCTCAATGCCTTCCCGCTTCCGAATGGACTAGATTACGGCTCAACAGCCTATCCGAGCCTCGCCGAATTTATCGCGCCGTACTCGCTGCCGAGTTCGATCGATTCGACCAGCGTCCGTGTGGACCATAGGTTCGGCTCAAGACTTCAGGCCTTCTTCCGTGCCGGTATCGCTCCGAGCTCAACCACGACGCGGCCGTACTTTGCTCGTACGACCACAAGCATCAACGCCGAAACCTACACTCTGGGGATCAATGAGCAAGTTTCAAATACACTTTCAAACGAATCCCGCCTGGGTTACGCACGCTCTGACTCCACGCAGGTTGGAGTTCTCGACTCATTCGGTGGTGCCACCCCGGTTAACCTGGCGGCTGCCCTTGGAGCAGGTTCATACCAACATGTCGTACCTGCCGTGATCTTGTTCATCCCTGGGGTCGGATCGCCCCTGATGTCGACCTATGACGCGGGAAACCTCGGACGACAATGGAACGCGGTCGATTCGCTGACTCTCCTGAACGGCCACCATATGTTCAAAATCGGTTTCGATTGGAGGCACATCAAATCCGTCATTGCTCCTCCGGAAGTGGAGCCCTATGTTGTCTTCACGAGCGGCCAGCAAATTCTTAGTGGGGAACCCGCCATTCCTTATGTCTTCAACTTCCGACCGGCGACCCCGCTGTTCAATCAAATTGCAGCATACTTCCAGGATCAATGGAGGGTGAGCTCAAGACTGAGCCTTTCCGCAGGCCTTCGCTGGGAAGCGAATCCGGCACCCACCGAGCAGCACGGGAATGACGCTTACACTCTTCTGGGAGATATCAACAATCCGGCATCCCTTGAAGTTGCGCCGCAAGGAACTCCTCTGTGGAGAACTACTTGGTCGAACATCGCCCCTCGCCTCGGTGTTGCCTGGACAGTCCACGATCATCCGGGCCTTGAGACGGTCGTTCGGGGTGGCGGCGGTGTGTTCTTCGATTCAGCGAATGAAGTTGCCAGTTTGGGTTACAGTGCTCTGGGGTTCCGATCTTCACAATTCTATCCCGGCACTGAGCTGCCGTTCACCGCTACACAACTTAATGTGCCTATCGATGTTTCTCCTCCCTATACGAGCGCGACCGTTATTGCTTTTCCCCAGCACCTCCAGATGCCCTATGCTCTTGAATGGAATGTGGCGATAGAACAGAAGGTGGGGCGCGCACAGGCGCTGACAATCTCCTACGTGGGATCCACAGGACGCCGCTTGATCGGGCTTCAGCAAAAATCACTCACCGCACTCAACCCAACCTTTGGGCTAGTCCAGTATTTTGGCGCAGGGATTACCTCGAATTACCAGTCCCTCCAAGTGCAATGTCAACGCTCCGTGGCCAAAGGTCTTCACGCCCTCGGATCGTATACCTGGTCGCATTCGTTGGACTTTGGCTCGAACTCAAATGCGCTTCCACTCGAGCGCGGAAACTCTGATTTCGACGTACGGAATAGCTTTCAAGCTGGTGTGAGCTGGGATTTGCATTCCGTTCCTGACCGGCTCTTCGTCGCAACCCTGCTGAATGACTGGGGTGTCGATGCGCGTCTTATCGCTCGCAGTGCCTTCCCAGTGACTCTTGGCGGCGATCTCTTTACAGACCCCGCGACAGGCACTCAGTATGCAGGCGGGTTGAACCTGGTCGCGGATCAATCGATCTTTCTTCGCGGAGCGCAATATCCCGGAGGCAAAGCGATCAATCGAGCAGCATTCAGTGTTCCTGTTGATGGGAGCCCCGGAGATGCGCCGCGCAACTTCGTCCGTGGATTCGGAGCAAGGCAGTTCAATCTTGCAATGCGACGGGATATTCCGCTCCACGATGAATTCATACTCCACTTCCGTGCGGAGACGTTCAATCTCTTGAATCACCCCAATTTCGGATACGTCGACTCCATCTACAGCGACGCCAAATTTGGTCAGGCGACCAAGATGCTGAACTCAAGTCTCGCTACTGTCGCCTCGCAGTACCAGCAGGGCGGCCCGCGGTCCATGCAATTCGCGCTTAGGCTGACCTTTTAGAGACCTCGCGGTCAGGCGCAATCCGCTTCGGTCAGTGGTCCTCGACTGCGACAGTGAATCTCCACGCTTCGTCAGAAGCCCCGATCTGTCTACTGTACCGATCTAACTCGCGCGGCCATTCTGGGTCGCAGGGTTGCATTGCGTGCACCGGGGTATCGCGCCACAATTCGCATCTTTTAACTCGATTCAGGGCAGGGATTCGGTTCTTGGAGGCCGGAGATGAAGCCTTACGTTTTATTGTGCGTGTCGCTAACGCTTTTGCATGCGCCCGCGTGTTCAAAATCACAGGATCACCCATTCTCAGTCAAGGATGACATCGCAATGGTGAGGTTCAGCGATCCTTCGGCTGAAGATGAGGCTCCGGACAGCATCCCGGCCACCAATTCTCCGGATGGAAAGTATGTTGCGATTGTCACAACCAGAGGGCTGCTCGAGTCCAACGAAGTCGAATCCGCGATATCCATCTTCGAACTCGAGGAGGTGAGAAATGCCGTAAACAATCCGACCCGCATACTGCCAAAACCTCTGGTCATCGCATCAATCACTTCTTTTCCTCATCGAGAGCAGACGGTGCCCTACGCTCCGGTCATCAAAGATGTGCGGTGGTCTGAGAACGGGAGATACATCTACTTCCGAGGAGAAGATCGAGAGGGGGCATATCAGCTCTATCAAGTAAGTACTGACGGCAGAGGACTCCGGACACTAACTCCGACGACCCAGAGTGTGGATCGATTCGATTTGACTAGAGGAGCCATTGTCTACACAGCAACCATGCCTGGCAGCGCCCATCGTTCGCAGGTCGGTTTCATCAACGAGGATGCCAGAGACGTTACTGGAATGCGTATCACCGACATCCTCTTTCCCGGACAGATGCCTTCCTATGAACCAGAGCACTTCTCCATGTGGGCGCTGCACTTGGGAAAGCAGCTAAGCAATCCTCAGCAGGTTCCGGGGTATTCCGTCGATGAAATCTCAATGCTGGGAAGTCTATTTCCATTTCGAACTTCTCCTTCAGGAGGTGAGCTTATCGCCCTTACACCGCTAAACGAGGTACCTGAGTCTTGGGAGAAATACGATCCAGCGGATCTGTTCGAGCATCGGCGATTGAGGAAATCCGATCGCGGCCTTACGGATCCGACCAATGTCTTGCGACCGCGGCAATACTCACTCATCGATTTGGCAACCGGGGCGAGCCGTCCTTTGATTGCAGCGCCGAATGCGCGGAACCTCGCCTATTACTGGGACTCCGACCTTGCTGTGTGGGCGAGAGATGAAAAACGTGTCCTCGTCACGAACGTATTTTTGCCTCTCGAATCCAGAGCAGGCGAACCTTCAGCGATGCACACGGGGCCCTGTGCAGTCGCCAGTGTCGATATCCCTGCTCTTACTCCTCGATGTCTTGTTTTCGAAGCGAGAAGCCCGAGTGCCGACACACTCAAGGTCTCCGGGGTGGCCTTTGGAGCCAATGACGATGAGGTAATCGTACGTGCCAAGAATACCGCTCAGGAAGCAAGGACGACTAAATACAGGCTGCTTCAGCAAGGAGCCTGGCGTGCGATTTCGGAGGGGAAGAATCCGGAAGCAGTAGCGACCTCAGGGGGAGCGACCAAGTCCGAATCGGCCGAGGCCCGTTCCATATCCGTGTTCGTGAGACAGGGCCTCAACATTCCTCCCGCCCTCTGGGCGTCCGACCGAATCACTGGGCAAGCCCGGCAGATCTGGGATCCAAACCCTCAGTTGAGCCAAATCGTTATCCCCGAAGCCACGGTCTACCACTGGAACGATAAGGTGGGAAGGGAATGGACAGGAGGGCTCATCAAACCCTTGGGCTACGTTCCTGGAAGACGCTACCCACTCGTGATTCAAATGTACATGTTTCGAGAGAACCACTTTCTAAGCGACGGTACGGACCCGACTGCTTTCGCCGGAAGACATCTTGCTGGTGCTGGCTTTGTCGTCTTAGAGATCCAGAAGAAGCCAAGCGCGCTATCGGAAGCCGATCCGGAAACTCATCTCGAGGGATATCGCAGCGCAATCGATAGCTTGTCAGAAGCGGGTTTGATCGACCGAGGCAAGGTTGGTCTCGTGGGCTTCAGCTGGACGTGCTGGTATGTTGTCAATGCCCTGATCAAAGCGCCGCAACTGTTCGCAGCGGCCACGATCGCAGATGGGCTCGACCAAAGCTATGTGCAGTACCTGATTTTCGGTCCGGGCCCGCCGATCACGCATCAGCAGATGAACACCATACGTGGAGGAGGTCCATTTGCCGGAGACCTTGAACGCTGGGTCAGGGAAGCTCCGGGGTTTCATCTCGATCAAGTCCAAGCTCCGGTCAGGATTGAAGCAAGTAATCCGGCATCAGTTCTGCAGGAATGGGAGCTCTATGCGTCGCTCCACATGCAGCACAAACCAGTCGACCTCATCTACTTCCCGCACGGTACTCATATCCACCAAAAGCCGCTCGAACGATTGGAGTCGCAGCAGGGGAATGTCGACTGGTTTCGATTCTGGCTCGAGGACTACGAAGATCCTGATCCGGCAAAACGGGCACAGTATGCGCGATGGCGATCGCTGCGAAGCTCATTCCAAGCCCCGAAAATTGAGATCGCGCCTGACGCGAAGCCTTGAGGGGAGGGGTCCAGTCTCTCACAAACTTCCTGCGAGAGACTGGATCGGTTTTCGGTGGATACAGCGACCTTTATTCATCCGATTGGTAGGCAGCACCGTTGGTCAGAAAGACCGAGCCGTGTTCCTGGATCGGAGCGGTCTTGGCGCTCTTGACTACGGAGACCGCGTTGACGATGCGAGTGATTTGTGGACGTGTGTAACGCATATTCATTTTCCTCTCTTGGTTTCAGATTTCCGTGAGGCTCAGACCTTGAGACTGCGTCCCTGCCCAACGGAGCTTGGCGACCGCCGATCAGGCAGTCAATCTCACACGAAGCGCCTCGTCTCCAGCAGGAAGATTCTCCTCGCCGCAGCGACAACTTCTCAGCCAAAGTTCGAGAGCAATGGTTCTGAGCAAAGCTTGCACCCATTCTGATTCCCCTTGTTCCGCTCGATCGAACTCAGACCTCAGCCGATCAGGAACCACGAATTCGGACCTGACGACGATTGCATCGGCAAACAGCCGCTCCAGCTTTGCATGAGCTTGTCGCAACGCATGCAGGGGAGCACGGGCTTGAAAGGCTTTCCGCGGACGGTCGAGAATCTCCGCTGGCACAATATCGCGTAACGCCCTCCGCATCAGAGATCGCCGGCGACCAGGCCTCAGGACCTGCTCACGGGGAATCCCGAACATGTACTCCACGAGATCCTTGTCAAGCAGCGGATAGCGATATTCCGGACGAAACAGGGCCTGTGGTGTTAAATGCGGCAGCGTCTCCATCACTGCCCACCAGGTGTTCTGGTTCTCGAGAGAGTGAGGTGTGGCGCCAAGTCGGGCTAGGAAGGGAACTGGTACCGTATCCATTTCAGGGAGGTGCTTTCGAAGGCCGCCTGAAATCCATGGGGGCACTCTCCGGCTTCGCGAGCCGCCGAAGCCGTATAACCCGATTGTGTATTTAAGAGTCTCCTTGAGAGTCACGATGATGGGGCTTCGATCAACTACGGACCATGCGAATGATCGCCGCGCTAGCTGCAGGAGATGGCCCGATTTCAGATAATCAGCAAGCTCGGGCAGAGCGCTGGGTATGCCTCCGAGTATTTCATCGCCACCAATTCCGGACAGAACGCTTCGGTAGCCTTTGGACCAGACGAGATCATAAAACCTGCCTTCCCGATCCGGGGTGACGCTATCCGCCCCGGGAATGAAGTAAGGGAAGCTCCGGAAATCGAAAGGCTCGAAGCTTCTTTCGGAGGATGCGACTTCGATGTGTGTTCCTGATTTGCCACGCTTCGCTTCGGTGATAGAGAAATAGGCTTTCTCATTCAAAGAGGGATCAGAGTCGTCGTAGAACGAGACGGTGTCTAGAATCTCCGCATCGGGATTAGCCCTGCGACGCAGGTGGTCCGAGACGCAGACAATCGAAGTCGAATCCATGCCGCCGCTCAGCTGCGCGAGTATCGGCTCCCCCGGCCCGGTGCGCCGCTCAACCGCTTGCGAAAGCAGATGAAGAAAATGACACTCGTACTCCTGATCATTTCCGTATCGCATTTCGCGCAGTGAAACTGGATTCCAGTGCGCATGTTCACTGGCTCTCCTACCCTCGATCTTTAGGTAATACGCAGGCTTCACCGAGTAGATACCTACGTACGGTGTCAGGTTTCCGATCGGAACACCGGCAAGGTAGCGGGCGGCATAGCTTTCTGAGTGCCCAGTCTCGTCCGCCCCAAGGTAGAAGAAGGTATCTAGGTATGTGGACCAAATGAATCGGTCGTTGAAGGCACGGTAGTAGAGCGTTCTCGAGCCGGCATGATCTCTCGCCAAATAGAGCGCGTGTTCCATCTCGGACCACAGTGACAGAGCCCAATCGCCGATCAAGCGCTCAAAGCACCTTTCGCCCCAGAGCAGAAACGCAGAACGAACGATCATGGAATCCGATGCGTCCGGGTCGAGCTCAACGGCTTTTGAGAGGTCTGAATGATTGTCAAGACGACCATCAAAGCAGAAAGAGCACTCTGGACTGACTACCAGACCAACGTCGAACTTCGAGCGCTCGTGGCTCACGTAGGGCTGAAATCCCAAGCCGAGCCGTCCATTCTGAAAGACGGCTCCGGTCCCGGTGGCATATCTCCGCGTCGGAAACGCCAGTCGCTGCACTTCCTCTCTCAAGATTTTTGCACCCTGCTCTTTCAGCAGACCAAAGATGATGCTCATCTTCTACACCTCGATCAGTACCTGGCCAATTCCTCGAACATTTCCTTCGTATAGGGCTTGTCATTGACAACGCAGCCGTCGACCTCAACCCAGGCGTGAGACTCGAATGGCAACATCTGGACACCGATGACCATCTCAGCTCTGAAACCGTGCCGTCGCAGCAAAATGGTGGCTGCGGCGGACTGCTGAAGACAAAGGACGCGCTTGAAGTAGAGAACACAGCCGAAATTGATTGCACGGCATAACAAGGAAGCATCGCCTTTCGTTCGGGATGAAGTCTCCTGCTTCTCGATCGCCATCTGAATCCGAGCAAGACCACCGAAGCATTTCACATAATCGACATAGGCCAACAGGATCAGGCTCTCGATGATTCGCTTCCACATGTAGACTCCCCCCTCGAGAGGCCAGCGAGATCCATGCTGGGTTGAGACGCAACATTCCAAATACGCTAGAACGCCAGGAACGTTTTCAAGGATTCACGCAAGTCCGGAGCGCTCGCCGCCCTATCCATATGCCGTGCCAAGGTTCGCGCGTAAGATTGGCGATTTGGGTCGTCTCGCTGCGGTGTCACGAGCCAGTCGCCCCGGCCGTACAGCGTCGAGAATGCTGCGAGAAATGGCATATAGACAACGCCACGGTCTATCGCTTGTGGCGCGCAGATCTTCGCCAGAATAGAGCAGTACTTGCACTTGAGACGCTGATTGATCTGAATCCTTCGGGCAGGGTCGTCGACCTGATTGAGCAGCAAGAGGTGCTCGAGCGTAATGAGCGGATTGCCAATGTACGCCTCAGACCAGTCAATGAACTGGCAATGATCAGGCATCGCCAGAATGTTTGGTAGATTCAGGTCTCCATGTAAGACAGAAGTTGGAAAGTCCAAGGCGATCACTCGTAGGCAGATATTGCGAAAGATCTCCCTGAGCTGATGGATTCTACTTTTTTCAAGTGGGGCTACCTTCGTCGAAACCTGGCGACTCATTGCCTCTTCGATGTAGTCGAACACTTCCTCCGATCGGGACGCGAGAACATTCAGGTCCTGGTCGTGCGCTCCCGCCGCGAGTAGATCTGACTTCCAGCTCACAGTTCTGATCTGCAAGTCGGCCATCGACGTGACCATGTTCTCAAGGAGGCGCGCACGCGCGCTCTGTTCGCGCGGGAGTTCTGGGATATCGTCACCCTCGCCCCTCGAGAGCCAGGCGTTCCAGTCGGGCCGTGTGGAGATGAGTCCGGGAAGATAGGGACCGCCGATCTTCGATAATAAAGATGTGACTGCAAGCTCGTGCAGGTTTGGGATCCCGGTCGCTTTGAACCAGTAGTTATCGCCAACATCGGAGCGGAACTTGAAAAGCGCGAACCCATCGCCCGCATTCAGCTGCTCGATCTCTTCCTTCGAAGAGAAGCTCTCTCCCGTAACCGATGTGATCCAAGTGATAATTTGATCAATCGACCCCAGGCGAGCAAACGGAAACTGTACTCTGTCATCAAGAACATCTGTGATCCCGATCCGCTCTGCTTCCGACAGTTCTCCCTCCGGGATCTGGTTGATACGGACCAGATGAAGAGCTGATGTACGCTCTAGAGTCGCGATCTCGGCGATCGCGTAATTTGTGTTGGAACTGCCACAAATCCGGATATCCAAGATGAAGGCATCTAATTCCCAGCGGTTCTTAACTTCTCTTCGTAACTGCTGTACGAGACGAACTCGTTGAGAGAGTCTGGTGCGCGGCAAACGATAGTCTCCAATTGATTCCCGAACAAGAATTCGCCGAGTGACAGGATCGATCAAGATAAGGCGGAAGTCGACTGTTTCTGCGGTATTCATGGCCATCTCATCGCCCGGGCATCAGATGATTGCTTTCTAAAGCATTGATGAAGGCTAGAACATCCTTTCTTACCGTCTCCAGTTTCTCGGTCGTTTCCCGCGCTAGGTTTGCAACGATGTTTTCAACTGCCTCACCGCGCTCTAGCGCTTGCCAGACAAACGCTCCTGAACTATTGAGGGTTGAAATCGTACCGGAGTGGGCATCGAGAATCACCGCGCCGCCTTCATTTGCGATTGCGTTGAGGTGTGCGCTGTGACGGGTCAAGAAGCTGTTCTCCTGCATCCTCGTACTGAGGAGAGGTTAACGCCGAAGAAATGAGGAATTTTGCAGAATCGGCTCTGATGGCCAAACTTACTCGTGAATCGTTCGCAGAATCGGCTTCGCTATACACAGACCTCTTGCAATTGGGAACTCACTGTGAGCGCTCCGACTCTAAGGGCCTGTAGGTCAATCAGAGCAAATGCCACTTTCAGGCGAGAAAGATAGGATGGTCAGCCATTCTGAAAGCATTCGTGTCAAGATCTGAAGAGACAGTCTCTTGATAAGCGCCCTTCAAGGCGGATCGAGGAGAATCCATCACCTAAGCTGAAAGTTAGTCGAGAAGTTCACTTCCCCTTCTGCCATAGATCAATTGTTGGAGAAGACCTGCTGGTGCACAGCCCAGTCTCGAGCAGCGAAATTGTTGAGAAGCTCATTCACCTTCGGGACCTATTCCGCCAAGCTGAACCTGGAGGCGAACGCGGAATTCTGCAGTCGGAAAGGCGCGAAGCGGCGATCAGAGATCTGTTGTCGAACATCCCAAGGATAAGCAAGCACCCCACGCTAAGGACGGTGCTCGAGATTGCCGACATCTTTTCGCTTACTCTCGGGAGCGCGCACAGCCTCTTCGGGTACAACCTCGACAAGATGCGCGATTACGATCGCAATCTGAACAGCGGCCGGACGCACATTGTTGAGTCGTATTCGTTCAACCGTGATTTGCTCGTTGATCTGCCCTCACAGCTAGCTCCAGAGAAGGCGTTCACAGTCGACGCGCTCCTGCGCGATCTGGTACTCGAATGGAGGAGCGCCGTTCCGATTCGCGCTCTTCAACAAGAGGGCTGGGAGCGGCCCGGCACCTTTTACGTGCAGGTTGGAACCGAAGACAGCCTGGGATCCAGTATTCCCCCGGGAGCTCTTGCATTAGTCGAGCCAGTCAACGCGAGCGAGGCAATGCTCCCGAATCCTCGTGCCATCTATCTACTGCAGTTTGCGAATGGATATCGATGCAGTCATTGCGTCGTTACTGGAGGCAAGCTCATTCTGTTCAGCACCGGAAAGACCTTTCTCGGACGCGAGCAATTTGCCTACCCGGGATCCGTGCGAGTGGCCGGGCGAATTCGAATGTTCGCCTTGCATCTTCCGATGCGGGAGTACCCTCTCCTCAGACCGTTGCCGCCTGCGACGCGAGGCGCTGAACTCACCTTGCCGTGGGAGCATCTCTCGCGCGATCTGTTGCTCGCGACCAAGCATAAACGGTTCAGGCGGACGGCAGACGATGCAATTCTGGTGCGTGAGGTGCTAGAAGAGCACCTCCACGCAAACCTGAGCGGAAGGACAGAACGCCGCTATCGCGGGCCCACATCTTCGAGCCCGCACGTGAATGTGCTGATGCATCTTGCCCTCACTCACATGGCGCGCTATACGGACCTGATGCGAACCGCGGATTCCTGGCACTCGGACCAGAACCGGTTTTCGCTCGAGGCGCTTCTCAGCGCCAGATCGATGCCGGAGACGGGACCTCGCGGAAGAGCACCTCTTCCCACGCCTAAGGAGGTCTGGGAAGCGCGTCGAAAGGAGTTCGGCGGATGGCCTTCACTACTCTCGGTAAAATTTCCCAATCTGAGGCAATTGGGAGAAAAAGTGGTCAGATTAGCTCAAGGTAGTCCAGTGAGAGACCTCAACCCTAAGCTCGGCCCGGGATCCCTGTTGTTGCTTGATCAAGACCATTCTGAGCACGATCCTGCGAGCGAAGCATCCAGATCGGGATGGGCGCGGTCTCTTTATATCGCGCAAAGAGGAACCGAAATCATATGCGGTCGTGTTGAAAGGTACGGTAGCGATTATGTTTTGCTGGAAGATGGCAGCAGCTCGGTCAAAGCCTCCTTCCAAAAGAAAGATCTAGGTTCGCTGAAGCGGGTGATCGGAGCCGCTGTTCCAGTGTGAAATCGGTTATTCTCGCGTTGAAAATTCAAAATTCTCGCCGACGCATACTCACAAGAGCATTCCTGCCAGTCGTGAGCAGAATAATCGGCACGGGCAGGCTTTGGGCAGGCAGGTAAACGATAAACACTTCACGATGTCACCGCGCCACCAACGAAAGATAAACACGTGCCCGGAAAATAGTTGTTGTGGCAGAACGGTCGGCACATGTGCGCTCAGACCGTCGAACCCGCGACGGATATGGGGCTTCGCGCCAGGGATCCTGGATTTAGTTCCGTTCAGAATTGCTGGAGGTGGGCCGACCTTTCGACACAAACAGGTTAGATGAGCGACTCGGCGATAATCGAACCCGAATCACTGTTTTCCGAACCAGCATTGGCGACGATGATGTCGGGATTCCGATCATGATTCACATCGGTTACGGCGATCCATCTCGGTTCAGGCTCCGTAGGAATAGTCACTTCTCGAAAGTGTTGACCCAGAACGGTGGAGGCACCGCATGTGAGAAGCAATGCGAGATTGATAATCCTACGCATATCAACGCCGCCACCTGAGTTTGAACAGAAGGCAGATCAACGATCTGCACACATGGTAGACGACAGATTGGCGTGATGCGATTTCATCGAAATCACCGCTACCGCGGCGAAGGTAACCCCCGAAAAATCGGCTTGGATCGACAATGGCTGTCTCGATTGCTGCATCCAGGTGAATGCACATTTCGAGGGCAAGAGAAGCTGAAAACGTGAGTTGGCGATAATGCGCCAATGACGACAAGCCGGTTTTCGGCCACTCATCTGTGAAACAGTCGAAGCTTGCGGCAATGAGTGGTTTAACCCGAGCAGCGATCCGCACAAGCGCCAGGGTTGACTCGAACTCATAGATCCTATCGCGGCCCGGGTCATTCGCTACTCGCGTCTGAGCGCAACCATGGGATCCACTCGTGCAGCTCGTCGTGCGGGGATCCAGGCCGCCAACACGCCTGTTACGAGTAACACCAAAATTGTGCTGACAAGGGTCACCGGATCATATGGCTTCACTCCAGGCCATAACTCAGCCTGAACGGCCCTTCCGAGCACCAGGCTGACAGCCAGTCCAATGGCAACTCCGGCTACCACCAGGCGAATTCCTTTGCTGACAATCAGGCGAAGCACATTCTTGCGTTCCGCGCCCAGAGCCATGCGGATTCCGATCTCATGGGTCTTCTGCTCCGTCGTGTACGCCAGCACGCTGTAAACTCCCACTGTCACAAGAGTCAGGCCCACGCCTCCGAAGATCGCCATCATCAGGAATATGAATCGAGGACCCGCGTACCACCGACGGCTAATCATCTGCTCCAAAGCGTCGGGATACATGAGAGCTACACCCGAATCGCCTGCCCACACGGCTCGTTGCACGTCTGTGATCAGCGACATAGGGGCCTGCGAAGATCGCACGATCAGGCTCCGCTGTCCCGAGCCTGTCACCGTATATGGCACCCAAACCTGCGGCTCGATCGCAGCTTGCAATCCGCCTCTTCCATATCCGGGTGCACCCTGATTGGAAACATCATCAACTACTCCCACTATCTGGAAGAATTGCTCCTGGGGCGAATCTTGAATGGAGTCAAGTTCCAGGAGCTTAACCCGGCGACCGATCGGTTCTTCGCCGGATAGATATGTCGAAACGAACTTCCTGTTCACCACAGCTACTTTTCTAGCGTCATTGATTTCACTTGTTGTGAATCCTCGTCCCATCTCAAGCGGAATATGGAGGGCACGGAAGTATTCCTCGCTGATATTCTGTACCTGCGCACGCCATTGTTTCTCGGGCGGCTTCCCGGCGATCTCGATCCTCGAATCGCGGCTGTTGTTGGGTGGCACTGAACTGGATTCCGCCGCATCCGTGACACCAGGAATAGACTTTAAGCGTGTAAGCAACGGTGCAATGAACTCGCGGACCTGCCCCGCCGTCTTGTAGCGGTCTGGCGGCAGCAGTAACGTCGTGTTGAAGATGTGATCTGCTTCGATGCCCAGACGTACCTGACGCATTGCCAAAAAGCTATGCATCAAAAGCCCGGCACCCACCAGCAGCATCAGGGACACCGCAACTTCCACCACCACCGCCGCATCGCGCAGGCGCGCCGTGCGGAATCCGCCAATTACACCTCTTCCCGCATCACGCAGGGGATCGTTCAGATCGCGACGTGCTGCCTGCACCGCCGGTGCTAAGCCAAAGATCAGAGGAGTCAAAA
>Ga0105237_10002733_pt1 | contig 21511 bp, 18 predicted proteins | sample KBSC24metaG_FD_81520 | JGI IMG/M metagenome (GOLD analysis project Ga0105237, IMG submission 81520) | Corn rhizosphere microbial communities from Kellogg Biological Station, Michigan, USA - KBS C2-4 metaG | ecosystem: Host-associated > Plants > Roots > Rhizosphere > Soil | place: Michigan, USA...
AACGGCAAGCTCTCGCTGCTGGAAGGACTGGAGAAGAACGAAGCACGGGTCAGCTCGCTGATGTCAAACTTCATCCAGCACCGCGCGGAACAGCTGGATAAGGACGCCGCCATGCTGGACGTACAGGCGACCATTACGAAAAAGGAATTGGTAGCAGTGGCCAACAAATACCTGGGTAATAATTATGTCTTGTTGTACAAACGCAAGGGCGAAGACAAGAACATTGCCAAGGTAGACAAACCACCGATCACACCGGTAGAGACCAATGCCGGCAAACAATCTGATTTTGTGAAAAAGGTCGGGGGTATGACTGTTGCCGCCGTGAGCCCGCAATGGCTGGATTTTAATTCCGGCATCGTCCACACAAAGGCGGGTATCGCCGATGTATTGTATGTCCCCAATAAGGATAACGAGCTGTTCCATTTATATTATCGTCTCGATATGGGCAGCTGGAATAACAGGTTGTTACCGCTGGCGTCGCAATACCTTCAATACCTGGGTACGGCCGAGCATCCGACGGATGAGATCAGCAAAGCGTTCTATGACATCGCCTGTAATTTCAGCGTGAATGCTACCACCGAAATAACGACGATCAGCATTACCGGTCTGCAGGAAAATTTCAACCGCGCCGTCTCGCTGTTCGAGGATGTGCTGCACAATTGTCTTCCGGATACGGCGGCGCTGGCGGCGCTGAAGGACAGACTGCTGAAGTCCCGGGCTAACAACAAGCTGAACAAACAGGCCATCATGCAGGGCCTGATCAGTTATGCCCGGTATGGGTCTAAAAACCCTTTCAATTCTGGGCTTACGAATGATGAGATCAACAATTTAAAGGCGGACGATCTGGTGCAGATATTGCATACGCTGCTCGACTATACGCATACCATTATTTATTATGGTCCTTTGTCACAGGACGCGTTTACCACGTCGATAGCTAAATTGCATAGCTTGCCGGCGGCGTTTACGCCTTATCCGGATAAGGCGCATTTCCCTTTTGCGGGGCAATCGGCGAATCAGGTGTTGTTCGCCAATTACGATATGGTGCAGAGCGAGATCTGCTGGGTACGTAATGCGGCGCCTTACGATGTCAACAAGGAACCGATAGTGGATGTCTTCGACAACTATTTTGGCGGTGGCATGGGGTCCATAGTATTTCAGACCCTGCGCGAGTCCAAGGCGCTGGCTTATTCCACGTTTGCTACCTATGGCACGCCGTCAAAAAAAGAAGATCCTTTTTATATATTGGCGTATATCGGTTGCCAGGCGGACAAGATGAATGAAGCCATTGGCGGGATGAATGCGTTGCTGAACGATCTGCCGGAGTCGGAGCAGGGATTCCAGCTGGCGAAGACCAGTGAGAAAAAGGATATCGAGACGCAGCGTTTTACCCAGGATGGGATCATATTTGCCTACCTGTCGGCCAAACAGAAAGGTCTCGATTATGACGACCGGAAAAATGAATACGAGGCGCTGGATAAGATCACGATGGCGGACGTGAAAGGATTTCATCAGCAGCAGGTGGCTGGGAAGGCCTACACGTATTGTGTAGTGGCGTCGGAAAAAAAGATCAAACAGGATGACCTTCAGAAGGTTGGCGGGGTGAAGACGCTCAGTCTCGAAGAGATATTTGGATATTAGGCGCTGGAGGAGCTGAAATGGTTGATAAGGGGCGGTTTTATCCGCCCCTTATTTTTTTATAGATTGTTGTGATCTTTGGGCCATTCCTGCGAATAATGATATGATGAACATTCCCAACGACAAACAGGCGGCTTTCCTGCAGCTGATCAGGGACAACAAGGGTATCCTGTATAAGATAAGCCATTCTTACTGCCGTAATAAGGATGACCGTGAGGACCTGATGCAGGAGATGATCTACCAGTTATGGCGATCGGGACACCAATTTGATGCAAACTATAAATTTTCAACCTGGATGTATCGTATTGCACTCAATGTCGCCATTTCGTTTTATCGTAAACAGACCCGGTCGGGTGTCCGGATCGCGCCCGGCGGCGAGATCCATCTGATGGATCTGGAAGACCGCCCGGATGATAATGAAGAGCTGACCGAAAAGATCGATCTTCTTCAGCAATTCATCAGCCAGCTGGGCGAGCTGGACAAAGCCCTGATGATCCTCTACCTGGAAGAGCGGCCCCACCGCGAGATTGCCGAGATACTGGGCATCTCCGAGACGAATGTGGCGACGAAGCTGCATCGTATCAAGGGACGGTTGAAACAACAATTTTTTACCATCAACAAATCATTATTATGAGTACCGATGAATCGTTGGGCGCTGCCGGATTGCGTGACACCGATGAATTTCAGCAGTTGTGGAAAGCCTATGACGTGAAGTTGCAACGCTCGCTTAAACTGAACCAGCAATTGCTGGAGGAAATCCACTCTCGCAAGGTGCGGACCTCTTTCAACTGGCAGATCTTTGCTAAGCTGATGCTGATCGGGCTGGCCGTAGGATGGAATATCCTGCTGGGGTCGCTGTTGTGGGCTTTTCACACGAATCCCGTATTTGCCGCGGCGGCCGGCTTGATCATCCTGTTCACTTCGTATGGAATAGCGGGATATGTCATGCAATTGCTATTGATGGTATATATCAATATGAGCAAGAGCATCCTGGAAACACAGAAACATCTGGCCCGGCTGGAGGCTGCCATCGTCTGGACCCTGCGCATCTCCTTTTTTCAGGCGCCGGTATGGCCCTTTCTTTTTGTCCCTGCCGTGTTGCCGGCGGGGGTGGCGCACTTGTATTGGACGATACTCATATTGGTGACGATAGCGCTGGCGGTGCCGGCCATCTGGTTGTATCGCCGGATCACGGTGGCGGGTGCGCAGCAGGGCTGGGTCAAGAAGATGGTGGATAATGAGGGCGGCAAGGCGATAGCGCGGGCGCGGGGATTTATAAAGGAGATAGAGGACTACCGGCGGGAGGAGGAGTGAAATGGCCCCCCGCGGAAACCAATTTTTGTTTTTTGGCAGGCCTATTTTCCTGTAAAATTTGGTTTACGTTTCTCGAGAAAGGCCGCAGCCCCTTCCTTCATATCCTCTGTGCCAAAACACTCGCCAAAAGCTTCTTGTTCGCGGAGGAAACCGTTGCTGTCCCCATTGCGGGTGGCAGAGCCGCTGCGTCCGTTGCGGGCCCCGGTGCCGTCGCCGGAGGCGATATTGACGCATTCGATAATACGGGCGACAGCTAGAGGCGCCTTTTCGTTGATGATGGAGAGTAATTCGCGGGTTTTGGTCAGCAGCTCATTGTTTTCGACGACGATATAATTGACGAGCCCCATGGTATGGGCTTCGGTGGCATCGACCAGACGGGCGCTAAGCATGATCTCGAGGGCGCGGCCGCGGCCAACGAGTTGGGTCAGCCGCTGGGTGCCGCCGTAGCCGGGTATCAGACCGAGATTGACCTCGGGCTGGCCAAATTTTGCATTGGGCGTACACAGTCGGAAATGACAGGCCATCGCCAGCTCACAGCCGCCTCCCAGCGCAAAGCCGTTGACAGCGGCGGCGATGGGCTTGGGGCAATCTGCGATACGCATAAAGACATTATGCCCCTTTGCCGCAAGGGCCTGCCCTTCTTCTTTTGTCAGTCCCTGAAATTCGGAAATGTCGGCGCCGGCGACGAATGCTTTGGGACCGGCACCGGTGATGATGGCGCTGCGAATGTCCTTGTTGGCATAGATCTCACCGACAACGTCGCCGAGTTCGTCCATTACCGTCTTGTTGATGGCATTCAATTTATCCGGGCGGTTGATGGTGATCGTTAGAATGTTATCGGAGAGATCGGTATGTAATGTTTTGTACATGGCTGTTGTATTAGCGTGTTAGTATCTTAAAAATCCCGGTGGGTGCGTACCCACTGGCGGATATAATCGGCGATCTCGGTGGTAGGGGTGCCGGGGGGAAAGAGTTCGCCGACACCCAGGTCGTGCAGTTGCCGTCTGTCCTCCTCGGGAATGATGCCGCCGCCGGTGAGCAGCACATCGTTCATCTCTTTTTCTTTCATGAGCTGGATGATGCGGGGGAAGACGGTCATATGAGCGCCGCTGAGGATGCTGATGCCGATGGCGTCGACGTCTTCCTGGAGGGCGGCGCTTACTACCATCTCCGGCGTCTGGCGAAGACCGGTATAGATGACTTCCATGCCTGCGTCTCTGAGGGCAGTGGCGATGATCCTGGCGCCGCGGTCATGACCGTCGAGTCCGACCTTGGCGACGAGTACCCGTATGGGCCGACCGGAAGAGGGGCCTTGCGCGGACTGCGCGTGTGGCGCCGAATGTGCCGGCTGGGCAGACTGTGCCTGCTGCGCTGATTTGTCGGTGGGCATATTGTGCATGCAATCTGTTTGTAATTCAAAAATAAGAAAATGCGCGCGTCCATTCCTTAAGCCCGGCCCTTTTGCTCCCTGGCCATGGCTCCGACCCCTACTTCAGCAATTCCAGGGTATGCCGTATGCGTTGCTGGGTCTCGTCCCGGCCCAGAAGCACCGCGATGTCGAAAACATGGGGGCCAAACTTACCGCCCACCAGCATGATGCGAAGGGGTAGGAGCAGTTCGCCCGGCTTGATCGAGGCGGCGGCAGCCATTTCCTTGAAATTGGTTTCGAGGGAATGGGCGTCCCAGTCCTGCGCGAGTTCCAGCTGACGGATGAGCTCGACAAAGAACTGTTGTTTGGCATCGTTCCACTTGGGTTTGATGGCGTCGGTGTCGATGGTTTCGGGAGCCTTGAAAAAGAAGGAGGCCTGCTGGATAAAGTCGGGCAGCAGGGTACAACGTTCTTTGACGAGGTCCAGCACTTTTTCAAAACGGTTGAGCGCAGGGGCGCTGAGGCTATAGTCTGCCGTCAGGATGTCCAGCCCCGGAACTCCGGTAGGGTCGATGACGGAAGAGGTGACCATAGCCGATGGAAACCCGGGGTCGGTATCGATAGGGACGAGATCGGCGGGGGGAATGGTGATCCCCTTTGCGGTGAAAAGAGCCAGCACCTGCTGGCTATAGGCAGTGACGGGCTGTTTTTTTATCCATTCGTGGTTGAACCATTTTGCTTTTTCGAAATCAAATTTTGCCCCTCCCTTGTGTACGCGCTCCATAGAAAACCGGCTGATCAATTCTTCGAGGGTGAAGAGCTCCTGACCCGTGCCGTCATTCCAGCCTAACATGGCAAGCAGATTGATAAAGGCTTCGGGAAGAAAACCTGTTTCGCGGAAACCGGTGGCGGGTTCGTTCGTGCGCGGGTCGGTCCAGTTCATGGCGAAGACGGGGAAGCCGAGACGGTCGCCGTCGCGTTTGCTCAATTTGCCGTTACCGTCGGGTTTGAGTATCAGCGGGAGGTGGGCCCACTGCGGCATTTTGTTTTCGCCGAAAAGATAACGCCAGAGCAGGATATGGACGGGAGCGCTGGGCAGCCATTCTTCTCCCCGGAAGGCATGGGTGATCTCCATCAGGTGGTCATCCACCACGACGGCCAGGTGATAGGTGGGCATGCCGTCGGCCTTGAGCAGGACCTTATCGTCGACGCCATCCGTCTGGAAGGTGACTTCGCCGCGTATCATGTCGGTGAAGCTGACCTCCTGGTAGGGGTCGACTTTTATACGAATGACATAGGGGGTACCGGCATCGAGAAGCCGCTGTGTCTCTGACGGGTCGAGATGCAGGGAGTTGCGCATTCTATGCCGCAGGGCATGGCTGTATTGGGGGGAAGGGTTTTCCGCCGACTTGTATTTTTCGCGCATAGCCTCCAATTCTTCGGGCGTATCGAAGGCATAATAGGCGTTGCCCTGGCTGATAAGCTGCTGGGCGTATTTGGTATAGAAGCCGAGGACTTTACGTTCGCTCTGCCGGTAGGGGCCATATTTCCCTTCTTTGTGGGGGCCTTCGTCGGGATCGAGACCACACCATTTCAGGGAATTGATGATATATTCTTCGGCGCCGGCGACATAACGGCCCTGGTCGGTGTCTTCGATGCGAAGGACGAAGTCGCCGCCGTGCTGACGGGCAAATAAGTAATTATAGAGGACGGTGCGCACGCCGCCCAGGTGGAGGCCACCGGTGGGGCTGGGGGCGAATCGAAGGCGGACTTTCTTGCTCATAGGTGGCAAAGATAATACATTGGCCGTTTAGGCCGCCCGTACACTAATCCTCTGATCCTGACGTTATTAATAGAATCAACCTCCACATCGTGAAACCACGTACCAAATACCTATTGTCCTTAGGGTTGCTTTTTCCCCTGCTGTCGGCCTCGGCGCAGCTGACATACGAAACGCTCTATGTGGATTATGACAGCGCATGGACCTTCAAAAATCTAAAGATCATCCCCATCCGTCGCAAGGCTGGCGGCGGCATCCCACCCGGTGGGATAGTTGCTGTCCCGCTGAACAAGGCCTTAAGTCAGGGATTGGTGACGGTGAGCGAGCGGGGATCGACCTCTTTCGAGAATGTACACTGGCTGCGGTTTAATACAAAATCTGACAAACCCGTCTATATCGCCGGCGGAGAGATCATTGCCGGCGGCCGGCAGGACAGGATGATCGTTGCCGACACGATACTGGCGCCCTCGTCGAAAGACCAGTATGTGCCGGTGATGTGTGTGGAGGAGGGGCGGTGGAGCGACAAAGAGAAAAAATTCGGCTATGGCAGCTATGCCAATCCGCATTTGCGTAAGGCGCTGGATTCTTCGCATAACCAGGTGATCGTATGGCGGGAAGTTGACCGGCAGTTACAGGCTGGCAGTTTTAAAAATAACAGTCTGGCTTATATGTCGCGTTACCAGGATAAGAAATATGTGTTGGGGGGCGATGAGTACTTCAATTATTTCCGGGGCAGGCTGGCGCGTACCGATAGCAATGTGGTGGGTTTTGTGGCGATATCGGGAGATAAGATCATCGGGACCGATATTTTCGATGGCACGGGTCTTTTTTATGGGCAGGCCGAGCCTTTGTTGCGTGGATATATCGATGAGGCGATGGTGGCAGGGGCGCCCGTGACTATGAAAGACGAGCCGGTGAAACGATATATGGATCAGCTGTTGAAAAATGAGCCCAGCCAGGAGGCTTTTGTCAAGGACAAAGGCAAGATCTTCCGGCAGAGTGGAAGGGTGGTGCATGTAAATACCTACGCGAAAGAGAAGATGCCTTAGGGGGCGCGGCGCGCGCACTGCCTGCACCGTGCGGCCGGAAATCTGTAACTTGCCTCTATGTTCTATCTGGTAAGAACGCCCTGGTGGCTAAAGAAAATTTATTCCGGACTGGTCTGGCAGATGCCTGTAAAAGAGAAGGTGCTCTACCTGAGTTTTGATGACGGCCCTCATCCCGAGATCACCCCATTCGTGCTCGACGAATTAAAAAGATATAATGCCCTCGCCACCTTTTTTTGTATTGGGAAGAACGTCAAGGCACACCCGCAGATATACCGTCGCGTTCTACTGGAGGGCCACCGGGTGGGCAATCATACGCAGAACCATCTCAACGGTTGGAAGGTCGATGACAAAAAATATCTCCAGGACATACAGGATGCGGCGCGTCTCATCGACTCAGGCTTGTTTCGTCCGCCATATGGGCGGATCGGTCTTTTTCAGTCCAAACTTTTGCGCGGCGCTCCGTTGAATTATAAGATCGTGATGTGGGAAGTGTTGAGCGGAGATTTTGACAGGGAATTAAATGCAAAGGATTGTGCGCGTAATGTGATACGGCATGCGCGGCCTGGGTCGATCGTGGTGTTTCACGATAGTGAGAAGGCTTTCCATCGGATGAAGGAAGCGTTGCCTTTGGTGCTGGAACATTTTTCGGGATTGGGATACCGGTTTGAAGCGATACGATAAAGGTTGCGCCTGCGCGCGATGAGCCTCCCGTACACGATGAGCTTGCCGGGCACACAATGCGCCTCCCGCGCGCACGATGAGCCTCCCGCGCACACGATGCGTCTCCCGCGCACACGATGCGTCTCCCGCGCGCATGCGAACATATCAAGTCTCGCGCATAGGGCTGCTCAAACGCTGCATGGCGATAAGAAGATCATATTTCGGAATCTGGCCCAATTTGGGACGAACGATGGAGGGAGGACAACTTCGAGCAATAAGCGATTGAAGGGGAAATCCCGTATTGGGATTGATTTCTGGCAAAAATAAAATTGGGCCTGGGTAGACACCCTGGCCCGTTTTTAATCCGTACCCTATGAAAACTGGTTTAAAGGTAAATCTTTTTTTCATTTATGCAAAGTAAAAAAGTCAGTCCCGGCTGACGAATCTTCTGGAAATGGCCTTTTTCCCACCCCTGGGACCCTAAAAGATCTCATAATATTATTTGAATATATTGCATATCTGTAGAGGGTTTGACTCAGGCCGGCGGATGGGCATACTCCATTTTTTACTAGAGGTAATTACTGAGGATCATGGGTTTTGGGGATATTTGCACCCGAAAAGACATAATTCAACCATGCAATTGATAGACACACACTGCCATCTCTATAGCGCTACTTTTTCCAAAGACATCGAGGAAGTGATACATCGTGCTGAAAATGAAGGAGTTGAAAAGTTTTATCTGCCGGCCATCGACAGGGGATCCCAGGAGGCCCTTTTGGCTTTGGAGGCGAAATATCCCGGGAAATGCATTGGGATGACGGGTTTGCACCCCTGCAATGTAAAAGAGGATTATGCGGCGGAGCTGGATTTTGTCGAGCGGGAATTGGGCCGCCGCGTCTGGGTGGCGGTAGGGGAGATCGGGCTGGATTTTTACTGGGACCGGACTTTTGAGCCGCAGCAATATGAGGCTTTTCACCGTCAGATCGAATGGGCGCTGCATTATGATATCCCCATCGTCATCCATTCGCGGGAGTCGATGGCGGAAAGCATCGGGGTTGTGCGGGAGCATCAGAAAGGCGGGCTCAGAGGCATCTTCCATTGTTTTAGCGGTGACGCCCGCGCTGCGCGGGAGATCGTTGATCTGGGCTTCTATCTGGGCATCGGCGGTGTGCTCACCTACAAAAATTCCGGCTTGCCGGACGCCATCGCCGGTATCGGCCTGGAGCACCTGGTGCTTGAAACAGACGCCCCCTATCTGTCGCCCGTGCCATTCCGCGGCAAACGCAACGAAAGCAGCTACCTGAAATATGTGGTACACAAGCTGGCCGAGGTGAGAGCCACACCTGTCGAAGATGTCGCGCGGATCACCACCGAAAATGCGCAAAAAATATTCGGCGCCTAAGCCCGGAATGTAGCGCAGTTTTCGTAGTTTTGCAGCCCCTGTAAGGACCCGGCCTCGCGCCATCCGCATCCCGGCCTCGCGCCGTCCAGCGCAGGGAACAGAGTTCACAACCGGAGAGTTGTCCGAGTGGTTGAAGGAGCACGCCTGGAAAGTGTGTATACTCGAAAGGGTATCAAGAGTTCGAATCTCTTACTCTCCGCCAATTAAATGAATGCCCCCTTATTGGGGGTTTTTCATTTCTGTAAATCAATGCTTTCCGCAAATGGTATGTCCTCCCCTATGGCTTCCCAAAAGTATGGACGCAGACTATCGGGTTTGCTATAGATCATGCCGAACTGATGCCTTTTCCCTTTGGTTGTCCTCCTAATATATGCATCATCTTCCCTTATCTCAGGTAGTCGTAATATCGTATCTATTGCATAGCTCTCTGTTATATGCCGCTTTGTCATAAAAACACTATAAACCACAACTGATTCTTCAAAAATTTCAAAGACAACTACATAAGGGAACCTATTAATTTTACTTTGCCGAATAGGTTTATTGTAGTACCCGTAAGCGCATCTTTGACGAACGCATGATCATCAAAGCTTCGTCAGCGCAGCCCCTTTGTGCGCCGCAATATGATCTGTCTTGCTGCTTTTGATCTCGTATTGCGGGTCGTCTTCCGTGGCGTGATGGGTATAGCCTTTGAAGTTAAAGTCTTTTGTATGTATCTTGATGATGGTGCCTGAAACACGCCCTGCCTCAGAGTTCCAGCTTACCAGATCGCCAACGTTGAATTTTTTTGTCATATCATTCAAAGGTTGCGTAAATCTTATTTATAGCAATCTTCAAAGCTGGGATATCATCAATGATAACCTGCCATACTAATATTGGTGCTACTCCAAAATACTCGTGAATTAAAATGTGCCGCATGCCAATGATCTTTTTCCATTCAACATCAGCGAAAAGCTGCTTTGTCTCTGGGGTAATGTAATTTGCAGCTTCTCCTATAATCTCAATTTGCTTAATAGAGGCAAACTTCATCATCGAATTTCCGAGGAAGTCTTTTAATTCTGCATTGGCTGTGTAGCCTTCAATTTATGATATGGCGTCTAAGATATGGGCAAGCCTCTGTTTGTCTCCAATTTTTTCTTTCATCTGTAGATACTTGTTATCAAGATGAGTAAGTTATGCTTGGAGTGAAGATTTTGCCGACTCGTAGATTAATTGCTTATCCTTATTGATAAAAGGCAGTAAATGCCTGGATATTGCTTCTGAGGGCACCAGGTCAATTGTTTTATGCAGCTGTTCTTCCAGGTCGAATTTCATTTGAACGAAATTTAACCCAATATGCTGGGTATAATCCAGGTCCACGAGAATATCAATATCACTACCATAGTCAGCCTCTTTCCTCGAATATGATCCGAAGAGGTAGGCTTTCAGGACCGGCTTATCGCTGAAATAGTTTCTAATGATCTGTATATCGTTCTCTTTCAAATACATAATACAAATTTATCCAAATTTTCTGAATTAGTCCAGTCATTTCTCGCCGATATCTCTTTTGATTCGTTTGTTGCAAAATCGTTGATTTTCAATAAATCTTTGCCGAAATTGTTGCTATCGGGTTGGCTTTTACCGCTTTTTTGATAAAGCCAACAGTCGACCGACTGCTTAGCGAGGAAGCACTGGAGGCGGGCGCTGCAGAATGAGCCTGATCAACCTACGGCGGAACGCCTGCATATTAGGGTTGTGTTTGTAGTTGGCAATGAAATATTTAAATAACCGATCCTTTTCCTTCTCCGATATCTTATCATCAAGTTGCTTTTTAAAATAATCTCTGGCAACCAGGCTATCGGCGAAATAGTTTATTTCAATCCAGGTCTTATTGTCTGGATTGTACTTATTTCTTAAATAGTCGTTGAGTTTTTTTATACTCCCGGTATCCTGTAAATAAATGTCGTAGAACTTAGTTCCATTATCATTTCTTTCGTTAATCACCCGATAGGATGTCTTGGGGTCGGTGTTGTCGCTCTTTGTCGATGCGGCTCCGGGCTATCCGCATGAATATAGAAGTAATAAGATTGATAAAGGGTAGACTGTTTTCATGATCAGGTTTGGAGGTTAAAAATTTCCCTACCAATATAGTTAATTGTTTCAGCCGATGCAATTTATTTAGACCGGCTCAGTGAAAAAACTTTCATTTGCCGGTGGATTCAACTATCTTAACGATTCCAATCGGTAAACATACTTTATGGGTAAAGGCCTCGACCAACAGCTCGTACGTGAGTATTATCAAATAATGACGGACCCTGAACTGATGCGGGTCTTAACACAGGACTGGGCGGCCCTGACTTCGGAGGCCCGGGAAGTATTGAAAGAGGAAGTTGTAAGGCGCAATTTTGATATTGATCTGCCGGCAATTATCGCATCGCAGCAAGAAATGGATATCCCTGAAGGGAAAGTCTATGACCCCGATGCTTGCCCGGTCGATGAAGACGTTCGGATCCGGCTAGAGCAGTCTTTCCAGATGTTGCTCTCTATGTTTGGCGTAGATAACACGTTAAGCCGGCAAGTCCTGGTCCCGGATAGCGCCCATTTCCCGATACGCTATGACGGAAGCGAGCGCTCGGCCTTTGAGACCTTAGGCGTTGTGGCAACACAAATGGAAGTGCCGGCAGAGCGCATTACGCTTGACTTCTACGATGAAAAATTGAGGCAGATAACAGACGGAACTCCGGGAGGTTTCTATTGGGGCAAAGGAGAGAAGGGGAATTTTGAAATTTCATTGGCCCGGATTAACCTTGATGAACCGGAGAACATGGTGGCCACACTGGCCCATGAAATAGCGCATATAAAATTGCTGGGTGAAAGCAGAATGGAACAAAACGATGAGCGGACCACGGATCTCGTGACCATTTTTTTCGGGCTCGGTATCTTTAATGCCAATGCCGCCTTCCAGACATTCGCCGACTCAAAGTATTATGGCTGGACGCGATCCGGGTATCTCACCCAGATGGAATGGGGATATGCCCTGGCCTTATTTGCCTACATAAGAGAAGAACAAGAACCAGCATGGGCGGATCACCTCTGTAAAAATGTCAAAGGCGATTTTATTCGCGGACAGAGGTTCATTTACGCAAACGAAGAGCTGATCTTTCAGCAGGCATAGGAATGCCCCTTGCGGTTAGAGTCCTGGCCCTCGGAGGATCTTTACTGCAGCGGAGCTGCGGTTGTTGGGAGGTGATCCGCCCAATTTTAAATTAATATAACGCAGATGAACAGTTGATAAATTTGGTTTACCTTGTCGTAACTAAATTTTATCCACTATGACAAAACGACTACATGCGCTTACCGCATTTCTCTTCCTCGTCGGTTTCTCTGCCCACTCACAGACCATCAGCCCGGATAATAACACACCCATTTGCCCGGGGCAGTCAACGACCTTTACCGTCACCGTCCCCGTGGGCACCACTTATTATGTGTCAAACATCAGCGGAATTTCACTTACCAACACGAATTCCAGCGGGGTAGTGCTGATCACCCGGCCTGCGACAGTGAGCAGTCAGGCGACGAATGTCTCTTACCCCGATGCCAACACGACGAGATTCACTTTTACCGGTAGTTTCGACGACAATGCTACACCACAAAGTTTTCGGGTGACTGTCACCAACACCCAGACGGCAGCCAACACACCGTATGACTTTACTTATTACAAGATCGAATCGTTCAACCCGGCCAATAATAATTACTCGCTGCCGAGACCGAATGTCACTTCGATCAGCACCCCACTTTGCCAGACGTCGCCAATAAACATTTTCTTCAACAATGTCCAATATGCCAGTAACAATCCACAGGGCATAGCCACCTACAGCACCGTAACCCAGTATCAGTATCTGCTGCCATCGGGATGGAGCCTGAACGGGACGACTTCCAACGGCAACTGGATCGCCGGTACAAATAATGTAAACATCATTCCGGACGGGAACTCCGGCAACGGCGGTACCGTCCAGGTCCGCGCCGTCAGTTCCTGCAGTGCCTCGCTGATCCAGGGACCTGCAGGGCAAATATCGGTCACCCGGCCATCGCCTTCTGGTTCCGAGTCTATCGTTCCTGGCGATGGGACGGATTATATCTGTTCGGGATCGAAGACGTATTCAGTGGGCAACTTGCCTGCGGGATCTTCCGTCTCCTGGTCGCTGGCCAGTTACCCGAATGTCGCCTCTATTCCGGCCAACAGCACCGGCGGTTCGGTGACAGTCACAGGGGGCACGGTGAGCGGCGTGGCAACCTTAAATGCGTCCGTAACTAATTGCGACGGACCGCATACGTTCTCTTATAACATCCGTGTCGGCAAACCCGGCAGCGCCATCGTCGGCAGCCTTACCAATCTCGACTATTGCCCGCAGTGGGAACCGGACCGTTATGTCAGCATAAAGGCGTCTCCCGGAGCCTCCTATCCTTATAGCGGAACGCTGGTAGCAACAGACAATGCCGGTGTTGCCAGTAACTATGCCTGGAGCCAGAATCCGAATGACGGAGGAAATAATGGGATCTTCTGGACCGACAACGGAAGGGGAAGCATCACGGTATCCGCCAAGACAACGGGTGTTGTTGCAGCCCGTATGCTTAACATGAGCAATACCTGCGGATCGAGTGCCGGCTACTGGGTATTCGCTCCCCGGGATTGTAATGATATTGCCCGCGCTACCATCAAGTCGGTGACCGCCAGCGCCTCGCGTATCTTGTCCGACAGCATCGCATTGGCGGAGTTGACTGTTTATCCCAACCCCGCTCATGACCAGGTCAATATAACCTTGCCGGATAATACGGATCCTTCTAAAACAATTGTAGTGATCACGGATTCCTACGGCCGGCGTCTTCGCCAGGCCCGGGCCGTACCGGGTATAAATAGTCTGTCGCTATCGGGGATAGCTGCGGGGCTTTACTTTATCAGTGTGGAGGTGGATCATCACAAGGTATCGACGAAGAAGATACTGAAGAACTAATAAAAAGAAGAGGGTGCCCCCTGTCTATGCAAAGATAGGAGACACTCTCTTTATTTTCTGTAAGGCCCAGGGCGCGTTCAATCCGTTGTCAGTCAATTGTCTATATCCAAAAATAGACACCGGCAGCAATGCTCGCACCCTTACCCGCCCCTCCAAATTCAAACTTACCCGCACACAATTCAAAATGGCAATTGCTGCAGAAGCTGATTTTATATTCTTTTGTGCAAGATAAAACATGAAAACAGCCATCGCCATAACGCTTACATTACTTATAGCCCACACCGGCCGCTCGCAAACAGCAACTACGGATTCCGTAAATCGATTATTTAAAGGCGAGCTGAACGGCGATAGCGTCAGAGCGACCTATGACAATTTTGAACGGGTCTTAATACAGGGAAAAGTTAAAGGCCCATACAACGCCATCGTCCTTTCGATATTTCATTCAAAGAGCCTGTATGTCCAAACGGCTCTCAATCCAAAAGAACAATTAAAGGAACTCGATCCATTTGGTATCCAGGGCATACCCGGGCTCCCATACGCGCGGATGGGAAACTATCCAAATATAAATGCAGTACCACTTTTCGACTCAATGCCGGTAATTGTAACTGTATATGGCATCAATGAAAAAAATAAGGACATCTACCGCTACAGAGTCCTGGTCAACGGGCAAAAGGAGCTGATATCCTGGCGGGAACCGCAACTATTCAGCCGGGTAATGATGTATGGCAGGTATAATGCGGATGGTACGGAGGAAAAACAAATGGCCTATCTCGGCGAATTCAATGCTCCTATCGGCAATAGCCTTACTGTCGAAGTAAAAAATCTGGCGCAGCCCGATACCATTTACAAAATATCGGCGGTATGGATAAAACGCGCACCAGCGGTCATCGGCACATTTGGATCGGAGAATTTGAAACCCTTGATCGAGGTGTATAAATTTCAATGGAAATATGACTTTTTCAAACCTCACGGCGCAACCTATTATGGCGATATTAACTTGAGGCCGGTTGACAGCCTGCTTAAGATCGACAGCATTTTCAGCCATGATCATAACAACCTCTTCTTGTATCTCAATGACAAAGTCAAATCGACAGACCTTGTAGAATATTGCCTGGTAAAGGATAAGGACAGCGCGGGATGGCAGGTCAACACGTTCGATCCCAATTTGATCTGGCTGCAACAGCTAGCCCCTGGTAATTACACTCTTCTGCTCCGGTACGCTTTTCAAAAACAAACGATCAATAAATTTAGGTTCAGGATAAAAAAGGCCTGGTACCAGACATTTCTTTTTAAGACCTTGCTGATCTCGATCTCCTTGCTATTCATCGGGCTGCTATACAGTTTCATTAAAAACCAGAACCAAAAGAAAATGCTGCGGCAGCAAAAGATAAAAAGACAGCAGGCTGAAATAGGCCTCCGGTCAATAAGATCCCAATTCAATCCTCATTTTGTATTCAATGCCTTAAATTCGATACAAGGTCTGATCCGTAAAAATGATTCGTATAGTGCAGATAAATATCTTGCAGACTTCAGCCGCCTGATGCAGGAATCTCTGCAGACGGGCAATGATGAAATGATAAGTCTTGTCAAAGAACTAAAGATGCTCGAAAGTTATATCGAGCTTGAAAAGCTAAGGTTTAACTTCAATTATACGCTAAATGTTGACAATAAGATCAATGTCCATACAGTAGAGATCCCGATCCTCCTGCTGCAGCCGCTTATCGAGAATGCCATTAAGCATGGCATATCAGGAATGTATGATAAAGGGGTTTTAAGTATAAAAATAGACGGCCGGGGAAATGATCTGCAAGTTGAGATTATCGACAATGGAAAGGGGTTTGATACAAAAACGACCTCCGGGGGACACGGCATCCTGCTTACAAAGGAAAGGACTCAGCTGCTTTCCGATCTTCATCCCGGGCAACCGGTGATCTTAACTATTAATTCCGGCATGGATGGAACGACAGCTATTATCTTGTTTAAAAACTGGTTGATATGATGCGATCTTTAATCATAGATGACGAGCCCGGCAATATTGCAACGCTGGAACATTTGTTAAAGAACAATTGCAAAAACGTCGAGGTCTTAGGGTCGGCCTTGAACGCCCGGGAGGCACTGACCCTCATCAGGAACCTACGACCAGACCTGCTATTTCTCGATATACAAATGCCTGACCAGTCGGGATTTGATCTGTTAAGGCAATTCAACCGTTGTGATTTCGAGATCATATTCGTTACTGCCTATGATCAGTATGGAATACAGGCTATAAAGTTCTCCGCCATCGACTATCTTTTAAAGCCCGTACAAATAGAAGATGTAAGATCTGCAGTCGAAAAAGTTCAGAAAAAGATAGATCAGAAGAAAGATAACCTGCTGCTGGCAAACCTGCTTGAATACCTGAAAGACAAAGAGAACAAAAATAAGCATAAGCTTGCACTGGCAACCAGCAGGGAAACGCTGTTTGTAAGCCCTGATAAAATCGTGAGATGTGAATCCTCCAATGCATATACGGTATTTTTCTTCAATGATCAGGAGAAACTCACTGTTTCCCGGCCGATCTATGAATATGAAGAATTGTTGACAGACTACGGCTTCATCCGCTGCCATCAATCGCACCTGGTGAATAAAAACTATATCAGGAGCTGGCGAAAAGAGGACGGCGGCTATCTTCTCTTAGAAGATGGCTCGAACATTCCTGTGTCAAGAGGCAAAAGAGACAGCGTTTTCGAAAAACTCACCCGTCTATAACCCGAACCAACGGGCTTTTCTACTCGATCCGAAATATTGCTTGTCGGCTGCCAGGGCTTCGGAAGCGTCATAATGGATCCCAAAAGGTTTTGGACCGGAGAAAAAATCAACGTCGACACGTGCCACTTGCCCCTTGCCGAACTCGATATAACAGGAGCCCGCGCCCGCGTAAGGAACATTCTGCTCATTCCCCTTATATGCGGCTATGATGGCAGCCGCAGCAGTCTTCGCAGCGCCTTCTGCAAAGACACCCGCCTTTGGCGTCCCTACGCTGGTGACATCGCCGATCGCATAGACATTTGGAAACTTAGTCGACAAGTTGCCCCTCTCCACCGGTATCCACCCATTTTCGGCCAGGCCGCATTGTAATACCACGTCAGGCGCGACATGTTTGGGAATGCCCAAAAAAAGATCGAACGGCATTTCCGTACCATCATCAAGGATCGCCCTTCCTTCGCGGAGAGCGCTCACTTTACGCTGTGGTATGAATCGGATATTTCTTTCTTCAAAAGCCCTGATCAACGCTTTGGAAGAATCGGGAGAAGGAGGAATAGGAGAACCAAAGGGCATTACAAGACTTATCGTACAGCCGTCACGTACCCCGGCGCCGGAAAGATGATCATGCAGCATCAGTGCCGCCTCACTAGGCGCAGGCGGACATTTGAAAGGCGCTCCGCATACGCCCACAATGGCATGGCCTTTTGAAAACCCGGGAATTACTGCCCTCAATTTTTCTGCGCCTTTAAAAGTATAGTACTCATTGCCATATTCAGCAAGGCCCGGTGTCGCATCGATATCATAATTAGCACCGAGGGCTATCACCAATACGTCGGCTTCATAGACGCCGTTGGATGTGGTAACGGTCTTCTTTACCGGATCGATGGCCGTAACGGCCGCCTGGCAAAAACGTACCCCGGGCTTTTTGATACTGCCGTAGGGGATCCTGACAGCATCCGCTGTCTTGTGCCCAAACATGACATCCAGTTTTGAAAAACCAAAATAGAAACAGTCATGTTGATCTATTAAGATAAGATCAAGATCATCTCCGATGGTCTCGGAAAGAATAGAACTCAGCTCCAATCCTCCAAAACCTGCACCCAATACTACTACACGTAATTTCATTGCGCTATTTTTAAAAACTCGTAAGCCCAGGGACATGCGGACATGCCTTAGGCCTACGAGCCGGGGATTTAATGCTGATCAGTTTCAGACGGGTTGGGCAACCAGACGCAAATAGGGCTTGAGCGTTTTCCAGCCAGCCGGATATTTTTCCTTTGCCTCGGCATCCGATACGGCGGGAACAATGATCACATCGTCTCCATTGTTCCAGTTGACGGGCGTGGCAACTTTGTGCGCTGCGGTGAGCTGCATGGAATCGAGCACCCGAAGTATCTCATAGAAGTTCCGGCCGGTGGTCATTGGGTAGGTAAGGTGTAATTTGATCTTTTTGTCGGGCCCGATCACAAACACGGAACGCACTGTGTGATTGGTAGCGGTGGTCCTTCCTTCGGAGGTGCCGGGCTCTTCGGCGGGCAGCATGTCATATAGTTTTGCAATGGCAAGCGTTGGATCTCCTATCATTGGATAGTTCACAGCATGACCCTGTGTTTCTTCAATGTCTTTTTCCCATTTTAAATGACTCTCTACGGGATCTACACTAAGACCAATGACTTTACAGTTCCTTTTTTGGAATTCGGGCGCCAGCTTGGCCATAAAACCAAGCTCTGTGGTGCACACCGGTGTAAAGTCTTTCGGATGAGAAAAAAGGATTGCCCATCCATCGCCGATCCAGTCATGAAAATTGATGACGCCTTGTGTCGTTTCGGCTTGGAAGTTCGGAGCGATGTCACCTAATCTGATACTCATAAATTGTCTTTTTTTTGGAGTGTATAATGATGATAAATTGCCTATTACAACAGGAGATGGTTCTTTTTGCAAGTTTCACATTCGTATTTCTGCGGTCTCAGCGATCCGAAGGAAACTATCTTTATAATATAACAGATAAGGGACTTTTTTTTAGCGAGCAGGTTACCCCCGCAGGATGAACAGCGTATCCCGGTGACAGTGCGTTTGATAATAATTTTGTCCAGGTCGAGCAATGCCATATCGGAACAAAATTGGCCCCGCATGGAAAACTGGTGAAATAAAAGGGATAAATAGGTCTGGTTAGGGACGAATCACCGGGATCTTGTGAAGAAATGAAGGACAGGATAACTACAATTCGCTAATTCCTAAAGCTTTAAGGAGACCTTCTCTATAGGACTTGCCGAGCGGGATCTTAACTCCATTGACCGAAACTTCCGTAGGGGAAATATCCTCTATAAGCCGGATGTTGACGGCGTAGCTGCGATGAACCCGTATAAATGTTCTGAGGTCCAGCTCTGTCATAAAATCATTGAGCGTAGATCGCACCATGACCTTTTTTTGCGTCAGGAGATGTAGTGTGACATAATTGGCGTCGCTTTCCAGATATGCCAGCTCGCTAAAAGATATCTTTCTGAAAAGATACCCCTCCCTTACAAATATATACTCTTTTGTACGATCAGGACCTGTCTGTTGAGGATGCGGGTCATCACGGCGTCCGGCGAAATTGCTGAATGCGATTTCGATTGCGGCAAACAATTCTTCTTTGGTGAATGGCTTTACGATGTAAGCATGGGGTTTTACCCCTTTGGCCCGGTCGATTGTTTCTCCATCGCTGTTGGCAGTTAAAAAAATGAAGGGCATATGGTATAATTCATTTAACTTCTCCGCTACGTCTATCCCGTCTTTTTTTCCGGACAGCTGGATGTCCAGCAACAACAGATCGGGACTGCTGTTCCCGAGCATTTCCATCGCCTCCGTATAGTTGATCGCAGGTCCGCAATGGGCATAGCCCAGCTCATCCAGCGTACTCAAAATCGTCCTGGCTATTATCAGCTCGTCTTCTACAACCCCTATTTTTAGAACGCTCATAATCTTTAATCCTGGTGTTTACGCAAGTTTCGGTCGGTAAAATTAATGATAAATGACGCACCATTCTTATATTCATACTTCACGCTGCCTCCGACCTGTCTGCTAAGGTCATTTATCAGATGTATGCCCAGTGTGGTCGCGCGGCTTAATTCAAAATCTGCCGGAAGGCCCGGACCGTTATCGGAGTATGTCAATACATATCTCCCTTCTGTCACGCGGTGAATTTCAAGGGTTATTTCTCCTGCCGCGCCGTCATTGAAAGCGTATTTGAAGGAATTGGACAACAGCTCGTTCATGATCAGGCCAAGAGGAACGGCAGAGTCAATGTCGAGATACAGAACAGGGACCCCGATGTTCATTGTTATTTCATCTTTCTTTTTATATACGCCTTCTACCTGTCTGCACAGATCGTTTACAAAACGTCTTAATTCAATGCTGCTTAAATTCTCGAATTGGTAGAGGTTCTGGTGTATCAGTGCGATACTTCTTACGCGATCGCGTCCTTCTCTTAACGCCTCCTTTGCGGTGTCGTCAATGAGATTTTTAGCTTGCAATTCCAGCAGCCCCGAAATTACCTGTAAATTGTTCTTGACACGGTGATGGATCTCTTTGATCAGCACATCTTTTTCGGCGAGTAATCCGGCCTGTTCTGTCAATGCTCTCTTTAGCTGTATCGTCCTTTCGCTGACTGTCTTCTCCAACTTGCTTTTATCTGCTGCCAATTGGGTCGTTCTGAATTTTATAACGAAATAAACGACGGCCCCGAACAGCACAGCGATCAAAGCAATAAACCACCATTCAAGATAGAATGGTTTTAAAACAAGCAAAAGGATGTTTAGCTCGCTTTTGCTCCAGGCGCCTTCACGATCCTGCGCCTTGATGCGTAGCGTAAATTTGCCATGGGGCAAACCACTGATCCTAATGGAATTCTCGTTGATATAATTCCAGTCTTTATCTACGCCTTCTATTTTATAGGTATAGCGATGCCCCTCGTCTTTTTCAAAGTCTAACAGCCGAAATTCAAGCGTGAAGAATGGATCGTTTGGCGCGAGCACGATATTCGAAGAAGTCAGCAGCTCGCTGGTCTTATTGACCAGTTTGTTCTGCGAGCTGACGAACTGATTGAAAGAAATGACCCTTAAAGGCGCGTTCAATGTCACGGTGTCTGTCATGAAGTCTCCCGGATCAAAGGCATTGACTCCATCTATCCCGCCAAAATACAATTGCCCGTCTTTTCTTTTAAAGGACGACGTTCTATTGAACTCGTTATGCGAGATGCCATTTACGGTAGTATAGGTATTGATGGAAAATGTTTTTCTGTTGAACCGGACGAGACCATAATCAGAGCTTATCCAAAGATTGTTGTATTTGTCCGCCTCGATCCGGTAGAGCACGTCTGAGGGGAAACCATCGGCTATGTTGAATTGCCGAAATGAATTCATTTTCCTGTCCCAGCGATATAATCCCTCCCCGTTTGTCGCCAGCCAAAAGATCCCGTCGCCATCGGCAAAGGCATCCAGCAGGATGAGCCGGTCGAGGGTTGAGGACTGGCATCTGCCGATGGACCATCTGGGATTGCCGCTGACCGAACTACTGCGGCCCGAGCTGCTG
>Ga0105237_10002734_pt1 | contig 21510 bp, 8 predicted proteins | sample KBSC24metaG_FD_81520 | JGI IMG/M metagenome (GOLD analysis project Ga0105237, IMG submission 81520) | Corn rhizosphere microbial communities from Kellogg Biological Station, Michigan, USA - KBS C2-4 metaG | ecosystem: Host-associated > Plants > Roots > Rhizosphere > Soil | place: Michigan, USA...
ATATCATTGGGATTCCATTATCGCATAGAGGGAGATACCATACACATCACATCAAAATAGAAGGATATGTAACGACGACTAACGATATAACAAGCTTGCCCAAAAAAACAGGAAGTGCTGTCACACCTCCTGAAGTTGGGTTTAATCACGTAGTGCCTGATTATTTAACCTCAACATTTCAAATGTATGAAAAAAAATGTTAGTGAAATCCTTCTGCGTATGAAACTAGCGATTGCCCTCCTACTAATCACCTTTCTACAGGTATCCGCAAAAGTTCATTCCCAGGACAGGATCACTCTCAGTGAAAAGGGCATCAGCTGGGCCCAGTTCTTCGACCTGCTGCAGAAAAAAAGCAATTACACATTTGTCTACAAGGATGACGTACTGCCCCGCCAGGAAAAGATCGATGTGGCGGTGGTCGATCGTACTGTCCCACAGATACTTGACAAGGTGCTGGGTAATTCTCCCCTGACCTACCAGGTGTTGTCGGGCAACCTGGTGGTGGTGACTCCCAGGCTTGCGGCGGATGGGGGTGATGTGCGTGTCAGCGGGAAGGTGTCATCTGCCGGGGGGGATGCGCTGGTGGGCGCCAGTGTGAAGGTAAAGGGAACTACGATGGGGGTCTCCACGGATGCCGGCGGCAATTTTACCCTGGTGGTGCCTGAAGAGGCAATATTGGTAGTATCCTATATCGGCTACCAGGAGCAGGAGATACCCGTGTCGGGCAGGACGCAATTTGCCATCGTCCTGCAGGCTGTGCCGGGGAATATCAATGAAGTGGTGGTGATCGGATATGGCACTACACGAAAGAAAAACCTTACGGGTGCGGTATCCACCATACGTGCCAGCGACCTGAACAATCTGCCTGTCGGGGATGTGAGCCAGATCATGCAGGGCAAGGCGGCGGGTGTAGCCATTACCCAGTCCACCGGTGCACCTGGAACTCCTATTTCCGTGCGGATCCGGGGTATCGGGACCATCAACAACAACGACCCCTTGTATATCATCGACGGGGTGCCGACGAAAGATGGTATCAATTCCATCTCTCCCAACGACATCGAGGATATCAGCATATTGAAGGATGCTTCTTCCGCCAGCATTTATGGGGCCAGGGCATCCAATGGCGTGGTGCTTGTCACGACGAAGAAAGGACGGAGCGGCAAGCCCAGATTCAGCTTTAATGCTTACAGCGGCGCACAAACGCCGGAGAAGTACATCAAGATGACGAATACGCGGGAGTATGTGACCGCCTTCAACAAGGCGGCAGCGGCGGATGGGAGGAAGCAGATACCGTTGGGAATGCTGGATACGCTGCCCAATATAGATTACCTGCACCAGGTATTGAAGTCAGCCAATCTGACCAATATGCAAATGTCAGTGAGCGGCGGGAGCGAGAATACGCAGTATATGGTATCTGCTGCTTATTTCACACAGGAAGGGATGATAAAGAATTCGGCGTACGACCGGCTGAGCATTCGCAGTTCGGTGACCAGCACTTTGTCCAAAATGTTCAAGTTTGGAACAAACATAAATCTGGCATATAACAAGACCCGTCAGATAGGCAGTTCGGGAGATGGATATGGGAATGGCAATCCGGGAGCCAGTGTTGTACGGTATGCGTTGTTCCGTACACCCGCCTTGCCTGTGTATTATGCTCCGGGTCAGTATCTGGATCTGCCGACACCGGACTCGCTTGCTTATTTTTTTGGAGATGGACTTAATCCTGTGGGACTGGCTGCCAATACGGACCGGAACTTCTACAATTACTCCCTGTTAGGCGATGCCTACCTGGAGATCACTCCTATAAGGAACCTTCGTATCCGCAGCGACATCGGCACCAACCTGATCCTGTCGGAATACAAGCAATTCTATCCTACCTGGGGCGGTCCTGTACGATTTCAAAACATTCCCAACTCGCTGGCACAATCCTATAGCAACAACTTTACCTATAACTGGACCAATACGGCTACCTACAATTTGAATTTCGGGGCGCATGGTGTAGAGGTCCTGGTGGGAACGGAAGCAGTCGACAATGCCATACGGCAGATATCAGCTTCACGCACGACGTATGTAGACCAGGGCAGCACGTATCAGTACCTGGATAATGGGACGTTGAACCCGTTGAATGGAGGGAATGAAAGCCAGTGGGCATTGTTCTCGCTCTTTGGAAGGCTGAGCTATCAATACAATGACAAGTATCTTGCTAGCTTCAACTTCAGACGGGATGGGAGTTCGCGGCTGGATCCCCGCGACCGGTATGGCAATTTCTTTTCCGGATCTGTCGGCTGGCGTCTCGACAAGGAACAATTCATGGAAAATGTCCGTAACGTGTCGCTGCTGAAGCTGCGCGCCAGCCTGGGGCAATTGGGCAACCAGGAGATCGGCAATTATTCCTATACCTCTGTTATGGGGCCAACCGGAGGCTATTATCCCTTTGGAGGAACGCCTGTGCCCGGCTATACCATCATAGCCAAGGGCAATCCCAATGTCAAATGGGAGACGAGCACGCAGACGGATATAGGAGTTGACCTGGGCCTGTTCAATAATGCATTGAATTTTACAGTGGACTATTACAACAAGAAGACGAGCAATATGCTTCTGTCCATACCTGCGCCAAGCAGCGGCGGCGGGGCGGGCAATCCTACGGAAAATGCCGGCACGGTGGTCAACAGGGGTTTTGAGCTCGAGGCCAGCTACAGAAAGGCAATCAATAGAGATTGGCGGTATGAGGTGATCGCGAATTTTGCAACCGTCCATAACGAAGTGCTGTCCCTGGCAGGCGGGCGGCCTATTCCCGCGGGACGGATCGACAACAATCTTTATGGCACCATCACCACCGAAGGGCAGCCTATCGGGGAATTCTACCTGCTGCAGATGGATGGCATTTTCCAGACTCCATTGGACGTGTTTACGCATGCCTATCAAGGGGCGGGTATCATGCCGGGAGACGTAAAATTCAGGGATATCAATCATGATGGTGTCATCGATCAGAATGACAGAGTATATGCGGGCAGCGCGATACCGAAGTTCACGTATGGGTTTACGGGGAATCTTTCTTATAAAGAGCTGGATCTTTCCATCTTCTTCCAGGGAGTCAGTGGGAACAAGATCTATAACCAGGTACTCACCGACATCGAAGGGTTCTACAGAAGCTTCAATATTACGGAACGTATTGCCAGCAAGGCCTGGACGAAAGAAGGCTCTACCAATGTCTTCCCGCGTCTGAGCTGGACCGGAGCGCAGAATAACAAGCAGGCCTCCACGAGATTTTTAGAGAATGGGTCTTATCTGCGGTTAAAGAATGTACAGCTGGGCTATCGTATTCCAGCGGGAACCTTGTCACGCTGGAAGGTATCCGGTATACGGTTCTTTGTGAGCGTGCAAAATGCGTTCACCATCACGAAGTATACGGGGCTCGATCCTGAGATGGCGACCAGCGCCAATGCATCCGCGGCGGGAGATGGGGATAAGGCTGTGGGGATCGACTGGGGAACCTATCCTTCCGCGCGGACCTATACAGCAGGTGTGAATATCAATTTCTAATCTTCAAACTTCTTATATGCAGCGTATTCTTATTTTCTCTTTCTGTTGTCTTACGGTGTTTGCCGGGGGATGCAAGAAGTTCCTTGACAAGCAGCTGCTGGGACAGACGACGCCTGATAAATTCTTTACCTCCGATGCCAATGCGCAGCTAGCGCTGAATGCGGCCTATGCTCCTCTCAGCTTTACTTCGGGCGCCTCCAATGCCATCTGGGTGTTGGGGGATGTCGCCTCCGACGATGCTATCAAGGGTGGACAGCCGGGGGACCAGGCAGACTTTGACGCCATCGATCAATTCAATATACTCACTACCAATTCGGCTGTAGAAGCGGTATGGCAGCGATACTATGACGGGGTGTTCAAATGCAATGTGGTGTTGGACGGGCTGCCTGCCTCCAATACGCAGGTGAGCTCGAAGAAGTCCGTGATCGCACAGGCGAAATTCCTTCGCGCCTATTATTATTTTATTCTCACCAGCTGTTATGGCGATATTCCCCTTCATCTGAAGGTAGAGACGCCGGAAGAGCTGCAAAGCCCGGCGCTGGCGCAGGACAGCATCTTGCGGCAGGTGGAGGCGGATTGTCTGGCGGCGGCGCCTGATCTTCCCGATGCCACGCATGGGGCTGATCTTGGAAGAGCGTCGAAATGGGCGGCGCTGGCGTTGCTGTCCAAGGCCTATCTTTTTCATACTGCTCTCTCCAACCACTGGGAGTTGGCGGCGCAGGCCGCGCAACAGGTGGTGGATTCCAAACAATATACCCTCACGAAGAAGTATTGGGATAATTTCAGCGCGGCCACGAAGGATAATCCAGAGGCCATATTGACCGTGAATCATATTACAGGCTATCAGCCTATACAGGGCAATGAGCTGAATGCGTGGTTCTCGCCCCGCAGCCTTACCGGTTATGGGTTTTTTTATCCCACGCAGGACCTGGTGGATAATTTCGAGAACGGTGATCCGCGGCTGGACTATACCGTTGCCAGGGCGGGGCAGCCTTATTTTGACAGCCCTTTTGACCCTTCCTGGACCACGACCGGATATATCACGAAGAAGATGGTGCAGCCGCTGTCCGAGGTGCCGATTGGCAAGAAGAACGATGGAAGCGTGAATTATGAAGCCCTTCGGTATTCCGATGTGCTGCTTGTGCTGGCGGAGGCGTATAATGAGAGCGGGAATGCTGTTGCGGCACTGGCTCCATTGGATTCTGTGCGCCGGCGTGCCCGGGAGTCCTATTTGTATGATCCGTCGCTGCCCGGTTATGGCACGGTGCCTGCAGGACTGCTGCCTGATGTGACCACTACGGATCAGGGACAGCTACGGGATGCTATTCGTAAAGAGAGGCGGTCGGAGCTGGCGATGGAGTTCCATCGATATTTTGATGTTATACGGTATGGCAGCGCGTATGCCACCAGCGTGCTTTCAAAAGGCGCCCCCAACTTCAACTATGATAAGAACAAGTGGTTCCCCATTCCACAGAGCGAGCGGGACACGAATAAAAAGTTAGGCAAATAAAAAATATTATTATGCGTATTATATGCTTATTGCTGGCTGTGATGCTTGTCTTCTCTTGTAAGAAGAACGATCAGCCGGCGCCGAATTACAACTCTGATAAAAGCAAGCTGACCCAGTTGACGGACAGCCTGATGAATGTCTATAGTAACAGCGTGGAAGGGAATAAACCCGGCGATTACAGCGTGGGGGCGAGGGGTACGCTAAAGGCGGCGCTGGACCTGGCCGCGGAGGTGGAGAGCGGCAAGTTCACCCAGGAGGAAGTAAACAATGCGTACAATAATCTCGTGCTGGCCGGGCAGCAGTTCAACACCAGGCTGATACAGGAAGTGTCGGCTGCGTATCTGGCCGGCTTCTGGAAATTCAATGGCAATCCCGCGGATTCCAGCGGACATGGTCATGACGGCGTATTGAAGACCGGCTATATAGGAAGCAGCGCTGCGACGGCAACGGATGGAGGCACGTTGCCGCAACTGACGGCGGACAGATTTGGGCGGGCAAATATGGCGTATAGCTTTAATAACGGATCTTTGATACAGGTGCCTTATGCGGCGGAGCTGAATTCACCCGCCTTTACCATCAGTCTGTGGGTGGATATGACGTCCAATTCGAATGGCAGCTATATGATATCCATGAACAGGTGGTGGGGGTATAAGTTCAACCTGAATGGTACTGCGGTGCCTTTTTTGACAGTGGCTACTGCTGCAACTATCTATGACCGCGATGCCGGTTCCGTGAATGTGGCTACCGGTGTCTGGACACATCTGGCTGCCTCCTATACCGACGGTGCTATGAAGTTCTATGTCAACGGGGAGTTGAAGAAGACCTGGACCAATACGCCGGGAGCCGCGGTGACGCTGGCATCTCCGGTGGATCTTTCCATAGGAAATGAGATGCCGAAGGAGTATTATAATCTGACGGATAATTCCAACCCGGGCTATTTCTGGGGGGCCAGCTATTTCGTTGGAGCGATGGACGATATTCGTATGTACAATAAGGTGCTGACTGATGCGGAAGTGAACTCTATTTATATTATTGAAAAAGATCTCTAATGAACAGCTATTTATTGGGTGGCGCTATCGTGACCCTTTTGGCAGGGTGCCAGGGGCCTGCCGGGAAGCCGGGTCCAGGGGAAGATACTGCTACTACTGACAGCGTTAGTTGGGCTTTGCTACCATTTGTCAAGGTGGACAGTGTAAATCCCGTCTTGCAGCCTGGGGTAGGAACTTTTACAGACCCTATCTGGAAGAAGCCGGTGGCCTGGGAAGAGAAGGATGTATTCAATCCTGCTGTGGCGGTGAGGGGGGATACGTTGTATCTATTGTACAGGGCGCAGGACAAGGTGGGGAAACCGGCCGGTACGTCGCGGATAGGTTTGGCGAAGAGTGTGGATGGATATCATTTTATACGGGATGTGGAGCCTGTGTTATATCCGACAGAAGATGTTCTTAAGAAATATGAATGGGAGGGAGGCTGTGAGGACCCGCGTGTGGTGGAGGATGATAAGGGTACCTATTATATGACTTATACCGCATTTGATGGAGACAAGGCCAGGCTGCTGGTAGCTGTCTCGAGTGACTTGCGGCATTGGAGGAAGCAGGGGCCTGCTTTTGCCAGGGCTTATAATGGCAAGTACCTGGACAAGTGGTCGAAATCCGGGTCTATCGTCTCGACCTATGGGAAGGATGGGAAGATCGTGGCTACGCGGATAAAGGGTAAGTATTGGATGTATTGGGGGGATCAGAATATATGGGCTGCTACTTCCGACGACCTGGTGAACTGGACGCCGGTGGAGAAGTCTTCCGGGGAGGCTGATCCGGTGGCTTTACGCGGGCAGGCGTTGGCCATGCCTGACCTGAAGATCGTCATTCCCACGCGGGCGAAGAAGTTCGACTGTGACCTGGTGGAATCGGGGCCGCCGGCTATGCTAATGGATAAGGGTATACTGCTTATTTACAATAGCCGGAATATCCCCTCTATCGGGGATAGCGCATTGCCCGAAGGTACGTATACGGCGGCGCAGGTGCTGCTGGATAAAGATGACCCTACGCATATACTGCACCGACTGGACAATTACTTTATGAGGCCCGATAAGCCTTACGAGGTAACGGGCCAGGTGAACGAGGTTTGTTTCCTGGAGGGGCTGGGATGGTTCAAGGGCCGGTGGTTTTTGTATTATGGGACGGCGGATTCGAAGATTGCCGTGGCGGTCAAATAGTGAAGGGCCCTTGCGGGCCCTGTCTTACTTTTTGAGCAGCAATTGGCCGTTGATCGTGTATAGGCCAGGTGTTAATTTTGCTATCTGTAATGTGATATAATTCTCTCCTGCTGTGAGCCAGACTTCTTTTCTTATCACTACCTGTCCGCTCATAGAGACGACCGTGATGATGGTTTTTCCAGGCTGGGCGGCAGTATATATTACCTGTATATAGTCGTGTGCCGGATTGGGTGCGAGCCGTAAGGCTGAGGCGGCGGGTGTTGCCGGGATCAGTGTCAGCGGTGCGGCTGTCAGGGTCCTTGTGAATGCCGAGGTGCCGGTGCTTGTGCTGACGGGAGCGTAGTTGACCTGTATGGTGTGTGCGAGGGTCATCCTTGCCGCATTGTTGCCTGTATAGACACCACCGGAGACGCTGCCGCTGAATTTGCTATCGAAGAGGAAGGCATAAAGCAGGGAGTCCGCGGGCATCTCATTACCCGGGAAGCTGGCGCTGCCCTGATAGCTTAGCTGTGTATTGTTGGCCCACACGTGATAGGTGCGTGGCGGGACCGTATAAGTGGTGATACCCCGGACATAGGTCTGGATCTTACTACCGGCATTGGCGTAGATCTCCATTTTATAGGAGCCGCCGCGCTGGAAGAAGGCAGAGCTGGCGAGGTTGTAAGTTACATTTGCGGCTGTATCTTTTTTCTCCCGCACGCGGAAGTTGACTACCGTGCGATTGGACCCGGAAATAGTCCATTTGAGTGCGCCGAAGACGTCGGTAGCAGAAGTCTTGCCGGTGGAAGCGAGTCCCGAGCTGCCGTTGAAGAAGCCGCCTCCATTCTTACCAATGGCGTAGGTCCAGTCGACCGTATCGGTGGCGATGCTATCATTCAATGTAAAGGTGAAGAAGTTGCTGGCCACGGGCGTGGCGTGTGCGATGTTGTAGGCGGAGAAGCGTCCGATATTGCCCAGGGAGGTGCCCGCGGCCGTCATTTGTAATTTCCGGGAAGAATCGACCAGATCAAAGCGGGGCGTGCCTTTGCTGATGCTCATCCGTACAAAGCCGGATGGGGGAGTGGCCAGTATGCCGTTGTTGCCGCCGGTGGCGGGAGAAATAGATGTCTTGCCTGTGCTGTCGGTGAAAAATGCGTCCGTATTCTTTGGTCCTCTGCCAAAGCCATATACCCAGCTGGAATCGATGGGGTATTGGTTGGTCCATACGCCGGGTTTGGAAGTATCTGCGGAAGGGTTGAGGAGCTTGAGTGTGGCGGGGAATCCATCCTGCAGGGTGAAAGTGGCTGACAGGCTATCGCCCGACTGTGTGATTGTGGCGCTGCTGGTGTTTTGCAGCACTGTCCAAGTCCCTTTTATTGTCAGGGTGATGCTGCTGGCGGTGGAGTGCCAATAGCTGGTAGCATCGCTGGCTGTATTGAGGTCGGGGTTAGCGATGGTGAGCGTGAGCGTATCGCCTGATTCCTTTGCGCCCAGCAGGGCTTTTTGGGAGATACTTTTTATAAAGCCGATGTTGACGTTATATTGCGGCGCGAAAAAAACGTAAGCGTCGGTGTTAGATGGGGCATATCTTATGGCGTGGAGGGTATCTGTCTGGCTAAGGACCGAGTATAGAATTTTTTGTGACAGGAGGGGCGCCAGGGCCTGCATTTTTGCTGTTGTAGTATTGGGGACGATGACGAAATGATAGCGGGCGTTGGAAGGCGAGGCGCCGTGTGTGAGCCAGGCTTTGCTGGCATTGGTCGTGTTAGTGCTGTCACCCGTGCTATCTGATTGACTCGGGGTAGTCTGCTGCCCCTGGACGATGACGAGACTGTCATTGCCTTTCGGGATGTAATAACCCGTCTTGACGTTGTTGACGATCCAGTGGCCGGGGCTGTCGATCTTCAGGCTGGCGCTGTACGTGCTTGTATGTGTCGAGGAGTCGAGGATGATCTGGAGCGAGGAGGCGCTGTCGGCCAGGTTTTGGAAGAGATTGGTGGCTACTCTGCTGCTGCCTGTAGAGGCGTTGATACTGGTACCCAGACAGACGAGGAGGGTGTCGAAGGCAAATACAGATTTATGAAAGTGTAAATTATTGGTGGTGTAATTTGCTGCAATGGTGTCCTGTGTGAAATCCATACCAAAGATACCATCTCTTCCCATGGGCATGGCGCCGGCAAAACTTTTTAACTGGTGTTCTTCCGCCTTGTCAGGAAACGGGTTGAGACTTGACCAGGGGAGGTGAACGGTGGTGGCGCCGGGGATTATGTTCCAGTCCCAGCCGGTGCCCGACTTCTTATAGCCCGAGCCTGTCAGTGTGCCGTTGTAGAGCACTTCCACCGCCCCATAGCTTTGGTAACGCCCATAGCGATTCTCCGTAGGGTAGATCTCGGCCCCGAAGAGCTTGTCGGTGAAGCCGCGCATGGGAACTGTCCAGCCATTCTTACGGAACACACCCAGCTGCGCATAGTTGAAGGCATAGTAACCGTCCATATCGGCCGCGGACACGTCGGTGTAGTAATTGGTATTATAGAAATAGTTGTAGGCGGAGGCCAGGGCCTGGTCTTCGTTTGTACCGCACAGCTTGCCGCCTATCGTCACCAACTTGCGAAATTCTCCTGTATCCACCGGGATGGAACTCTGGAAGGGGGTGCGTCCGCAATCTGAATTGGCGAAGATGGTTCCCTTGGAAGTTTCCAGGAAGAGGGTCTTGATGGCGCCGCACATATTTGTATAAGCCGTCGGGCTGATGTGGAAGGGTGTCTCCTTTACATTAAAGGCGCAGTCTATCCAGCTATTGAACGCGTGCATGTAGGTAACATTATGGGCGTTGTGATGGAAGCCCGTACCGTCCGGCTTGATGCCGTCCCTGCCGCCCTGTCCTGCCAGCGTATTTTGTTCCAGCCAGCGGCTAAGAGATTTCAGATCACGGACGGCGTCGTTGTTGGAGCTGTCGGCGCAGGCCAGCTCGTAGAGACAGGGTGTCTTCAGATAGAGATAATCCACGTTGAGACCGGGTGTTACTGTGGGCTGATAGATCTTGTTGTATTCATGGGACCAGCGTAACATGCGGATGATGTTCTGTCGCATGGCGCCCGTATATACCGGCAAGGCCTGGAGGAAGCCTATGGCGAAGCTGCCGGTGTTGGGATAGTCATTGGTCAGCAGCACATTTCTCCCTCCTTCTGCAACGCCCTGGTCGAGCAGGTATTCGGTGAACAGCAGCAATTGGGATCTGGCTGTAGAGTCGTTGTTGCTGAGCCAGGCGTTGGCAAGGATACCGCAATAGTTTGAGAGCTGTACCAGGGTGTCGGGGTAGTAGATGGTAATGTAATTCTGTGGCCGGCCGGTAATGGTACTATCTGCATTGCGGGTGATATTACATGCTGCCACGTAGTTCTTTGCGGCGGTGACGTCGGCGGGAGATGGGGTGATAGGGGTATGGGCATAGGTGGTGCGTACAAGTGTCAGGCCGGCCAACTCCGCCGCGGTAGCGGCGGTGTCCGGAATATCTGGCGTATTTAGCCAACTTTCCAGTCCATTGCCTGCGGGACCGTCTTCCGGATTGAGGGCAAAATGCTGATGATCCAATGCCATATGTGGACCCGGGGTACGTGCCTGTCCATAGCCCGTGAAGAGCATTTCGTCCAGCCATATACGCGTGGAGGCGCCGGTGGTCGCGGGTCTGTAAATGATCCTGAATCCCTGGAGGTTAAAAGCGGACAGGGAGCTGCCGTAGTTATAGTCGTCCAGAAGGTTGCGATGGTATTCACGCCATCCGTAAAAGTTGAGAAGCACGTGACCTTCACGTTGTACCGTGTTGTTATTATCGAGGAACTGGACGATCAGGGTATCCTGGCCGGCGGAAGGACTATAGATGAAGAAATGGGAGGAAGAGGATAGTCCAGAGGCGCCGATGCCAAGCGTCGTAGCTTTTAGGGTGTCGTCGGGTCCTGCCTGCCATTTTAGTGCATGAGATCCGCCTTTGAGGTGCTCAGTGCTAAGAGAAAGCGCTGAAGTGGGGGAAACGGTCCAGTTGGAGGGGATGCTGTCGTCGAACGGAACATAATTGGATTGAGCGTGGATGGCAAACCAGGACAGGGCGGCACAGACGGCCGTCAATAGGATATGCTTCATGGTTAAGGTCAATTAAGGATAAGTATTTTTTGGTACTACAATGATAGCTTATTTCAGGATATAAAAAAACAGGTGTTTTCACGCTGTCCGATGCTGCCGGGATGCTCCTATTTTATAAATCGCGTGAGCTCTATTTTACCATATTCGTTGAGATATTGAAGGATATAAGCGCCCTGGGCTGCGCCTGCGAGTGTAATATCCACTGTATTGACGCCCTTGTTCAGGATCATAGCCTGTCTTGTCAGGACCCTTCCGGACATATCGATGACAACCATGGTGGTATTGAATGATCTTGTTGCGGAGATCGATGCGGACACATGATCTCCCGCGGAGCCTGAGACATAGATGAAGCCAGTAGCGGGGTTATCGCCGACAGTGATGGTTATAACTTTCGAGTAAGAGCTGCGGCCGTCCAGGTCTACCTGTTTTATGCGGTAAAATGCCGTGGGCAGGGTAACATTCTTGTGAATAAAGCTGTAGTTGTGGGCGCCGGACGAGGATGACTGGGCCGGCACGAAGCCGATGGATGTAAACGTGGTTGCATTTGAGGAAACTTCCACGGAGAAGTAGCTGTTGTCAACTTCCGCTGTCGTCGACCAATAGATGTAGTTATCGGAGCCTATGTTCCTTCCGCCGACGTTCAGCCAGGTGAGGGGCAGCGCGCCGAAAGAACCGACTACAAAGGGAGAAAAGCTGGTGAATCCCGAGCGTGACACTGTATATGGGTTGGATCCCGTCGCGGCGATATCCGAAGAGCCATAATCCCAGTTGGAGGAAACATAATGCGCCAGCCGGCATGAAGAGCGTGTAAATCCAGTAAGCTCCAATGATGCCGGCCATTGCAAGGTCACCGTGCCGTCCGATCCGCCGGGTGTACCTTCACCTATGAGCCAGGTAGCATTTACGACTCCTGAAGAAATAGCGGTCCCGGTGGTGCCGGATGTGTAGACCGTATTCAGCACACTGACTGAAAAGTTGTCGGTAGTAGAAGCCGGGGTCAGCGTAACGGTGGCAGGGATATAATTGGCTGTCGTGCCAATGGGGAAAGGTTTTGATGTGCCGTTCGTGACGGATTGCGTGAGCGTGCCGGTGCTTTCCGCAATAATATAGTTGGTGGCTGAAGCTCCGGAGATCGTGCCGGCAGCTCCAATGGTGAGATTGTTCGTCAGCAGGGATATTTTTCCGGAGGTGAGGGTCAGCGTACCATTCACCGGGACATTGCTGCCTAAGGTAGTCAGACCGGTGGTTTTATTAATAGTGAGATTGTTGAACGCACCCGTGGAAGAAATGGATTGGTCGCCTGTGCCGTTAAGCTGTATGGTCGTCCCGGTGTTGGTAAAGGTTCCGCTCGTCATGTTCCAGTTCCCGCCAATGAGATGGGTAAGGCTGCCACCTGCAAAAGTTCCGTTGCTCAACGTGAAATTATTCAGGACGGTGAGCGCGGCGGAGGGTGTCTTGGTCCCGCTAGCAGAGATCGTAAGATTGCCATAGACGACCGCAGCGGGCATGGCTTGCGTAGTACCAGCGTATTCTACTGTGCTCAATGTATCGAAACTGTAGGTGTTGAAAGCGGGCAGGCTATTGGTGGCTCCGATCTTTAGCACTGCATTGTCGTCGATGACGAGCTCCCCGCCATTGGTAGCGTCCTGGGCAAGTGTAAAACTGCCAGCGTCCAGGATGCCTCCCGCGATATGCAGGCTGGTCAGGGTGCTCAGGTTTTTGCTGAGGCTGACGGCCACTCCACTATTTTTATTAATGGTCAATTGGGCGATGGGAACAGGGGTGGCTGATCCTCCGACAGAGGCGGCTGAACCTCCTGTCATGATCGGTGTTCCGATGGAGGCATCCAGTGTTCCATTGTCTGTGAGATTACCTGCTACCTGGAAGTCGGAATTGGCTGTTATGGAGCCTGTAATCGTCAGGTTGTTGAAAGTGGTGCTGGCGCTGCCGGATAAATTTCCTGCGGCGGAGCTCATGGTAAATGTAGAGGAGCCCCCGTTCAATGTTCCGTCGCTTTCTATATCCCCCGCGACGGAGTAAGAGTAAGACCCCGCATTAAATATGGCGTTGCTATTGATGGTGAAGTCATCGTTGATGGTCCATCCCGAAGTAGGGGTCAGGCCCGCGGCATTGCTATTGGCGATGACCACGTCCTGCAAGGCGGAAGGAGTGCCTGACAGGGTTATGGCTCCTGTCCCTCCGAAGATGACCGTACCCGTGCTGGAGAACCCTGCGCCCAGGTTGATCGTTGTGGCTGTGGCAGGTGCGAAGCTCACCGTCCCGGAGCTCGTAATCGTCCCATTGTTGGTAACAGTGCCTGTGATGATATGCGTGGAAGGGCCTCCATTGAAGATGGCTCCGCTGTTCACGGTAAAAGAGACCAGCACCGTCCAGCCGACGCTGGGGTTAATGCCGGCCGTATTGTTGATGTTGAGGTTGGCGTAGGTGGGTGTGCTGGTGGAATTCAGCACCGGAGAGACATTCCCGTTGAAATTGATGATACCGGAAGAATTGGACACGACGGCATTCAGCAGACGAATGGTCTGCAGGGCGGCGCCGCTGAAAGTGGTGGTACCGTTGCTCGTGAGCGATCCGCTGTTTGTCAGGTCTCCATTTACCACGGCGGTGCCGCTGCCCGCAGCAAATGACCCCGTACTGGTGATATTCAGGAACCCATTGTACGTAATGTCGCTGCCCGCCACTGTGTAGCTGCCGTATACTGTGACCCTGTTAAAGGTAGTATTGCCCGTGATGGTCTTGTTGGCGCCGTTCAATAGCATGGCGCCGGTGGAAGGGGTAAAGCTGCCGTTATTGGTCCAGCTGCCATTTAAAGATATGGTGTTCGATCCCGCGTTGAGACTGGCTCCCGTGCCGATGGTTATATCTCCTCCAATGGTAGTAGGTCCTGTCAGGGATTTCGCTCCATTATTGCTAAGCGACAGGTTCCCGTACGTAATAGCTGCTATGGATTGTGCGGATGTTCCATTGTAATTCACTGTACTTCCGGAGGATAGGTTGTAGCTTGTGTAATTGGCAGGGAAATTAGCGGCTCCTCCTACAAGCATCGTTGCGGGGTCCGACAGGATCAGGTTCCCTCCGGAAGAGCTTCTTGACGCCGTAAAGCTGCCGATGTCCAGTGTTCCTGCTGATAAGGTAAGATCGCCATTGACGGATACATTGCCTGAAAGGGTAGCAGTGCCCGAAGCTTTATTGATAATTAGGTTGTTGAAATTGGATGCGGATATCGTTTGGCTGCCCGAGCCATTGAGCTGGACAGTGCCGGACCCGGGTGCAAAGCTGCCATTGATGGTCCAGCTGCCTCCGACGGTGGTAGTGGTATTATTGCCATTGAGCGTGCACCCAGCGCTAATGGCGACATCTCCTGATACCGTGAGACCGGCATTGAGGTTCAATGTTCCGCTGGTGACCGCCAGATTGCCTGTTGCTGTCGTGACGGCATTGGAGCTGACTCCTCCGCTGCTGTTGTTTATGGTAAGATTGTTATAGGCGACATTGCCCATGGCCTGGGCGATAGCGCCGTTATAGGTGACCGTTCCGGAGCCTGCCGTGAAGGCGCCGCTGCTATAGTTGAAGTCCTGTGCTATGGAGAGTGTGCCGGCGCCGGAGACGCTGATATTGGCGCCGCCTGATTCGGTGAGGGATCCTCCCACCGAGATACTACCGGATGAGACAGCTATGTTGATAGCATGGCCTGCCGTGCCGTCGCTCAACTTCAGGTCGCCGCCAACGGTGAGTGATTGCGCATTTACGTTGATCGTATGCGTGACATTGGTGCTCCAGCTACCGCTGATGTTGCCGGTGGTGGTGAGTGATCCGCCGCCGCCTAGTGTCAGGGTTGCGGCCTGTGCGCTTCCGAACTGAATGTTCCTTGCATTGGCAGCAGTAGTGATGGTCGGCTGGTTTGTAAAGGCTGCGGAACCGAGCTGTACTATATCGTTGGCGGTGGGCGTTGATCCGGGGCTGCCCTGTACTGCCGTCCAATTGCCAGGGGTGTTCCAATCGGTGCTTACGGCTCCCGTCCATCGGGTGATATTGGCATTGTCGGAGAGTGTCCATGGCAGGGCAATGTTTGTCAGCCCGTTGAGGTCTACATAATTACTGGAAGTATTGTTGCCGGATGTACCTGCGTTGACCCAACTGCTCCCATTATAGTCCCAAAGTGCGATGGATGCCTCGGCATTGCCATTCACCTCATTGTCCTCGTAGTGGAGGCGTAAGGAGGCCGTATAGGTTCCTGAAGGAACGGTGATGGTATAAGTCCTGTTGACCGAACTGCCGAATGGGAAGCCGGCGACAGCGCTTTTTACGACCGATACGGTGATGCTTGTGACAGAGGACACGCTGGAAAAGGTGATGGTGTTTTGGGGGCTTTCGAATGCGTAGGCCGTGCCGGTGGTAAAGCTATGGGTACGTTGGATGTTTCCCAGAATGATGCCATTGCCCGTGCGGGTGCTGGTAATGGTCATGGTATTGGTGCCTGTCTGTATCAATCCTGTCGTCATGTTGAGTGTTGGGACACTGATATTGCTATTGAGCTGGACGATGATCGATGAGGATGTCTTGTTAAGCGTGAGTATATTAAAGGTGGTGACTCCTGTAATGGATGATGCGTTGCTGCCCGTGAGCGTAACAGTGCTTGTACCGGCGGTAAATGTTCCCGAATTGGTCCAATTGCCGTTTAACGTGTGGCTGAAACTCCCTGCGCTGAAAGTGGTGCCTGTGGAGATGGTAATATCGCCATTGGTCGTAATGGCTCCTGTTGCGGTTTTGGTATTTCCATTGGACACTGTGAGGTGATGGTAGGTGCCGCTATTGACATTTTGAGCGCCGCTGCCATTGAAGTTGACCGTGTTGGGGATAGTGCTGGTGACATTCAGCGTGCCGGCAGTGACTGTGTAAGTACCGGCGATGCCGAGGACCGCATTAGTGGACAATTGAAAGGAGGTGCCATTGAGCGTGACGTTGAATAAGTTGGCCGTCCCATTGAGCGAGGAGGTCCCTGTGAAAGTCGTTGTCCCTGCCGAGGCGGTGAAGCTGCCGCTGACGCTAAGGGCGGTGCCGATGGAAAGGCTGACGGCTGTCGTGATAGCGCCTGTTATATTCAAAGATGAAAAGGTTATTGTTCCTGCTCCGCTGATGGTTTTGTTGGCGCCGCTCATGGTGATGGTACCTGCAGTATTGTTGAAGGTGCCGGTGACCGACAGACTGCCGGTAATGGTCAGTGAGCTGGTATTGCTTAGTGTGCCGGATACAGTGAGGTTGTCGAAGGTTAGCCCTGTACCGCTGATGGTTTTAGAAGTGCCGGAGAGAGTAGTAGTACCACCGGAAGAGTGGGTAAAAGATCCGGGGCCTGTGGTGGTGATATTACCAGCAATATTCAGGTTGGTCGTTCCGGCGGCGGTGATATTGGAGGCGTTAAAAGTGAGGTCATTGAAATTATTGGCGCCCGACCCGCTGATAGATGATCCTCCTGCAACGAATGTTATAATGCTGGTGCTGCCCGTGAAGGTGCCGTTATTTATCCAGTTGCCGGCTACTGTATGTGAAAAGCTGCCCGCGATGAAGGTGGTGGATGCCCCGATGGAGATATTGCCGCTGATGGTAAGGGCTGCTGCTGCCGTAAAAGAAACGGAAGTGCCCGCGCCTAATGTGCTGGTAAGGTTGCCTGCGATGGTGAAGGCTGTAGCAGGAAATGTTTTTACAGCGGCGCCGGAAGAGCTGCTGAGGGTCAGGTTGCCATAGGTCTGGGCTGATACCGTTTGATTGGTACCTGAATATTCGACCGTGCCGGTAAGGCTCAGCGTGATAGTGGCATAATTAGCGGGTAAGGTGTTGGTACCTCCGATCTTCAGCGTAGCGCCGTTGAGCACGGTGAGGATCCCTCCTGCATTATTGGTGCCTCTATTAGCGGTGAAGGTGGAAAGGTCCAGCGTGCCCGCGGCCACATAGATATTTCCCGCTGTCGAAGAGGAGGAGGCCAGCGACGGAAGGTTGCCGCCGAGCGTTTTTGTTCCTGAGCCGCTGATCTTCAGTGTGCCGTAGGTTGGGGTATTGCTGACCGTTTGGCTGACAGCAGTGGCGGAATATTCTACTGTGCTGGCGGCGTTCAGGCTCAGTGTACCGCTGACATTGTAATTTCCTGCAAAAGTGGCGGCATTTACTTTCAGGACTGCACCGGCATTTACGGTGAGGGACGTCGCGGTGACTGTATAAGTGGGTGATTCATTTGGGTTCAGGGCGCCTTTTACCGTGAGCTGACTGCTGGACCCGCTGATGGTGACATTGCTATTCAGGGTCAGCGTACTTCCTATGTTGATCGTAAGCTTGCGAAAGGTTGTTACAGCGCTGCCGCCGAGGGATTGTGACACTCCCGCGAATATCACGTTGCTGCTGCCGCTGGTGGCTGTATAGCTGCCGGCATTGTTCCAGTTGCCCGACAGGGTGATGGTAGTCTTACCCTGGGAAATGGTTCCGTTGGAGTTGATGGTAATATTCCCCGAAACGGTAAGGGTCCTGGTCATCGAGAGCGTGGCTGCATGTGCTCCTCCAAGGGTCAGTGATTTACAGACTGCGGAGGCGTTGATCGACGGCTGGAAGCTGCCCGTAAAGCTGGCATCACCGATAATGGCATCGGTGGACGAGGTGGGAACTCCGGCTGTCCAGTTGGCGACTTCCTTCCAGGAAGTGCTGGATGTCCCTTTCCAACTCGTTTGCGCAATGACGGGTTGAACGGAATGGCACAAAAGAGTAACCACTACTGCAATAGTCGAGTAGAATCGCATCATAGGATGACATTTAAAGACTTGTATTAAGGATCGACGTTAGGGAGAAAGGGGCGACGAGGTTAGTTGCGACTGAGAATTAAGGGGAGGTTATTGAGGGTATTCAAAGCTAATAAAAATTCGAAAAAAAAGAAAACAATTTTATCTATCGCCGGTGTGGCAAGGAGCGTTTCAGGAGGGAGACTGCTTCTTCCAGCTCCTTTTCGTTCATGGAGGCAAAACCTATACGCAGGGCATTGAAATGATAGCCGTCTACATCGTACATGCGGCCATCGCTGATCATCAATCCATTGGCGGCTGCCCGTTCGGATATGGCTGGCAGTGGGTATTCTTTTTTAAACCTGGTCCATAGGGCGAGCCCTCCCTGTGGTTTTGTAAAAGTGACGATGTCTTTTAATTCCTGTTCGAGGAGCCCACAGAGGATGTTTCTTCGCTGGTGGTAGAGCTTGACCGACTTTTTCAGGTGTTTCTGCATGTCGCCTGCTTTAAAGAGGTAGGCCAGGGCTTCTTCCAGGAGGCTGTCGCCGCGAATGTCGATCATCCTTCTCAGTTGTGCCGCCTGTTGGATGAAATTGGCGGGGGCGATCATATAGCCTACGCGTATGGCAGGGGCCAGGGATTTTGTGAGCGACCCGATGTAGATGACCTTGCCGTTGTGTGCGGCGCTGGCCAGCGGGAGGATGGGCCCTCCGGAGTAGTGGAAGTCGTAATCATAGTCATCTTCTATGACGGGGAACTGGTACTGGTCGATGAGCTGCAGGAGGCGCATCCGTCTGTCGGCGCTGAGGGTGACCGTGGTGGGGTGGTGGTGATGGGGGATGATGTACAGCAGGTCGGGTCTTTGCTTTTTGCAAAACTTTTCGATGAATTCGATGTCCATGCCGTGGTCGTCAACGGGAACCCTCATGAGATTTGCTCCAAACTGCCGGAATATGGCATCCGCCATAAAGTAATTTGGATTGCCTACGAGGACCGTAGATCCCGGCTGGATGATCACCCTTGCCGCCATGAAGATGGCCATCTGCGCGCCTCGGGTGATGACGATGTTATCGAGGTTGAAGGTCATTCCTCTTGTGTCCGAGAGGAAGTCGATGATGGCTGTGCGGAGGCTGACGGAGCCTGCCTGGTCGCCCATCATGATAAAGCGTTTGTAGGAGGACTGGTTGAACAGTCGTCTGTATTCTCTGAGGAGCAGGTCGATGGGGGCGATCCTGGGATCGGGGAATCCGTCGTTGATGACCGGGCGTAATTTTTTCCCTCCGCCCGGAAGGGGGGTAGGGGGACCGAAATTATAAAAAGGGAAGCTGGCTTCGTTGCTGTAGGGGAAAAGGGGGCTGGGCTGGTTATGACCGGGGGAGGGTTGCTGCTGGGTGTCGATGAAATGGTGCGGTCTGACCTCCGGAAGGTCCTGGGATACCTGGGGACCTTTGCGGGGGATCACTTTTATCCAGTCCTGTATAAAGAGCTCTTCATAGGCCGATTCTACCGTCTTGCGGTGGACGTCCAGCAGGGAAGCCAATTGCCGGCTGCCAGGCAGGGAGGCGCCAGGCCGGAGAATGCCATCGCGTATGAGCCTGATCAATGCATTGGCGATCTGCTGATATACCGGGGCGGCAGATCTGCGATCTATGACGATGAGTGTTTGGAACGGCAACATGCGGCCAAAGGTAAAAAATCCCCTGTTAGATGCGTCCTTGCAGTGAAGAGCGGCTATTTCTTAGAACTATCGGTTAGCGCCTGGAGGAAAACTATACGCCTTCCTCCAAGCGTACTATTTAATATTCATCCCCTCTTGCAAAATCATTCTTCCTGTACATCCACTGTCCGCTGGTGAAGTCGGGGAAGTCTACCCGTTCGTTGCCCATTTCGATGGAGGATTCGCTGAGCGGGGTGATGGCGCTCCAGGCGGCTGCGTCGTAGACGTCCATGGGAGTGGGAGCATTCCGCTTGATAGCTTCCACGAAAGCATGGAGCACGAAGAAGTCCATACCGCCATGACCTGCACCCTGGGTGTCCTTGCTCCAGCGGCGCCAGAGGGGGTGATCATATTTATCATACCATTCCTGTGCGTTGTCCCATTCATCATTTTGTTTGCTGGCGCCCTCTACGTAAATACCATTGTTGACATCCATCCAGAGTCCTTTGGTTCCTTGCACCCGAAAGCCGAGCGAATAGGGGCGGGGCAGGTTGGTGTCGTGCTGCAGGAGGATGGTCTCGCCGTTGGCGCATTTGATGCTGGTGGTAACGACATCGCCGAGGGCGAAGTTGACTTTTGCGCTGGGTGCGTTAGCGCCTCCTTTGGAAAGGATATATTCATGCAGACCGCGGGTCTTGCTCGAGAAGGAGCAAAGAGACTTAAAGCGATTGCCACGATTGATGTCTATCATCATAGCCACGGGGCCGATGCCATGGGTGGGATACAGGTCTCCGTTGCGATGCACGGAATGTTCCGTACGCCAGTGGGCTTCGGAGAAGGCTTTTGCGCCGAACTCTACGCCGACGCCGGGAGGGTTATTGCCATCGTTGAATTTGATACCGCGGAGATCATGCTGGTAGCCGCCCTGTACGTGCACTATCTCACCGAAGACATTCTGACGCACCATATTCAGGACTGCCATCACATCCCGGCGGTAGCAGACATTTTCCAGCATCATAACGTGGGCCTTGTGCTGTTCGGCCGCCTTGACCACGTCCCAGTGATCCTGGAGGGTGATGCCCAAAATAACTTCTGTGCCTACATATTTAATGCCCGCTGCCAGGGCATCCAGTATCATGGGGGCGTGCCATTCCCAGGGGGTGGCGATGATGACCCCATCGAGGTCCTTTATTTCCAGGAGCTGACGGTATGCGTAATTGTCGCCTGTAATGATCTTTGGCATGGGTTTGCCGGACTTTTTCAGGAAATTGGTGGTCATCTGCAGCATCCTGTCGTCCACATCGCAGATGGCTACGACCTCTACGTCGGGGCGTCTCAGGGCCAGCGCTACGTGGCCTTGCCCGCGGAAGCCTGTGCCAATAAATCCCAGGCGTACTTTACGGTCGGCGGGGGCGGCGGCAAACAACTGGTCGGGTCGGAGCATAGCCAGTCCTGCTGCGGCAAGGCCTATGTCCTTTACAAATTGTCTTCGTGAGTTGGTCATATGTGTATGCGGGTTTAAAATGAATAAATTGATTCCTGTACCATTTTATTGAGAATGGGTTCTTTTTCTGTGAGCCGCTGCAGCAGGGTGAGCTGATTGACGGCCCTGACGTAGTTATGGCCTTCGTATTTTGCACCGTAATACCTGTCGTCGTTGAGGTGATCTGTCAGGAAGCGAAGGGCC
>Ga0105237_10002735_pt1 | contig 21510 bp, 18 predicted proteins | sample KBSC24metaG_FD_81520 | JGI IMG/M metagenome (GOLD analysis project Ga0105237, IMG submission 81520) | Corn rhizosphere microbial communities from Kellogg Biological Station, Michigan, USA - KBS C2-4 metaG | ecosystem: Host-associated > Plants > Roots > Rhizosphere > Soil | place: Michigan, USA...
GTCGTTGGGGTGGAGGGGACTTCACCGGTTGAGTGCAGTGACGGGGAAGAGCGTGGTTCCCGGCAGGTGGCGTAGCACTATTATATTTTTGGATCGCGATCCATTTATTACAATGGCTGGAAGGCAGAGGCAGCTCACCATCCCGACAACGTCGACTTCGACTTCAAGCCGGGTCAGACGGTCACGGACAAAAGCTTTGACGACGACACATGGGAGCTGTACAACCTAAACGAAGATTTTAACGAACGTAACGACCTGGCAAAAAAATTCCCTGAAAAGCTGGCCGAGTTGAAAAAAATATTCGACGAGCAGGCGGAGAAGAACCATCTCTATCCCCTCATCGACTGGTACGATGTATACAACAAGCGTATCCATCATCCCAATGGCAGCGATACACAGGCCTTGATAAAATAAAACCACGACAATGAGAAAGCTATTGTTATTTTCCGTCATATGCCTGTCCTCGCTGGGCGCCTTGCAGGCCCAGCAGACAACAACGATCCGGATCACAGGCACCCGGCTGGCATACCCGATCTTCCAGCGCTGGGCCGACGAATACAGCCGTCTTCACCCGGACATTAAACTCGTGGTGGCCAGGATGCCTGCCGACAGCGCCGATCTCGTGATCGTTAGCCACATTCTGGGTCCCAAGGACCTAAAACAAGGCTGGGCCGAACAAGTAGTCGCCCGTTATGTTCAATTACCGGTGATTAACTTTCACCGTAGGGATATGGCAGCCCTCCAGTCCCGTGGCTTTGACGACTCCGCATTCAGACGGGTATATTTCTCTGCCACGGGCCAGTCGCCCTCGCTTTATCAGTTCACGGTCTATAAACGTCAGCAGCCCGCCTGCGCCAGCATCTCCTTTGCCAATCATTTCGGCAGCGAACAAAAAGATATAACAGGCGTGGGCGTCACGGGGGATGACAAGGACTTGCTGGCTGCCGTGAAAAAGGACACGGGCGGCATATCCTATAATAATCTTGGCTTTCTCTATGATCTGTCCACTCGCAAGCCGGTCGACAGCATCGCCATCATCCCCATCGACCTGGACGGAAATGGACACATCGACAGCAACGAAGACTTCTACGGTTCACTGGATCAGGTCATTGATTTTGTCGAGAGGACACACCATCCCAAAATACCCCTGGAAGATGTCCATGTGCTGTGGCGGAACAACGGGCAGAATAAGGACATCGCGGCCTTCCTCCAGTGGGCGATCACAAAAGGACAGGCGTACGATCACGCCTACGGATTTATCACTATCTCTAACAAGAACTAAAAAATGTATACAAAAAGACTCATAAAATGGGCTTTCCTGGCTGGTAGCAGCCTCGCTTTTATCCCTGTAAAAGCCCAGCAGACACAGACATACCAGGGCACGGTTGGCAAGACCCTGGCAGATTCAAAAGAATGGTGGCCCGATCCCATCAAACCACCGGCAGGCGCACCCAATGTTATATGGATCATATTGGACGACGTAGGCTTTGGCGCTACCAGCACCTTCGGCGGTCTGATACACACCCCCACATTTGACAGCCTGGCGGCAAACGGTTTACGTTATACCAACTTCCATACGGCAGGTATCTGCGCCCCTACCCGCTCAGCCCTGCTGACAGGCCGTAACCACCATTCGGTGCATGAAGGCGGCTTTTCACATACGGTGCTTTCGGCTGGCTTTCCCGGTTGGGACGGACGTATCCCTTCCACAAAAGGCACCATCGCGGAAATATTACGCGACAATGGTTACAACACTTTTGCAGTGGGCAAATACGGTCTGACACCCGATGAAGATGCCACGGATGCCGGCCCCTTCGACCGCTGGCCCAGCGGCAAAGGCTTCGAACACTTCTTTGGCTTCCTGGGTTCCCAAACAGACCAGTACCAGCCCGACCTCGTAGAGGACAACGCGCATGTCACGCCGGATGGAAGACATCTCAACGACCAGATCACGGATAAGGCCATCAGCTATATCCGCCGCCAGAAAAAGGCGGCGCCCAACAAACCCTTCTTTCTCTACTACTCTCCGGGCGCTACACACGCCCCACACCAGGTAGACAAATACTGGAGCGACGCATATAAAGGACAGTTCGACGAAGGCTGGGACGTCTTCCGGCAAAAGGTATTCGAAAATCAAAAACGCAAAGGCATCATTCCCGCGACAGCACAGCTGCCAGACAGGAATCCAAACGTGGCAGCCTGGAATACCCTGACACCAGACGAAAAGAAGCTCTATACCCGCTTCATGGAAATATATGCCGGCTATCTCACCTACACGGACTTCGAAGTCGGCAGGCTGGTGAATTTCCTGAAAGAGTCGGATCAGTTGGACAACACCCTGATCTTTATCGTCATCGGCGACAATGGCGCTAGCAAGGAAGGCACTTTCCACGGCGTGATCAATAAAGAGGTATTTGCAAAAGCGCCGTCGGACGAGCAGGCTATAAAGGACAACCTGGATAAGATTGGAGAAATAGGCACACCTGACGGTAAACAGACGAACTATCCCCTGGGCTGGGCACAGGCTGCCAACACTCCATTCAAATACTGGAAACAGGATGCCAACTCGGAAGGAGGCACGCGCAATCCACTCATCGTATACTATCCCAAAGGCATCGCAGCCAAAGGAGAGATACGTACACAGTACGGTCATGTCATCGACCTCTTACCTACTACCCTCGAGTTCTTACACATCAAAACCCCTTCCTCCATCCGTGGCGTCGCACAGGACAGCGTACAGGGCACCTCCCTCGTCTATTCCTTTACCGATGCCAAAGCCCTCTCCCGGCATACGGAGCAGTACTATTACATCTTCGGCGCCCGCTCGATCTACAAGGATGGATGGAAGGCCGAGACGCTGCATCACCCGGATATCATTGACCTGCTGCGCAGCGGTGTGACTTTTGGGAAGGACAGTGCCTCACAGCACAGCTTCGACAGCGACGTCTGGGAATTGTACAATTTGAACGACGACTTCAACGAGCGCATCGATCTGGCGAAAAAATATCCCGAAAAGCTGGCGGCATTGAAGACCCTGTTCGACGAGAACGCTACAAAATACAATATCTATCCCCTCATCGACTGGGACGATGTCTTCCACAGGAGAATTCATAAAACCAAACAGCCATGACCTCCCACGATATCATCCTGCTCGGTAAAAAGATCATCATCGGCATCGTACTCGCAGTAGTGCCATTCCTGATCTTCTTCTTCGGGTTAAAATTTATTCAACACATCTAAAAACCTTTTTTATGCCGAAAAGATCTGTCCGGCCAACGCGCGTTCCCCTTCGTCCGGAGACGGCGCAAAAGATCCTGCGGGATGGCACGATCAGCCTGTTCTTATATGCCTTGCCCCTGTTGCTGATGGGTGCGTGGCTGTATATCACGGGCGATAAGCCCTGGCTGCGCCCACCGGTGAAGCCTTCCATTCCCGTACTAAAGACACTATTTGAAAATCTCAGCTCCTGGGGTCTGCCCGTATTGACCCTGGGAGTTGGAGTGGCTGAGTTTCTGCTGGGTTTATATGACAAACGGTGGACGCGCAACGAAAAGATCCTGGACCTGGTTTGCTTCTTCGGGTCAAAGGTCATCATCCGCCCCACGGTTGTTTATTTTACATTATGGCTCCTTCCTGTCCTGCTCCCGGGGTTGAAGGGAGTGTTTGCATGGATACCCTTGGGCTGGGGCTTTTTGATCATAGCCGTAGCGGATGACCTTACCCAGTACTGGTATCATCGCCTCCATCACCAGGTGCCTTTTCTTTGGAGATTCCACCGGACACATCATTCCGCGCCATATATGGGCATGGCAATGGCCAGCCGTCAAAACATCATTTATACTATCTTTTTCTCCCAGATCTATTTGACGGCAGCAATGACGTACTTAGGCCTGGGTTATGCCGCACTGCTGGTGACAGGAGTAAAATCCCTGATCACGCTGGCGGCTCATTCCAGCATAGCCTGGGACAAGCCCTTGTACAGCCGTCGATGGCTGCACCCACTGGCCTGGGTGTTGGAGCGGCTGATCTCCACGCCGGCCACGCATCACGCGCATCATGCCGCAAGCAACGATGATGGAGTAGGACATTATAAAGGCAACTTCGGGAATATGTTCTTTATCTGGGATGTGCTATTTGGGACAGGTATTATCACACGACGATATCCCAAAGCCTATGGTCTGGAATATTACCAGGGCGAAGAATGGTATGCCCAGTTTCTTTGGCCTATCTTTAAGTCCCGAAAAAAAGGGAGCGAGCTCTCGGCAGGCGGACCGGAGGTCAGCGACGAAGTCACCGATGAAGCGCCCCCAAAAAAGTATTTATATGATTTGCAGTAAGAGGCTCCTAATAATAATCGTTGTCCTGGCGTCCTGTCAAGGACGTCAACAGAAGGCATCCATTTCCTGCGAGTCCAATCTTCCTTCACGCTTTAGCGTGAAGGAAGACAAAAAGCACCCCGGCATGGTCTGGATCGAAGGCGGCGCCTACCGTATGGGTGGCGACAATACCCAGGCGCAGCCGGATGAATACCCCAAGCACTCCGTATCCGTCAATGGATTTTGGATGGATAAGACAGAAGTGACAAACGCACAGTTTGCCCTCTTCGTCAAAGCCACGGGTTACGTGACAACGGCGGAACGCAAGCCTGACTGGGAACAACTAAAAAAAGACCTGCCGCCGGGAACACCCAGGCCGGATGAAAGCCTGCTGGTACCGGCATCACTCGTATTCGCTCCTCCCTCCCACCCCGTAGCGCTGGACGACTATAGTCAATGGTGGGCCTGGAAACAAGGCGCCAGCTGGAAACACCCGCACGGCCCGGGCAGCGACCTGAAAGGAAAAGAAAGCTACCCCGTAGTACAGGTCTCCTGGGAAGACGCCATCGCCTATTGCAAATGGGCAGGCAAACGCCTTCCTACGGAGGCGGAATGGGAATACGCGGCACGGGGCGGACTAAAGGACAGCGTTTATCCCTGGGGCAATGAGGAAGTGCAGCATGGGCGACACAAAGGCAATTTCTGGGACGGACATTTCCCGGACAAGAATACGGAGAGCGATCAATTCTATTATACCGCACCGGTAGCCTCTTACTTTCCCAACGGCTACGGCTTATACGATATGGCAGGGAATGTATGGGAATGGTGTGCCGACTATTACGACTACGGCTATTACAAACAAGTGCCCGAAGGAACAAAAGACCCCAAAGGGCCTGCCAAAAGCTATGATCCCGACGAACCTTTTGCAAAAAAGAGGGTCATCCGGGGCGGCTCTTTCCTATGTAATGAAAGCTACTGCACAGGCTACCGCGTGTCCCGCCGGATGAAGACGACAGAGGACAGCGGACTGGAACATCTTGGGTTCCGGTGCGTCAGCGATAAATGAGATTACTCCTCATCACAACCAATGGGCGAACCCGGCGGCGTAACGACAGTGCGCACTGTACCCTTCGCCCCGGAAGGGTTTTTCATCCTCTCCAGTGCCAGCGATATATTGCCCTCATCCGGCAAACGCTGGCCCTTCATGTCCTCCAACAACGGCTTTAACCTGTCCAACTCATACCGCAGCTGGGCCTTGGTAGCAAAAGAGGCTTTCTCATCCACCGAGGCAGACAATAGATAGGTGAGCACCATCTGCCCATTCTGCTGCCGGATGAGCTCGGTCAATCCCTTAAGATGGGGCGCCTTCCAGGTACGGCTGATCAGGGTATCGATCATTTCCGCCACACCCAGCCCGCCATTCTCCACCTGGTATTCCGACATTCGATTGAGCCTGTCGGTATTGAATAAAAAGGACAACCCCAGGTCGGTAGCAGACTCGGCCGCTCCCAGCGGGTCGAATACAAGTCCGGTGCGATGATTGAACAGTTCCGGAGTATATCCATACCCGGCGGGCCGGGGCGGGATCAAACGGATGATATTGTCAGGCAGGGTCAGCAGCTCAGGAGACATACAGTCGGCTATGGCATTCAGCGCGCCCAGCTCCTGCTCCTTCGTTAAAGGTCTTGTAACGACCTGCCCATCTCCCCGCATCGCATACGTATAATACAGCCCTCCTACCACCTTCGTCACGGCCTCCAGCTGATAGCGGTGCATCAGGTAGACAGGTACGAGCGCATCTTCCAGCATAGCCATCGGCATGCCGGGACGGATATCATTCTCGCCAAACTGTGCAAGGGCTTTGGCACGAACCTTCATCAGCTCCTGCAATCCGGCAACAGGGTCCTTGCCATTGTCCCACAAATGCGCATTGGGATGCATACCTCCCGGATCACGGGCATCTCTATCCGAGATAAAGGTAAGACCGCGTGCGGCTGCATCTTTTATCACCTTGTCGAGGCGGACGCGTTCGTCCACTCCCCTCGGTATCTCCTGGTAGCCCCAGGTGATGCTGACCTTATCCCAATCTCCTATCTCATCGGTATATGCATCGGAAAGGTCGACATTACCCTGCTGATCGAGTGCGATGAGAGGATGAGGGTAGTCCATTACGCTGGCCCGGCCCTGGGCGCTCGCGATATAATTATGGGCAAGACCAAGCGTATGCCCCACTTCATGCGCTGCCAGGTGACGAAGCCGATGCAGCGCCATCTTCAGCATGGGATTGGCAGTATCTGCAGGCAGACCCTTTTCAAACGGCGCCAGCAATCCGCTTGCTATCAGGTAATCCTGGCGGACACGCAGGGAACCCAGCGTCACATTGCCTTTGATGATCTCGCCGGTGCGGGGATCTACGACGGAGGCGCCATAGGACCAGCCCCTGGTGCTGCGATGTACCCAATTGATCATATTATACCGGATATCACGGGGGTCGGCGCTGTCAGGCAATAATTTCACCTGGAAGGCATTCCTGAACCCCGCCGCCTCGAAAGCCTTTGCCCACCAGCTGGCCCCCTGTAGCAGGGCGCTGCGGATAGGTTCGGGTGTACCGTTGTCGAGGTAATATACAATGGGTTTGACTGGCTCGCTTATAGCAGCCGTTGGATCCTTCTTGACAAGGCGGTGACGCGTGATAAAATGTTTTTCGATGGGCTCATACACCGGTGTGCTATAGTCGAAATAGGAGATGTCAAAATACCCTGCTCTTGGATCAAAAACCCGGGGCTGGTACTTATTGTCTGGCAGCTGCACAAAGGAATGATGGATACGAAGGGTAATAGCATCCGAGGATGGTGTAACGCTGCGCACAAAGTCGCCGGACTGACCGTCATTATTGACAAAACTGACGATGGCCTCGATCTCGGTGTTCAGAGGAAAGTTCTTAGTAGCGGATAGATAAAGCGCACTGCGGCTGGCGTCGAGAGAATAATTGCCCTGGTGCATACTGCGCAGACGATTGGCAACCCCCATTACATCACTTAATAGAAAGGCGGTGGCATCCACCAGCACGGAACCTTTACTTTCCGCCTCCACCGTAAAGCCCCATAGCGTGGATTGTGCAAAGGACTGTTCGACGGCACGTCTTTCGGCCCGGTCGCTGGTCACTGCCCTGTAATCGAAGTTGGGCTGGATCATCAATACCTTATTGCCGATGCGGCTGAATTTTACTACGGCGCCGGGCCCGAGCAGCCCCCTGTCCAGACCGACATCATTCGAGCCCAATCCGGCAGGAAGGGAGGGCTGGTATAACACTTCGCTGTCCATCCGGCTTATTTGCAGCCATATCTTGCCTTTATGCTCATCCCAGTAAAAATTAAAGAACCCAGGATAGGCCCTAAAGCCCCTGGTCTTTTCTTCAATACTGACTATTTTTACCGGCTGCGCCAGCAGCCGGATCGATACTACGCATAATGCTATCAGCAGGGAAATTTGTCTCATGTGCCGTCTTTTGGTGCCCTGCAAATATAAGCTCCAGGCATTTTGCGCAAACGTTTGTTGGGAAGAATGGTAGTCATTTCTGAAAAAAAATTACCATCTTGGCAGTATCATGCCAACAGCTACCACTACTGCCAGCCCAAAAACCCGGGATCTTCCTGCCACCGGACCGCCGGAACGCCTCTTATCCCTGGATTTCATGCGGGGACTCATCATGGTATTGCTGATGCTGGAGAGCACAGGGCTGTATGGCCATCTGAATGAGTATGCCGAAGGCGGCCCTTTTCATTGGTTTACGATACAGCTCGACCACCATCCCTGGCATGGGCTGCGGTTCTGGGACCTGATCCAGCCGGGGTTCATGTTTATGGCAGGGACAGCGCTGGCCTTGTCACTGGACAAGCAATGGAAGAAAGGCGTGTCCTGGGGACAGTCATTCAGGAAAGCATTGAAGCGCAGCGGCTGGCTCTTTTTCTGGGGCGTCACCGACTACGCGGTCCGGCCTCACGGCCTTTCCTTCGAGCTCTGGGATGTATTGACACAATTATCCTTCACACTACTGGTAGCCTTCCTCATCTTCCGCTGGTCGATAAAAGCGCAGCTGGCAGTCAGCATAGGCATGTTATTATTGACGGAACTCCTTTACAGATGCATACATATTCCCGGTTTTGACCAGCCCTTTACAGATCAGCACAATTTTGGCAACTACATCGACACCATCCTGATGAATAAGATCAACAAAGGCGGATGGGTGGCCATCAACTGTATACCCACAGCAGCTCATACCATATGGGGCGCCGTAGTAGGCAAATTACTGCTGAGCAACAAGCCGGGAGGCGTAAAGATTAGAAATATGATCATAGGAGGACTCATTTGCCTGGCAGCAGGATTCCTCTTAGACGCCATGGACATCACACCGATCATCAAACGGATAGCCACCAGCTCTTTTGTCCTGGCCTCGGGCGGCTACTGCCTGCTATTGCTGGCTTTATGTTACTGGTGGATCGACCTGCGCGATCACCGGAAATACCTGTTCTTCTTCACGGTGGTGGGAATGAACTCGATATTTATTTACCTCTTCTTCGAGATTGTCGGTGACAGATGGTTCAACGACTATATTACCAGCATCGCCTCGGGACTCCTGCAAATTGTCAGCGCTCCGGTCTTTGCACAAGCCATTCTTTCCTCCCTATGCATATTTGCGCTGGAGTGGGGCCTGTGCTACTTCCTTTACAAAAAGAAAATATTCTTTAAGCTATAACTACAATATGAACCAAACAGTCGCCATCCCTGTAGCCGTGCCCGTCCGTCGCAACAGCGCCATCGTCATCATCGGCATCCTGTTCTTTATTTTCGGGTTTGTCACCTGGCTGAACAGCACGCTGATCCCGTTCCTCAAGCTCACCTGTCAGCTGACCAGCGATGTCCAGGCCTTTTTCGTCACCTCGGCTTTTTACATGTCCTATTTCTTCCTGGGCCCCCCCTCTTCCCTCATTCTCAAAAAAACAGGATTTAAAAAAGGTATGTCCTGGGGACTGGGGGTCATGGCGCTGGGTTCGCTGATCTTTATTCCCGCTGCCCAATCCAGGAGCTTCCCTCTCTTCCTGCTTGGACTTTTTGTACAGGGTTCAGGGATGACCCTCTTGCAAACGGCCTCAAATCCTTACGTCACCATCCTGGGGCCCATCGAGAGCGCCGCAAAGCGTATCAGCATTATGGGTATCTGCAATAAGGGAGCCGGCGCTCTTAGCCCTTTGATCCTGGGCGCGCTGGTGTTAAAAGGGGCCGATGCATTGGAGGCAAAGATCAATGCTGCCACGGGGACATTAAAAGACCAGCTTTTAAATGAAATGGGCGCCAGGATCATCCTACCCTATATCGTCATGGCTATTGTATTGGTTGGATTGGCCATAGCCATCCGGCTCTCTTCCCTGCCCGAGATCGATGCCAAAGAAGATAGCAGCACAGAAAAGAGCAGTACGAAAACCAATATCTTCCAATTCCCTCATCTGGTGCTGGGGTTCATTTGTCTCTTCTTTTATGTGGGCGTGGAAGTAATAGCAGGGGACGCCATTGTCATATATGGCCGTTCCATGGGTATGAGCCTGGCGACAGCAAAATACTTCACCACCTACACGCTGCTGGCTATGCTGCTGGGCTATATCGCTGGCATTTTTACTATACCAAAATATATGTCCCAGCAGACGGGATTAAAGATCTCTGCCATCCTGGGCCTTATTTTTACCACCTGTGCATTCTTTTCTCATAGCTACGCAGCAATAAGTTTTGTTGTTCTGTTGGGGCTGGCCAATGCGCTGATGTGGCCTGCCATTTGGCCGCTGGCCATCGATGGGCTGGGAAAATTCACAAAAACCGGCGCAGGTCTTCTGATCATGGGTATCGCCGGAGCAGCGGTGATCCCTCCCTTATATGGCGCATTAAAAGCCAGACCGGCCATCGGGAACAGCCTTGCTTTTTTTATTTGTACGTTCCCCTGTTATTTATATATCTTGTATTACTCTATATTTGGCTATAAAGCAGGGAGATCCAAACTATGACACTGATAAAAAGTATTTCCGGTATCCGTGGAACCATCGGAGGGACGCCGGGGGAAAACTTAACCCCCCTTGACATTGTAAAATTTGCAGCAGCCTATGGCAGCTGGTTAAAAGAAAAAAATGCCCGCCCCGTCATCGTCATTGGCCGCGACGGCCGCATCAGTGGAGAAATGGTAAGCAACCTCGTAGTACAGACGCTCCTGGGATTAGGACTGGATGTGGTCGACCTGGGATTATCCACCACCCCCACGGTGGAGATGGCCGTAAAATGGGAAGAGGCGGGCGGGGGCATTATCATTACCGCCAGTCATAATCCAAAACAATGGAATGCCCTGAAGCTGTTGAATGCGGATGGAGAATTTATCAGCGGAGCAGACGGGGCCGAGGTGCTGGACCGTGCGGAAAAAGCCGCTTTTCAGTTTGCTCCCGTCGAAAAAGGGGGGCATTACCGGGCGCCGAAAGGATATATGGAGAAACATACCCAGGCCATACTGGACTACCCGCTGGTGAACAGATCAGCCATCGCAAGCCGGAATTTCAAGGTAGTCGTGGATGGCATCAACTCCACCGGCGCGACCTATGTACCGGCCCTCTTAAAAGCGCTGGGCGTAAACGACATCACGGTATTGAACGCGGAAGTGACAGGTGAATTTGCCCACGATCCGGAGCCCCTGCAGGAGAACCTGGTAGGGCTGTGCTCGGAGGTGAAGAACCAAAAAGCCGACCTGGGCATCGCCGTAGATCCGGACGTAGACAGGCTTTGTTTTGTTTGTGAGGACGGAACGCTGTTTGGCGAGGAATATACACTGGTGGCAGTAGCGGATTATATACTAAGCCGCCGCAAAGGCAATACGGTGTCGAATATGTCGTCGACCCGTGCATTGAAGGACGTTACGGTGCGCCATGGAGGTCAGTATTATCCTTCTGCAGTGGGTGAGGTAAATGTAGTGACAAAGATGAAGGCGGTGGAGGCGGTCATAGGAGGCGAAGGCAACGGCGGCATCATCGTTCCCGACTTCCATTACGGACGGGATGCGCTCATTGGTATCGGGCTCTTCCTTAGCGGGCTGGCCGAGGCGGGCACAGGCATGCGCGCCTATAGGGACTCATTCCCCAACTACTATATGTCGAAGAATAAGGTGACGCTGCCTGCGGTGCCACAGGAACAGTTGAAAAAGATGATCGATGGCGTACTGGAAAAAATGAAAGGGAAGTACAAGGATTATGAAACAAATACGGAAGATGGGTTGAAGATCGAATTTGACAACGGATGGGTCCATCTGCGAGGTTCGAATACGGAGCCGATCATCCGGGTATATTCAGAAGGCGAGTCGGAAAAATCAGCCCAGGAGCTGGCAGCAGACGTGATGAAAGAAGTTACTACGATGGTTTGATCAGTGTCCCTGCAAATTCCCGTATATCCCGGGCAAAAATTTCGGGCTGCTCCATGGCTGCAAAGTGACCGCCCACGGGCATGTCTTTCCAATAGCTGATAGTAAAGCCTCTTTCTACATATTTTTTCGCAGGCCAGCTGTCCGGAAAAGGATAATGTGCTATGCCGGTGGGAACCCGTACACACTGGCCTTTACCAAAGACCAGCGGATCACGTACGGTCTCGCCGTACAGCCTGATAGAGGAAAAAATGGTACGCGTCACCCAATACAGCGTAATATTCGCCAGCAGCCGGTCTCTTGCAAATAGATCACCGATCTCCTTAGAGGGGTCGGAAAAATTTTTAAATATTTGCAGGATCCAGGCGGCCAGCCCTATTGGTGAATCGCTGAGCCCATAAGCCAGGGTCAATGGCTGAGTTATATGCTGCTGCGCATAGGCGCCTGCCAGCTGAAAAAATTTCCCGGTCTTCTCCATGGCGGCCCTTTCTTCATTGGTAACCTCTTCTCCAGGCGGCAAAAAAGGCTTATAGCTAAAGGGTATATAGTTCAGATGAAGCCCCATGATACGATCCGGCTGCTGCAAGGCCAGATGCGTCGAAACTTCGGCGCCAAAGTCGCCGCCCTGCACCATAAATCTTTCATACCCCAGCTCCTGCATCAGCTTACCCCACAGGACAGCTATTTGTGTCCCATTCATGCTTTGCTTTTGCGAGAAGCCATATCCAGGCAGCGAAGGGATCACCATATCGAAGCAGATATCTCCATCCCATGTCAGCAAGGGAATAATATCCATCATTTCCAGGAACGAACCGGGCCATCCATGTGTGATGATCAGCGGAATGGGATCCTTGCCCCGCCCGCGTATATGAAGGAAATGAATATCGACCCCATCGATACTGGCTATAAAATTGGGATAGGCATTTATCTGGTCTTCTATACTGTGCCAGTCGAATGATGACTCCCAGTACGCAGCCAGCTCTTTCATATAAGACAACGACACTCCATACTGCCATCCGGAATTGTTGGCTGCCTCGGGCCACTGCGCGGCCCTGATCCTTTTTTTAAGATCGTCCAGCACAGTGGCATGGACTTTCACGAGATAAGGTCGTATCATGACATACAGCACTGCAAAACCAGGGCCACGTCAGATAACCCCGAATTCCCAAACAGTCAGGGCATTATATGTATTGCCATTCCCTATCAATGTGCTGGGGAATTCAGGCCGGTTGACAGCATCGGGATACTGTTGTGTCTCCAGGCAAAGTGCCCCGTTACGTATATAGCTTTTCCCCTGTGTGCCGGTACGGGTGCCGTCCAGGTAGCCGGAAGTATAGAGTCCCATACACGGTTGGTCGGAATATACTCTCAACAGCCTGCCGGTGGAAGGCGATATTACTTCGGCGGCCAGTCCCATCTCTCCATGCGGCTTGTCCAGGACAAAATTGTGATCGTAGCTGCCGCCTGCCACATCCCCCATACGCTGTCCAATAGCGGTATGCCTGCTAAAATCCATCGCAGTATCCCTCACGGAAAGAACTTCCCCCGAAGGCACAAGAGATGCATTCAGCGGCGTATACCTTTCCGCGTTGATCATCAGACTATGCTCATCGATAGTAGCTTCTTCAAAACCCGTCAGGTTGAAATAGCTGTGATTGGTAAGATTGACGGGAGTGGTCTGATCCGAAGCAGCCTGGTATCGCAGTGTCAGCCGGTTGTCATTATTCAGGAAATACCCCGCGGTGACATCCAGACATCCGGGATAGCCCTCCTCTCCTTGCGGGCTTCGATACGAAAAAACAACCCCAACTATCTGCGGCGATTGTATCTCCTCCTTCACTTCCCAGTATCTTTGATCAAAGCCTTTGAACCCTCCATGTAAATGATCGCTTCCCTTGTTGGCTGACAGTTGATACCGCTGACCGTTGATAGTAAACCCTGCCCGGGAAGTACGGCTGGTGACACGGCCTATTATACATCCAAAGTAATTGGGATTGGGCATATATTCGGATATGGTCTCAAAACCCGCTACAATATTCTTTCTTATCCCCTGTTTGTCGGGTGTGACAATGGAAAGGATGATACACCCATAGTTGGTCACTTTAATGCTGACACCCCGATCGTTGGTAAGCTCATAGAGGACGCCGACCGGATGCTGCTGTTTATCCAGTTTCATTAAGTTATTTTTCGGCGGTGAAACGAATACCCTGACTATTCCAACGGACTTCCAGCGCCGGCAGCCCGGCAAGCCATCGTTTGTAATCCTTATTGCGCTTGCTGGTCCATCCTGTTTCCGCATACGCAGCCAGGCGGGGATATACCCTTTCATTCATTCGCTCCACAGTGGGTATCCATTCCCCCCACATCTGGCAGCCTAGTCCTAATATCCTTGCAGTGTCCCGCGCAGGGAGACTGGCAGGTATGGGCTCAAAGGAATAGGCTTTCTCCAAAGAAATGCTCTTATCATCATAATCAAGATACGTGTAGTCGTTGAGGGAATTTACGATATCATAGCCTGCCTCCGCCGCGGAAGTGATCAGGCTCGTATCGCCGACCCAGAAATGTATAATAGCGCTCCGTGACAGCTTTTCCCGGGCGCCCGCTTCCTGGTTGAAGTCATGCACCTTGCTTCCTAATATCTCGTTCCACCCCATCATCCTCCTGTGTTTGGATTCCAGCAGATGCGACATATTATTGGTAAAGCTCACCTGAAGATCGGCAGGCGAAGTCAATCCATGTTCTTTTATATACGCCTGCACCTGGGAAGAGCTCTTCCATTGATCATATCGCACTTCATCTCCTCCGATATGGATCACCTTGGAAGGGAAGAGGGTCATGACCTCATCTAACACATCTCCTATAAAACGAAGCACCTTGGGGTCCGCCACATTAAAAACATTATACTGCACGCCAAATTTCACGGGCACCCGTATTGGCTTATTATCCGCCCCCAGGAAGGGATAGGCTGCGATAGCCGCACTCGCATGACCGGGCATTTCTATTTCCGGGACGACAGTGACATGTCTTTCTGCGGCATAGCGTACAAGAGCCTTTATCTGCTGCTGCGTATAATACCCCTCATGCGGGACGCCGTCATAGACAGTGCTACCCCAGCCGGAAGGCCATACGCCTTGCTGTGTGGAATCTCTTTTGGAGCCAATGGTGGTGAGCAGCGGATATTTTTTTATTTCAATGCGCCATCCCTGGTCATCAGTGAGGTGCCAGTGAAATACATTCATTTTTAAAAGGGCCATCTGGTCCAACAGCTGTTTTACAACCTGCTCCCCTTTAAAATACCGGCCCTCGTCCAGCATAAAGCTGCGCCAGGCAAATCGCGGCTTGTCAAAGATATGACAGCAAGGGACCGAATGACCGTCCGTGATCAGCTGACGAAGGGTCTGGATGGCATAAAATACACCGGCTGAGCTTGCCGCACGCACCTGAACCTTGTTCGGGCTCACGGTGAGATCATAGCCTTCTTTTCCCATACGTCCGATCAGCGCCCCATCTACCGTACAAACAATGGATCCCGCTGCCCCGGACGTCCTGACGGGTACAGACAGATGATATTCCTTCTCCAGGATGTCATGCAGGAACGCAGCCTCCTGCCTGCAATTGACGCTATACAAAATCCCAGCGGACCGCCCCAGGTCGAAAACACCGGTCTTCTCCTCTACCAGCAATGGACAGGGAATAATGTCGAGGGCAAACAGTCGTTGCGCACAAAGGATGGATATAGCCACAAGGCCTATGCGTTGTACTCTTCTCATAGACCACAAAATGGCTATTTTTTTTATTGGAAGGACGGACAAACGTTTGCGTTAATTTAAATGTATCATTTTCGTACGAAAATTGCCTGTTTGCGTACGGCCACCCCTGCTCGAATCACTTTTAATTCCCTAACTACCACCCAATTACACTCTTGGCACCCTATATGTACAACTACTCCAAACCAGCTATCCACTCATGTTCCGGAACAATTTCAAAATAGCCTGGCGGAGCCTGCTCAAGGACCGTCAATCATCTATCCTCAATCTGGTAGGCCTGTCCACAGGCCTCGCCTGCACACTGCTGATCTACCTGTGGGTGTCGGACGAGCTGCACACCAACAGGTTCTTCCAAAAGGACAGCCGGCTCTTCCAGCTGATGGAGCGATACACAGATAACGGCGTGTCCGACGAATCCTCGGGTCTGCTGGCAGAGACAGCCGCACAGGACCTGCCACAGGTACAATATGCCGCCGCGGTCGCCCCCAGCGGATGGTTCCCTAAGTTTTCGCTGACCGTGGGTGACCACACCATCAAGGCTTCCGGGCAATATGCCGGCAAGGATTATTTCAACATCTTTTCATACAAGCTGCTGGATGGCGCAAAAGACCAGGTGCTGGCCGACAAAAGCGCGATCGTCATCTCGGAAGACCTGGCCATGCGGCTGTTCGACAGAACAGATGGCCTCATCGGTAAGATCATCCAGCTGGAGCACGACAAACAATTCCATATTTCAGGTGTCTTTGAACGCATCCCCGATCAATCCTCCGAAAAATTCGATTTCGTTCTTTCATTCGATTATATGAAAGAAGTTGCTCCATGGGTGACGAAATGGAATAACCTCGGTCCACATAACTATGTTTTACTAAAAGAAGGGACAAATGTCGACACCTTTAACAAGCAGGTAGCGAGCATCGTCACGCGTCACTCAGATCGCACCGGAGCTGAAATATTTGCCTACCAATATTCCAATAATTATTTATATGGCAGGTTCGTCAATGGCAAACCTTCCGGCGGAAGGATAGAATATGTAAGGCTTTTCTCCATCATCGCCATCTTTATATTGGTCATCGCCTGTATCAACTTCATGAACCTCTCTACAGCCAGGGCTTCAAAGAGATTGAAAGAGGTAGGCATCAAAAAAGTAGTGGGCGCTGGGAGAAGACAGCTAATATTTCAATTCATTTCAGAGTCGATGCTGCTGAGCTTCTTTTCCCTGCTGCTGGCGGTGATCATAGTAACATTGATCCTGCCAGCCTTCAATCAACTCACGGACAAACATATCGTCTTACGCCCCGATATAGAGCTGATCACAGCAGCAGTGGCCATTGCGTTGATCACGGGTGTCGTATCGGGCAGCTACCCCGCCTTTTATCTGTCGGGATTCCGGCCGGTGCTCGTATTGAAAGGCAGGCTGAAAACCTCCATGGGCGAGCTTTTTGCGCGCAAGGGACTGGTAGTCTTCCAATTCACCTTATCCATGATCTTTATCGTCGCGGTATTGGTAGTGTTCAAACAAATGCGATACATCCAGTCGGAACGTCTGGGCTATAACAAGGACAATGTATTGGTCTTTAATTCGGATGGCCGGCTGCTGGGCAATCAGGAAAATTTTGTCGCAGCGCTGAAACGCCTGCCTGGGGTGATCAGCGCCACGGGCACCTCCCACAGCCTCGTGGGACATAACTATGCCACGGGCGGAGTAAAATGGGAGGGCATGCGCGAGCAGCAGGACCTTACCTACGAAGTAGCGGGCATCGGGCCTGATTTCTTACAGACCATGGGCATCAAGCTGGCAGAAGGCAGGGATTTCTCTTCCAACTTTCAAGGCGAGGCGTCTATCATTTTCAACCGCACCGCCATCGACGCCATGGGTATAAAAGATCCGATAGGCAAGATGATAACATTCCAAAATGCGCCCAAGCGTATCATCGGGGTCATAAATGATTTTCATTTCGAATCCTTCCATGAGGCGGTAAAACCCATGCTCTTTCTGCCCCAGTCATCGGACTCCGGCAGCAACTATAAGATACTGGCCCGGATCCAGGCAGGCAGGGAGACGGAAACCATCGCCCGTATCCAGCATTTATATCAGACCTGGAATAAAGGCTTTGTATTTGACTATAGATGGCTGGACGCCGACTTTCAACGGCAGTACCGGTCGGAAAAGAATGTGGAAGCCCTGTCCAAATACTTCGCCGGGCTGGCAATTTTGATCTCCTGTCTGGGTCTCTTCGGGTTGGCGGCCTTTACGGCACAGCGCCGGCAAAAAGAAATAGGCATCCGGAAGGTGGTAGGCGCATCGGCACAACAAATAGCAGTCATGTTGTCGATAGGATTTCTGAAGCTGATAGGCATAGCCTTGCTGATAGCGCTGCCCGTGGCATGGTGGATCATGAATGAGTGGTTGCATTCTTTTGCTTACCGGGTCGATATGGGTCCGGGTATATTCCTTATAGCAGGAGTGGCAGTGATCCTGATAACCTTATGCACCATCAGCATTCAATCCATCCGGGCGGCAGTGGCAAATCCGGTGAAGAATCTAAAGGCGGAGTAGACAGAATAACATTCATTTCAATATTCTTTCCAGCTTCCCAAAAGTGCTCGTCCACCCTTCCGCATAATTATGCGCTGATTCAAACCCTACCCGCGCATGCTCAAAATACATACGGGTATGATCTCCATCGGGGATCAGCAGCACCGTAACGAACGATTCTACCCCTGGCTCGTTTTCCCACTCCCAGGTAAAAGCCAGCTTATGATGGGTATCCACCTCCTTATAAATCCCACTGCAGGTATGCCCGGCGCCATCCGCATTCTCAAAGCTGACCTTGTATTTCCCGCCCGGACGCACATCCAGGGCGGCACTTCTCCCCCGGCCATTGAGGTCGGAGCCAAACCATTTCAGAACAAGATCAGCATTGGTCCAGGCCTCCCATACCTTCTCAACCGGGGCAGACAGCAGTACCTCCAGGTTAACTGTGTCTTTATTCATGCTACTTTATAATATTTGTACGCATTATATACGATCGGTATCCCAAATATGATCCCAAAGACCACCCAGTCGATATAGGACCGGGCAATAGTAAGATCCCATCGGGGCTGGAACAACGGCAATATCACCTGGTTGAACACCAGGTTGACAAACACCGCATACAACATCCCTATAAGATACTTATTATAATGCAGAAATTTCACCCTGGGAAATATCAAAAAAAAGAATAAAGTAAAGGACATAGCGATAAAATAATGAATGAACAACCCCAGCAGCGCCACCCACTCATTACCCGGAAAGGCGCTCTTCATCCCGATGGCCACACCGGCAATATATTTCAACATCCCGTCGGCATATTTCCCCGTCTTGATATACTGTGTTATAAAAGCAGAAACCAGGTCTGTCGTTCCAACAAATAGCCCTGTCAAAAGGACGGTCTTAAAAAATCTGTTCATAGTGTTTATATTTATACCGTCAAAACTAGTCGGGACAGATCTGAACTTACCTTCAAAAGCCATCCAAATCAAGTTCAAAATGCACTCAAACGCATATACCGAGCGGGAACTGGTCAAAATGTGCATGGCGGAGCTCTGCACCCGGGCCGGCCTTCCCGATCCTGACCAGCTTGTGCAAAGGGATATGGTCGCATTGTGCGATACCATCGAATCCAACACGGGTGTTTTGATAAGCCTGTCGACTATCAAACGCCTGCTCAACGGACAGTTTTCCCGCCTCCCCCAGGTAGCCACCCTGGATGCTATCGCCCAGTCCGCAGGCTATCAGCATTGGCGGGATTTTACAAGGGCCGCTCACCCCGAAACGGCCCCCCACAGGCCTGAACCAGCGCCCGCCCCGCACCGCCCCAAAGTCCCCGCCAAAGTCCGCTATCTCATCGCGGGTCTCACGCTGATCCTCCTATCCGCCACTACCCTCACCATCCTGATGTCCCAAAAGCCCGGCCCGTCCAACATCGACAAAGCCCATTTTTCCATCACCAAAGTGACAGGCAATGACATCCCCAATACGGTAATATTTAAATACAATGTGGATTCTGTAACGGCAGACAGCTTTTTTATACAACAATCCTGGGACGTCAACCGCCGGGTCAGGGTCTATAAACATAATTATACATTGACGGATATATATTATGAGCCGGGATATCATACGGCCAAGCTGATCGCCGACGATAAGATCATCAAAACCCTTCCGGTCAGCATTCCCACCGACCGCTGGTTATTCTATTCGATAGAGATCAAACCAGGCAGCCGCCCAAAATATATCACACACCTGGACACGGGCATGCTAAAGCTCTCGACAGAAGAAATTATAAACAGCAACATCGATATCCAAAAAGACAATGTCTATTGCAACACATGGTTTCCCTCCGGGATCGGGTACACCAGCGACAACTTCACGTTAAAGTGCAGGGTAAGAATAAAGCCGGTGAACAACGAATCCTGTCCCCTGTTGATGTGTGAGATCTATTGCCAAAATTATTTCATGTACTTCAAAAGCACCTTAAAGGGGTGCACAGGCGAGCTGACCGCACAGTTTGGCGAGAATGAGCTTAACGGCCGTTCCAACGATCTTTCGGGACTGGGAGCCGATCTCAGGGATTGGAGGGACCTCGAATTCAGCGTAAAAGATAAAAAAGTAACTGTTTCTATCGACGGCCGGAAAACATTCACCTCCGCTTATACCCAATCAGCCGGTCTGATCACGGGAATTGGTTTTATCTCCAACGGTATTGCTGAAGTCCAATTGGTGGATCTGCGGACAGCAGATGGCACACAGATATACCAGAGAGGTGTAAAATAATTATTTCCGTATCAGCCTGCTGTCGATGATCCTCATCAATGCGTCCTTATAATTTTTGCCAAAAGGGACCTTCTGTTTGTCGATGGTAAGCTCATTACCGGAGAGGGCCTGTATCTTGTCGATGGAGACGATATAGGATTTATGCACACGTAAGAATCGGACAGCAGGCAATTGTTCCTCGATGGCCCGGAGGGCGGTAAGTGTCATGAATTTTCCCCGTGGAGTATGGATAATGCTGTAGTTCTGGCTGGCTTCTATAAATAAGATCTCCTGGTGAAGTATCTTTTCATAGCCATTATGGGTCTTGATAAAAAAGAAATTCTCGGGCAGGACAGCTTCCCGGGCGCGGTTGACTGCCATCAGGAATCTTTCGGTAGTAATGGGTTTTAAAAGATAGTCCAGCACATTCAGCTCGAATCCCTCCAGCGCATAATGAGGGTAGGCGGTGGTAATGATCACGAGGGGCCGGTTCTCCAGGCTTTTCAGGAAGTCGATACCCCTGATCCTGGGCATTTGTATATCCAAAAAGATCAGATCTATCGGCTGCTCAGCCAATACTTTGTTGGCCTCGATGGCATTGCTGCAGGTTGCCCTAAGGTCCAGGAAGCCTGCTTCTTTTACCAGCAGTTCCATCCCCTCTCTTGCCAGGGGCTCGTCATCCACTATGATACAGCGTATCCCCATGGGAGCAAAGATAAAAAGTCGCCTCCATAGAGGCGACTTTTTATAAGGAAAGGATATAGATCATCCACTAGGGCCGTCCGGATGATATTAGCAGCTTACTCGTGTAAGACTTATTATTTGTCCGAATGATACAATAGTGAATGCCCGCGGCAAACCTGCTTGCATCCAGCGTCCATTGATAAGGAATACCTGCTTCAACCGTGCCGTCAAAGAGGACCTTTTCGCGGATGCCCACACTATTATAGATCTCTACCGACACATGCTTCCTTTCCGGAGATGTCAGGTTGACAAAGGCCGTAGTATTCACCGGGTTGGGATAGACCTTATAAATAAGACCTGAACCTGCTGCTGTATTTCCGGTGGATGCATTGTTAAGAGAGGCCGCGTGACCTATCGTCTGCTTGGGCGCTATCATCGAGCATTCGGTGAAATCTGCCGTTACAGTGACGGAAGCCACAGCCGTACAGCCGTTGGCCGGATTGTTCA
>Ga0105237_10002739_pt1 | contig 21501 bp, 26 predicted proteins | sample KBSC24metaG_FD_81520 | JGI IMG/M metagenome (GOLD analysis project Ga0105237, IMG submission 81520) | Corn rhizosphere microbial communities from Kellogg Biological Station, Michigan, USA - KBS C2-4 metaG | ecosystem: Host-associated > Plants > Roots > Rhizosphere > Soil | place: Michigan, USA...
CGGCGGCGTTGCGGTAGGAGCAGGCGGTCTGATCGACCCGCGAGCGCTCGGCGTGGGCTATGACACGATCGGCGCCGAGCTCGCCGGCAGGTTGGCGCTTGGCACGCTGCTGGTGCTGCTCGTGGTCAAGCTGGTCATCTGGTCTGTCGCGCTCGGATCGAATACCAGCGGCGGAATCCTCGCTCCGCTGTTGATGCTCGGCGCCGCGATGGGAGGAATCCTCGGCGCTGCGCTTCCGGGCGCAGGCGTGGGAACCTGGGCCCTGCTCGGCATGGCCGCCGCGCTCGCCGGAGTGACGCGTTCTCCGTTCACCAGCGTCGTGTTCGCGCTGGAGCTGACGCACAACATCAACTGCCTGTTCGCTCTGCTGGTCGCATGCACCATCGCGCACCTTGTGAGCGTGCTCACGCTGAAGCGGTCGATCCTGACCGAGAAGGTCGCGCGCCGCGGCTATCACGTCAGCCGCGAGTACGAGATCGATCCCCTTCACGCCCTGTTCGTTCGCGATGTGATGAGCACGGATGTGCTCACAGTCGATCCGCAGATGCGCGCCGACGAGCTCTACCGGCGGCTCCCCGAAGGATCCGCGGCCCGCCGTCAACGCCTCTATCCGATGCTCGACGGCGACGAGGCGCTGCTCGGCGTGCTCGCGTTCTCCCAGCTCCTTGCGGCGAGCCGAGACGGGTGCGCGCAGCCGCTCGCCCGGTTGGCGCGTCCGCCGCTGACGGCCAGGCCCGATGAAACGCTGCGTCACGTGGCAGACAAGATGGTCGAGAGCGGACACGGCGTGCTGCCGGTCGTCGATGACAGGGAGCCGCCACGCCTGGTCGGACTGGTCAGCCAGTTCGACCTGCTCAGGGCCCACGAGCGCGTGCTGGTCGAGGAGCGCCGTCGCGAGCGGCCGCTGGGCCCGCGACGGGCGACATCCCGAACGGACGCGCTGCAACCGGCACGCGAGACGACGTGAGCGCCTCCGCACGAGAGCCTTTGCGTGATGAGGATTACGAGCGCCTGCTCGCGTTTCGCACCGAGCTGCGCGACTTCTTGCGCTGGAGCGAGCAGACGGCGCATGGCGCGGGTCTGACTCCCTCCCTGCATCAGCTGCTGCTCGCCGTTCGCGGCCATCCGGTCAAATGCCCGCCGAGCATCGCAGACGTCGCGCAGCAGTTGCACATGCGCCATCACAGCGCAGTCGAACTCAGCCAGCGCGCCGAGGCCGGCGGTTTGCTCGAGCGCAATCGCGATCCGCTCGACAGCCGCTTGATGCACCTCGAGCTCACAGAGCTTGGACTCAGCCAATTGGAAGCGCTCACCCGGGAGCACCTGACCCGCATCCAGGCGCTTGCTCGCGCCCTCGGCGACGTTACGGGGGGACGCCCGGACACGGGCGCTCACGATTCCGGCCGCGCCCGGCCCGGGTCCCCTGGACCCGCGTAGTCGGCAGGGACACCGACCGCCGGGCCGCGGAGCGCTGGCGGCGAGCGGGGATGCCTGGCTGGCCCTCTGGTCGTGTTCGCCAACAACCGATCGCCAGCGGATCTGCATCGACTCCGGTGCGCCATCTTGGCTTGCCGCGGCGGGTAAGAAGCCACGCGCCCGCGACGCAAAACAGGCATGAGACCGGACGATCTGTCGATCCTCTCGAGGAGGCCGGCGGCGCCTGCTTGTGTAGCGTCTGCGCGAACGCGATGCCTCCGACGCAGCAAACTCCAATCGATGCTCACACGCTCGACGCCGAGTCGGCGACTTGGATCGCGCGTCTGCAGGCAGGCAGCCCGGGGTATGACACAGCGGTCGAGGAGTTGCACGCATTGCTCCTGAAGGCAGCCAGTTTCGAGGTGCGCAGGCGTGCGGCGATGTTCGAGGGCCTGCGCGGCGGCGTCCAGGAGGATCTTGCTCAGCAGAGCGCCGACGACGCACTCATGGCGATCCTGCGCAAGCTCAAGGACTTCCGCGGCGACAGTCGCTTCACCACCTGGGCCTACAAGTTCGCGCTGCTGGAGGCCGCGGCCAAGGTCCGCCGGCGTGCATGGCAGGGCCGCGAGGTGCAGCTCGAGCCCGCGAGCTGGTCGATGATCGCCGATCGCATGCAACTGCCACAGGACGATGTCGAGTTGCGCGAGGTCCTGGGGGCTCTGCAGCGAGCGATCGAGGTAGACCTCACCGCGCACCAGCGGGAGGTGCTCGTCGCGATCGCGTTGAACGACGTTCCCATCGATGTCTTGGCGGCTCGCCTGGGCTCGACTCGAGGAGCCCTCTACAAGACGCTCCACGACGCTCGGCGCAAGCTCCGCGCGCGGCTCGCCGGCAGCGGCTTGGAGATCGATCGATACCTGGAGGCCAAGGCGAAATGAACGCCCCCACAGACCCCGACCGCCTGATCGCCCGGCTGGTGGGACCGTCGGGACCGGAGATCGGCTGCGAGCAGTGCTTCGACCAACTCGACCGCTACGTCGAGCTCGAGCTGGCCGGCGCCGAAGCCGACCTGGAGGTTCCGGGCATGCGCGCCCACCTCGACGGATGCCCTGCCTGCAACGAGGACCACGAAAGCCTGTCGGCCCTTCTCGGCGAGAAGCGGTGAGCTTCGGAGGCCGACGAAGCTAGCCGGGGCTTAGTCGCGCAGGTAAGAACCGGCGCTCAGAAGACGCAAAGCCACCAAGTGAACCCACAGTCGCGTCCGGAATCGGCGGACGCCTACCACGAGGAGGCTTGATGAATACCCTAGACACACCGGGCGGCCGCGAAGCGGCGCGCAGCCAACGGCGCCTTGCAGCCCCGTCCGGTGCGCTGAACGTCGACGCCGCCGCCTACCAGGCCTTCTGGCTGTTGCGCATCGGCTTCACGGTGGCGCCGATCTTGTTCGGCATCGACAAGTTCTTCAACTGGTCGGTGTACTGGCCGCAGTACCTCGCCCCTTGGGTCAACGAAATCATCCCCGGCAATGGCCAGGACTTCATGTATGTGGTCGGCGGAGTGGAGATCTTTGCGGGCTTGCTCGTGGCGTTTGCCCCGCGCATCGGCGCCTTCGTCGTTGCCGGCTGGCTGGCGGGGATCGTCATCAATCTGCTGACGAACAACGCTCCGCAGTACTACGACATCGCGCTGCGCGATTTCGGCCTGCTGCTCGGAGCGCTTACGCTGGCGCGCCTGGCGCTGGCCGTGGTGCCGGAGCGCAAGCGAGCGCGCTGAAGCGTCCCGACCGCTGCTCCATTGCGAGATCGAGCGTGCGCGACACCGTGATAATGTCGCGCACGTTCAGCGGGAGATGCGGCTCCCGCTGAGTATGTCGGCTAACCGATGGCCGCGCGTTAGGCGCCGCCCGATGCTCGAAGGAGCGGGGATTTGTGAAGCTCGTGACCGCGATCGTGCGGCCCGAGAAGGTCAACGACGTGCTCGAGGCGCTCTATCGCGCTGAGATCCGTGGCGTCTCCATCAGCCGCGTCCAAGGTCACGGCGGCGAGCTCGAGCGCGTCGAGACCTACCGTGGCACGACGGTAAAGATGGAGCTGTCGGAGAAGGTGCGCTTCGAGGTCGCCGTCTCCGACGACTTCGTGAAAAGCACCATCGACGCATTTTGCTCGGGCGCGCGGACGGGGGAGGTCGGAGACGGCAAGATCTTCGTGACCTCGCTCGATCAGGCGATCCGAATCCGCACGGGCGAGATTGACGAAGGCGCTGTGACGCCGGTGAACAAGTGACCACGGTCGGCGCTGCGATCAGCGCCGGGGACACGGCATGGATGCTCGCCGCCACAGCCATGGTCCTGCTGATGACCCCCGCCCTCGGGCTGTTCTACGCGGGGCTGGTGCGTTCGAAGAACACGTTGAACACGTTCATGATGTCGATCGCGGCGATTGCCGTTGCGACGATCATGTGGGCGGCGGTCGGCTACTCACTGGCGTTCGACCAGGGCGACGGCTTCATCGGCGGGCTGGGGCATGCGTTCTTGAAAGGCGTCGCCTTCGCGCCGCGAGCCGGCACTTCGATCCCCCAGCTCGTGTTCTTCTGCTTCCAGGCGACGTTCTGCATCGTCACCGTCGCGCTGGTCTCGGGCGCGGTAGTCGAGCGAATGCGCTTCATCCCGATGCTCGCGTTCTCGGCGCTGTGGTCGGTGCTCGTCTATGCCGTGCTGGCGCACTGGGCATTTGGCGGCGGCTGGCTGCAGGCGCACGGGACGCTTGACTTCGCCGGTGGAGTGCCGGTTGAGATGGGCTCCGGATTCTCGGCCTTGGCGGCCGCGCTCGTCGTGGGTGCGCGCAAGGACTACGGTCGCCAGGCGCTGCTGCCACACAACGCCGTCTACGTGCTGCTCGGAGCGGGGTTGCTGTGGTTCGGGTGGTTCGGCTTCAATGGCGGCAGCGGCTTCTCGGCGGGCCGCTCCAGCGTGCTCGCTTTCACGAACACGTTGCTTGCGCCGGCCTGCACGCTGTTCGTTTGGTTCCTGCTCGACCTTCTGCGCCAGCGCCGAGTGACGGCGATCGGCGCAGCCACGGCGATCATCGTCGGCTGTGTCGGCATCACGCCCGCGGGCGGCTACATCAGCCCCGCCTGGGCGATGGCGCTCGGTGCGCTCGCGGCGCTTCCCAGCTACGCGATCATCGTCCTGCGCCCGCGCAGCCGGGTCGATGAGACGCTGGACGTGCTCGCTGCTCACGGCATGGCCGGCCTGACCGGAATCCTGTTCCTTGGCTTTGTCGCCCAGCTCTCTTGGAACGGGGTCTCGAACGGACTGCTCTATGGCAACGCGCGCCAGCTCGCCTGGCAGGCCATCGCCGCGCTCGCCGGTCCGGCGTATGCGTTTACGGCTACGTTCGTACTGCTGCGCCTAATCGCGCTGATAACGCCTCTACGGGCCACCCAACGCGAGGAGGGGCTGGGCATGGACGTGGTCGAACACGGCGAGGAGGCTTATGCCACCGGAGAGGGGGCGATCCTCGTCTCGACCGAGGCGGGGATCGAGATGCCGGTGGCGGTCGCCCAGCCGTGATGGTCGAGCCGGCGTTTTCCCGTGCGCGGCGTGCGAGAGCCGATCGCCGTGCGGCGCGGTCAACCGGCTGAGCGGTCAACCGCGCAGGCGCTGACGCACCTCTCGCAGATCGTCGCTGCGATTGCGAGCGAGCAGGGCGCCGGACGCGTCGCAGCGCGCTCCCGAGCGGGTTGCGGCCGTTTTGGAGGGCGCGACGGCGGGTAGCGGTCAACTATGGAAATCGGAGCCTTCTTCATCCTCGTGATCGTCGCTGCGGTGATCGCCGTGCTGGGCGCAATCGTCTATGTGATCGCCGCCAAACGGCGCCGTCAGGAGCTCGGCCAAGTCGCGGCCGAGCCCAGCGGCGAGCGGCCGCGGTCGAGGCATCGCGCGGTAGAGAACGAGCAGAACACCGAGTTCGTGGGCACGCGCTGAGCTTCCGGGGCGCGGGGCCGTGAGCGTCCAAGCCAGCGAGCCGGCGAGCGCGATCTCGGCCGTCGACGTGGCGCTGCGGGACCTGAAGGCGCGCCTGCTCGGCGTCTTGCTCTGCGCGCTGCCCGGCCGTCTGCGCGAGCAAGAGGCCGAGCGCTCCGAGCGCTGATGGCGGACTCGCTGCACGCGTATGAGCACGTGCGCGGGATCTACTTCCCGATCGCGATCGGCGTGTTCGCGCTGGTCCTCGCGACGCTGCTCCTGCTGCTCGTGCGCGGGCGTCTGCGGCAGACGGCGCCAGGTCGCACGGCAGACGCGCCTCGCTTCGAGATCGGCTACGCGCTGCTGCTCGCCTGCACCGTGGCCTTTCTGATCGTCGTCACGTTCCGCTCGGAGACGCCGATCGACCGCACGGCCGCGCACCCGGCGGTGCGGATCGAAGTAACCGCAGCGCAGTGGAGCTGGGTCTTCACATACGCGGGGGGCGCGACCGTATCTGACGTCTCGAGCTGGCAACCGTCCGTGGCGCTCGTGCCGGTCGGCCAGGAGGTCGAGTTCTACGGCCGCTCGCGCGACGTGATCCACGGCTTCTGGGTGCCGCAGCTGCACTTCCAGCGCCAGTTCCTGCCCGAGTACCCAACGCGCTTTGACCTGCGCTTCGACAAGCCGGGACGCTACGGAGGCGTGTGCTCGGTGTTCTGCGGCGATCGGCACGCGCAGATGCACTTCGCGCTGGAAGCCGTCAGCCCGGCTCGTTTTCAGCGCTGGCTCGGCGAACACGCCCGCAGATGGCCGTCTGCAAGGTCGGCGAGTTGAGCACGGTCACGCTGCCGGCCCGAGCCGCGCCTCTGCGCACGCTGGCCTCGACCGATCACAAGCGCGTGGCCGTCGGCGCCGGCGCGGTCGCGTTCGCGTTCTTCATCGCGGGCGGCGTGCTCGCGCTGGTCATGCGCAGCCAGCTCGCGGCCGACGGCGGCGTCGTCTCGCAAGACACCTACAACCAGCTCTTCACGATGCACGGCTCGACGATGGTCTACCTGTTCGTCGTGCCGGTCGCGCTCGCCGCAGGCCTGTACTTCGTGCCGCTACAGGTCGGCGCCGCCGCGGTCGCCGGGCCCCGCATGGCGCTCGCCGGCCTGTGGCTGCTCGTGTTCGGGGGCCTGGCCATGTGGGCGGGCTTCCTAACGAGCGGCGGCGCGGCCGCCGCCTCCTGGTGGGGCTTTGACCCGCTGTCTGACGCGATCCACTCGCCCGGCAGCGGCGTGGAACTGTGGATCTTCGGCGTCGTCCTGGCGACCGCCGGGCAGATGCTGTGGGCGGGCTGCGTGCTTGTTACCGCGCTGCGCTGCCGCGCGCCCGGCATGACGCTGATGCGCATGCCCGTGTTCACGTGGTCGATGGTCGCGACCTGCCTGCTCGTCGTGTTCGCCTTCCCCGCGCTGATCGTTGCGCTCGCGCTGCTGTGGGCACAGCGCCACTTCGGCGGCGTGCTCGACGGTGGGCTCGGCGCCGTCGACTACCAGCAGCTGTTCTGGTTCTACGGGCACCCGGTCGTCTACGTGATGTTCTTCCCGTTCATCGGCATGGTCGGCGAGGTCGTCGCGACGTTCTGCGGGCGGCGCTTCTTCGGCCACAGCGCGTTCATCCTGGCGCTGCTGGCGTTCGCGGGCCTGTCGATGACCGTGTGGGCGCATCACATGTTCACGATGGGCCAGGTCACGAACAAGTATTTCGCGCTGACCTCCACCGCGCTGATCGTCCCCGCCGGGATCGAGTACCTGGACCTGCTCGGCACCATTTGGCGCGGGCGGCTGCGCTTCAGCGCGGCGTTCCTGTTCGCGCTCGGCTTCATCGTGCAGTTCCTGGTCGGCGGGCTGACGGGCATCGTCCTCGCGTCGCCGCCGCTCGACTACGGGCTGAACATGTCCTACTTCGTCGTGGCGCACTTCCACTACACGATCTTCGCGGGCAGCGCCTTCGGCCTGTTCGCCGGCGTCTACTACTGGTTTCCGAAGGTGACCGGCGTGCTGCTGCGCGAGCGCCTGGGCAAGCTGCACTTCCTGCTGATGGCGATCGGGACGAACCTGACGTTCTTTCCGATGTTCGTGCTCGGCGCCGAGGGGATGACGCGGCGGATCGCCGACTACCCGAGCTCGAGCGGCTGGCAGAGCCTGAATGAGCTCGAGACCGTGGGCGCCGGCGTGATCGCGCTGTCGATTCTGGCGTTCGTCGTCAACGTCGTCGTCTCGCTGCGCGCGCGCCAAGCGGCCGGCGACGATCCTTGGCAGGGGCAGACGCTCGAGTGGGCGACCAGCTCGCCGCCGCCACGGCACAACTTCCACGCGCTGCCGCCGATCCGCAGCTTCGCGCCGTTGCTCGATCTGCGGGAGGACAGCGAAGACCTGCTCGCGGGCGAGAGGGCGCCGGCATGAGGCGCGCGGGCATCGTCCTCATCGCCTGGGGCCTCTGGCTCGGCGTGCTCACCGCCTTGCAGGCGGCCTTCCGCTCGATCCGCGGCCCGCTCGGCGTGCATTGGATCGAGGCGGCGATGCTCGGCGGCGCGGCCGGCGCGTGCTTGCTCGCAGGCCTTGTGCTGTGGGCGCTCGATGCGCGCAGCGGCGCGGTCGAGCGCCCTCGCGCAGTCGCGACCGACTCGGTCGCGACTGCGACGCTCATCGCCGGGTTTGCGCTGGTCCTGCTCGGCGCCGGCTTCGGGCTGTGGCTGATCCTGATCGGCGCGGGCGTGAGCGCGCTCGGCCTCGGCGGCCTCGTGCGCGAGGCGCTGGCGCGCCGGCGCCATCGCGGCGAAGCGGAGGCTGCGTGAGCCCGCCCGTCGCGCCGAGCTTCGATCACCTGTTGGCGCGCTGGAGCCTGGATCCGGCGCTGACGGCGACGCTGGCGCTGGCCGCGGCGCTCTACGCCCTCGGCGTGGCGCACGTGCGCCGCCGGCGCTCCGACGCGCACGGCGGCTGGCCGGCGTGGCGCGCCGCGTCGTTCGCCGCGGGGCTGGTGACGCTCGCGGTGGCCCTGGAGTCGGGCGTCGATCGGATCGGCGATCGCGAGCTGCTTTCGGTCCACACCGCCCAGCACATGCTGCTCGCATTGCTCGCGCCGGCGCTGCTGCTCTACGGTGCGCCGGTGCGCCTGGCGCTGGCCGCCGGATCGCGTCGCACGCGCCGCTTGATCGCAGCTTCGCTCTGCAGCGCTCCGATGCGCCTGCTGAGCCGTCCATCGGTCGGCTGCGCGCTGTTCGCGGCCGTGATGCTCCTCGGCCACCTGCGCGCGGCGTTCGAGCCTGCGCTGGAAGATCCGACGCTGCACGCGGTCGAGCACGCCGCCTACTTCTGGTCGGGCGCGCTCCTGCTCGCGCCGCTGATCGCCGCAGACCCGCTGCCTCACCCGCCCGGTGCGCTCGCCCGCTTCTGCTGCCTGATGGGCGCAATGAGCGCGATGGCGGTCCCCGGCGCCCTGATGACCTTCGCCGAGCGCGTGAGCTATCCCTTCTACCTGGCGCCTGCTCGCGCGCTCGGACGCTCGGCGCTCGCCGACGAGCATCTCGCCGGAGCGATCATGTGGGTCGGCGGCGGCATCGCGATGTTCGCGCTCGCGCTGTGGGCCGCGTTCGACGCGATGCGAAAAGAAGAGCGCCGCCAGCGCCTGCGCGAGCGTTACGAGCACCGTGCCGAGCGTTGGACGACGGGGGTGGGGGCGTGAGGCGCTGGCTGCTCGCGCTCGCGGCGTGCCTGTGCGCCAGCCTCTCCTTGCTGCAGCTCGCCGCGCGGGGCGCCTCCACGCCTGCGCCGGCTTTGCAGGCCGGCTCGGTCGCGACGCTCGGCCAATCGAACGATCTGCTCGCGCACGGCCGCGCGCTGTTCGCCGCATCCTGCGCGGCCTGTCACGGGATGAGCGCACAGGGCATTCCGGGCCGGGGGCCGAGCTTGCACGGAGTCGGCGCGCTCGCGGCGGACTTCTACCTGCAAACCGGGCGTATGCCGCTGCCCTCGCCGCGCGTTCAGCCGCAGCGCGCCAGGCCCGCATTCTCGCAAGCGCAAATCCGCTCGCTCGTGGCGTTCGTCGCTTCCTTCGGCGGCCCGGCGATCCCCGTCGTACACCCGGCGCAGGGATCGCTCTCAGAAGGCCAGCGCCTGTTCTCGCTGGACTGCGCGGGGTGCCACACGATCCAGGGCCAAGGCGGGATCGTCACAGGCGCGATCGTGCCCTCGCTTGCCCGGGCGACGGCGCGACAGGTCGCGCAGGCGATCCGCATCGGTCCCTATGTGATGCCGCGCTTCGGCGAAGGCGAGCTCTCGAAGCGGCAGGTCGATTCGCTTGCCCGTTATGTGCAGAGCATCCAGCGCCCCGAAGACCGAGGCGGGTGGGGAATCGGGCGAATCGGGCCGATTCCCGAGGGCATGGTCGCCTGGCTGCTGGGTGTCGCCTCGCTGCTGCTGGTCGCGCGGCTGCTCGGCGAGCGGACCCCGAATGGGATGCGCCGGGGCGGGGAGAGAGATGGTTGAGCGCGCCTGGCGAGCGCTCGTCTTGCTCGTGCTGTGGCGCCTGGGCGGGTTGCGTCGTCAGCGCTCGCACGCGTCCGAAGACGACGATCCCACGCAGCGGACGACGGGCGCGCCGGTGTGGGCCGAAAGGCTCGTGCTCGTGTTGCTCGCGGCGACCGCGGCCGCCGCGCTCGGCTTCGTCTCGCTGTTCGTGCTGGACCCCGATACGCAGCTGCTCGGGCTCGCGCTCGGCGCCACGCTCGCCCTGCTGGCAGCCGCGCTTGTGGTCTGCTCGCGCTGGCTCGTCCCGCAGGAGACCAAGGCCGAGCGGCGGCCGGGCCTCGCAGATGCCGATGCTGTGAAGGAGGTCGAGCACGCCGCGGGCGAGGGCCTCGAGGGGATCACGCGCAGACGACTGCTGATGGGCGCCGCCGGAGCGGCGGGAGCGGGCGTCGCGGCCGCGGTCGCCATCCCCGTCGTCGCGCTCGGGCCGGGCCTCGAGGATCAGCTCAGGCGCACGCCCTGGCATGCCGGCCGTGCGCTGGTCGACGACGAAGGCGCGCCGATACTCGCCGCCGCCGTCAACGAGGGCAGCTTCATCACAGCCTTCGCGCAGCACGCCGACAAGGACGACCTCGGCTCGCCGGTCGTCGTCGTGCGGGTCGATCGCAGCACCCTGCGGCTGCCCTCGCAAAGGGCCGGGTGGGCGCCCGAAGGGCTGCTCGCCTACTCGAAGATATGCACGCACGCGGCCTGTGCGATCTCGCTCTATCGCTCGCCGCTCAGCCCGAGCACGCAGGCGCGCGCACCGGCGCTCGTCTGCCCCTGTCACTACTCGACCTTCGACGTGCTGAACGGCGGCGGCGTCGAGTTCGGCCCCGCGGGACGGCCGTTGCCGCAGCTGCCGCTGAGCATCGACGCCGCGGGCGTGCTGCGCGCGGCCGGACCGATGTCCGGTCCCGTCGGGCCGTCCTGGTGGGGAGATGGCTCGTGAGCCTGCTCCCGCGCAGCCACACACGCGATCCCCTCGCATTCGTCGACGAGCGCCTGGGCGCCGCTCGCGGCCTGCGCTTTTTGATCGACTACGTGTTCCCCGATCATTGGAGCTTTTTGCTGGGGGAGATCGCGCTCTACTCGTTCGTCGTGCTCGTCGCCAGCGGCACGTTCCTCGCGCTGTTCTTCGACCCCAGCACCACCCAGCTCACCTATCACGGCGGCTACGCACCGCTGCAGGGCCAGGCGATGTCCGCCGCCTACGCTTCGACGCTGCACATCTCCTTCGCCGTCTCCGGTGGCCTGCTCGCGCGCCAGGTGCACCATTGGACCGCGCTCGTGTTCATCGCGGCGATCACGCTGCACCTGCTGCGGATCGTCTTCACCGGCGCGTTTCGCAAGCCACGCGACGTCAACTACTTCATCGGCGTCACGATGCTGGCGCTGGCGATCCTCGAGGGCTTTGCCGGCTATTCGCTTCCCGACGACCTGCTGTCCGGCATGGGCCTGGCGATCGCCTGGGCCGTGGCGATGTCGCTGCCTTTGATCGGCGGCCCGTTCGCGACGGCGCTGTGGGGCGGGCGCTTCCCGGGCGCCGACGCGTTCGAGTCGCGCCTTTACATAGCGCACGTCTTCCTGCTCCCGGCGCTGCTCGCCGCGCTGATCGCGGTGCACCTGGCGATCATCATGATCCAGCGCCACTCGCAGTTCGCGGGCCCCGGTCGTCGCGAGGACAACGTCGTCGGCACGCCCATGTGGCCCGGCTACGCGCTGCGCTCGCTCGGGCTGTTCGCCGCCGTCGCAGCGGTGCTCGTGCTGATGGGCGGGCTGATCCAGGTCAACCCCGTGTGGCTGTGGGGCCCCTACCACCCCTACGTCGGCACCAACGGCGCGCAGCCAGACTGGTATCTCGGCTGGCTGATCGGGGCTCTGCGGCTGATGCCGAACCTGGAGATCCACGTGCTCGGCCACACGATCGTGCCCAACCCGTTCTTCGGCGGCGTGCTGTTCCCGAGCATCGTATTTGCCCTGCTCTACGCGCTGCCGTGGCTTGACCGTCGCTTCATCTCCAAGGACTACCGGCGCCACGACCTGCTGCAGCGCCCGCGTGACAACCCTCGCCGCACCGCGCTCGCGGCGTCGGTGTTCGCCGCCGTCGCCGTCGTCTTCGCAGCCGGCTCGGTCGACCGGCTGTTCTTCCAGTTCGGCTTTGGCTACGAAGGTGCGATCTGGTTCTTTCGCGGCGCGTTCTTGCTCGCGCCGGCGCTCGTCTACTGGCTGACGCGCCGTCTGTGTATCGAGCTGGCACGAAACGACGCGCACCCACTACGACGATGGGACGGCGTCGTCGTCGCTCGCAACGAGCGCGGCGGGTTCGAGGAGCTGGCCGCCTCACGGGCCGGTGGCGTCTCATCCAGCGGCGCGCGCAGCTCCGCCAACCGCCGCGGGGTCAGGCGACCGCTGCGCCGGCGCGCGCGTCGGTGCGGTTGAAGCGCGGCAGGATCTCCTGCGCGTAGAGCTCGAACAGGCGCTCGTGCCCGCCGCCGACCTGCTGGATGTAGAGCTCGTCAAAGCCCGCCTCCTCGTACTCGGCGATCTTCTGCAGATGCGCGTCGAGATCGGGGCCGCACGGGATCGCTTCGGCGACTTGGTCCTCGGTGACCAGCTGGGAGGCCTGCTCGAAGTGCGCCGGCGTGGGCAGGATCTGCGAGAGCTCCCCCGGAAGCTCGTCGTTGGGCCACAGCCGGTACGCGGTCTCGCGGGCACGCCGCTCGTCCTCGTCCCAGCAGACCTTCGCGGCGCCGGCGATCAGCTTGTCCTGCCCGCCCTTCTCCCGGACGGTCTGGGCGGCCTGCTTGACCGGTGCGACGGTGCAGAAGCCGTCGCCGATGCGTGCGGCGAGCTCTGTGGCCTTCGGCCCAAACCCGGAGATCAGGATCGGCGGCGTCGGCTCGGGCAGGTCGTAGATGCGCGCGTTCTCGACGCGGTAGTGACGCCCGCGGTGGCTCTGCATCCCGCCCTGCCACAGCGTGCGGATCACCTGCACGGCCTCCTCGAGCATCTCCAAGCGCTCGTCGGCCTCCGGCCAGCGTTCTCCGAGGATGTGCTCGTTGAGCGCCTCCCCGCTGCCAACGCCGAGCGCGAAACGTCCTTCCAGCAGCACCGCGGATGTGGCTGCCGCCTGCGCGACGATCGCCGGATGCACCCGGAACGTCGGGCACGTCACCGCAGTCGTCACCTTCATCCGCGAGGTCGCCTGCGAAATCGCACCGATCACCGACCACACGAATGCGCTGTGACCCTGGGCGTCGTTCCACGGATGGAAGTGGTCGGAGATCCACAGGCCCTCGAACCCGGCCTGCTCGGCAAGGCGCGCCTGGCGCACGAGCTCGGCCGGAGCAGTCTCCTCACTCGACAGGAAATAGCCGATCTTCATCTCACTTCTCCTTTCTGGCAGGCGCGTACGGGGCTTAGCGTTCCCTACCCGCGGCCGTCGGCCTCAACCGCCACGACATCGGCCGCGGGTTCGTTCTCGGGCCGGGACGGGTAGTAGCTGCGCATGGCGCGCGAGCCAGAGCAGCTCACGGCGAAAGAGGACGAGCGCCCGCTCGCCAGCTACGCAACGTTGATTGGCGCGTTCTCGGCCGCTGTTGCAGGCTTCGCGGGCTGGATGGCGCGCTCGGGCCGCGCGTTCCCGGAGCGCTTCGAAGCGCGCGACCTGGCGCTGATCACGCTCGCCACGCACAAGGCCTCGCGCTTGCTCGCCAAGGATCGTGTCACCGGGGCATTGCGCGCGCCGTTCACGGCCCCGCAGCAGGACGGCGGCGCGGGTGAGGTCGAGGAACGCGCACGCGGGACGGGGCTGCGCCGCGCGATCGGCGAGCTGCTGACCTGTCCCTACTGCCTGGGCATGTGGGTCGCCAGCTCGTTCGCCGCTGGCATGACGATCGCCCCCCGACAGACGCGGTGGGTCGCATCCGTGCTCGCCGTGCACTTCGGCTCAGACGTGCTCCAGGTCGCCTATAAGAAGCTCGAGGACACGCTCTAGCGCGCGGGTGAGTCGTCGCAGGCCGGGTATTAGTCGGGCATACCCGATACACAAGGAGTAAGCGATGGCGAAAGATCACGGCCCGAGCGTGAAGAACGACAAACAGTACGAAGGATTGCGCGAAAAGGGCATGAGCAAGGAACGCGCCGCGAGGATCGCCAACAGCCCCGGCTCATCGAAACGTGGCGGCAAGAGCTCGGGCGGCGGCACCAAACGCCGAGCGACCAGCCAAGGCGGAACCAAAGCGCAGAAGGCCGCCGCCGGGCGCAAGGGCGGAAGAAAGACCGCCGGCAAGAGCTGATCTGCGGCGCCTGGCCCATGCGCCGAGGCATGCCCACGCGGGGAGATGCGCGGGCATGCCTCGCTCGCCCGACCTATCGGGCGCGAGCGATCGCGCGGCGCAACTCGTCCTTGCCCATCTTTGAGCGGCCGCGGATGTCGAGTTTGCGAGCCTCGGCATCGAGCTCTTTGCGTGTCTTTGCTTCGCCGCGGCGTACCTTGTTGGCCTCCCGGCCCAGCGCGGTGCGTGTCTTGGCCGAGAGTTGCTTGAGCGTCTGTTTGCCTCTCGCCGCGGACTGAGCCTTGCGGACGTTCTTGCGCGCCGCGGCAACCTGCTTGTGGCTTGCCGTCGTCACGCCGAGATCGCCTCGACCGTCTCGCCCACCTGCTCGTGCCCGAGCTCGGTCGCAAGGTCGCCCTGGCTGACGATGCCGACCAGCCGGTGGCCGTCGATCACCGGCAGGCGGCGGACCTTGTGCTCGCTCATCGTCCTCAGCGCCTCCTCGGCGGAGTCGTCGGCGCCGATCGTCACCGGCTTGCCCTCGCCCAACTCGCCAGCTCGCGTGCCCTGTGGGTCCTTGCCGGCGGCGAGCACCTTCACGACGATGTCGCGGTCGGTGATCATGCCCTTCAGCCGGTCGTCTTCGCCGCAGATGGGCAGCGAGCCGACGTCCAGCTTCGCCATCTTCTGCGCGGCCTCGCTGATCGACTCGTTCTCGCCTACGCACGTCGCGTCTGGGGTCATGATTTCTCGTGCCGTCTTGCTCATCGTGTCATCTCCCTTCGCAAATCGGGTTAACTTGCGTTTACCCAGGAATCGCGCCATGGAACCGGCGAGCCATCGACCAGCTCCTCGCCGCCAGGACGGGCAAGACGAGCCCGACGTCGACGAGAGCCGACGTCAGCGTTCAGGGCATTCGCCAGCGACCACGGCTTAGGACCCTCGTCGCGTCAAGCTCTTGCTGCACCTGACCGAAGGGCGATTTCGAACCTGCATGGCGGGGGCAGGATTCGAACCTGCGAAGGCTGAGCCGCGACGTTTACAGCGTCGTCCCTTTGACCGCTCGGGAACCCCGCCTGGGGCGATCCGAGGATAGCGATCGGGAGCGGCGCGAGAGCGCCCGACGCCCCCAGGCGCCGGCGCTAAGAGGCCTCGCGCAGCTGCTGTGCTTCGGGCAGCGTCTGCAGCTTCTTGAGCGTGCGGTTCTCGATCTGGCGCACGCGCTCGCGCGTGATGTTGAAGGCGCGGCCGACCTCCTCCAGCGTGCGGGCGCGGCCACCGACGATGCCGTAGCGCAGCTCGAGCACCTCGCGCTCGCGCCGTGGCAGCGAGGCGAGCACGCGCGTGATGTTCTCGCGGCGCAGCGCCTCGGAGGCGATCTCGAAGGGCGACTCCGCGGAGACGTCCTCGACGAAGTCGGCGAGCGCCGAGTCCTCCTCCTCGCCCATCGGCTTCTCCAGCGAGACGGGCTGCTGGGCCAGGCGCAGGACGTCGCGCACCTCGCGCACGTCGCATTCGAGCTCTGAGGCGATCTCCTCGGCGGTCGGTTCTCGCCCGAGCTGCTGGATGAGCATGCGCTCGGCGCTGATCAGTTTGTTCAGCCGCTCGACCATGTGCACGGGTATGCGGATCGTGCGCGCCTTGTCGGCCAGCGCTCGGCTGACGGCCTGGCGGATCCACCACGTCGCGTAGGTGGAGAACTTGTAGCCGCGGCGATGGTCGAACTTCTCCACCGCGCGGATCAGCCCGAGCGAGCCCTCCTGGATCAGGTCGAGGAAGGTCAGGCCGCGCCCGACGTAGCCCTTGGCGATGGAGACGACCAGGCGCAGGTTGGCCTCGACCATGTGCTGCTTGGCCGACATGTCGCCGCGCTCGATGCGCTTGGCGAGCGCGACCTCCTGTTCGGCGTCGAGCAGCGGCACGCGGCCGATCGAGCGCAGGTACAGCCGCAGCGAGTCTAGGCTCGGGTCGACCGACAGGTCGGCCTCGGCGCGCTTGAGCTCCTGCAGGCGCACGCGCACGCCGCGCGCTTCCTCGTCTGTCTCCTGCTCGCCGTCCTCGGCGCCCTCGCCCTCCGGGCGCTCGACGTCGACCGCGGCCTCGGGCGAGGCCTGCTCGCCGGCCTGCAGCTCGGCGGCCGCCTCCTCGGAGTCGACGATCTCGATCGCGTGCTCCTCCAGGTAGCTGAACAGATCCTGCGTCTGCTCGCTCGAGAGCTCGGCCTCATCGACCGCCGCTCGCAGGCTCGCGGCGCCCACGAAACCCCGCTCGCGAGCACCGGCGAGAACTCCCTGCATCTCCTCCATCTCGATCACGGTGTCCGCGATCACTGCGCTCCCTGCACCCTCAAGCTTCTCCGTCAACCTGGACCCCCAATGATCCTCCCGGCTTCGCGCCTTTGAGATCGTCCGTTTGGCCGAGTGCGGATTGATACCAGAATCGACGGTCATGCGGGCCGTTTGTCAAGGCGGCCACGAGCGCAGGCGCCGGCGCACGGTCTCGGCCGCCACGTGCGCCGACGCGACGCTACGCGCGCAAAGCCGCGCCCGCGCTACGCTGGCAGGCGTGCAGGCGATCGGCTCAAGCGTCTCGCCGCCCGTCGCAAAGGGCGCCGGCGAGGATGTGCAATCGCGCGCGCCGCGTGTTCCTATCGCACTGTCGCGCGTCGGCGTGACAGGCGTGGAGAAGGTCATTCGCATCCGCGACGAGCTTTTCTTCGCGCGGCTGGAGTGCTTCGTGGACCTCGCCGGCGAGCAGAAGGGCGCGCACATGTCGCGCTTCGAGGAGGTCGTCAACGAGGCGATCGGCCAGGTCGTGCTCAGCGAGTCGCCGTTTCGCGCCGAGACGCTCGCGCAGCACATCGCCGAGCTCGTGCGCGAGCGCCAGCAGGCCGCGCGCGCGGAGGTGACGATCGCGGCGCGCTATCCGGAGCACAAGCCGGCGCCGGTGTCGGGCATACAGACGCAGGAGATCTACACGCTGTACGGGCGTGCGGTCGCCTTCGCGCACGGCACGCGTCGCCTGGTGGGCGTGTCGGCGACGGGCATGACCGCCTGTCCGTGCGCGCAGGAGCTCGTCGCCGCGCGCGCGCGCTCGCGCCTGGCCGACGACGGCTTCTCCGAGGCGGAGATCGAGCGGATCGTCGAGCGCGTGCCGATCGCCACGCACAACCAGCGCGGACTGGCGACGCTGCACATCGGCTGCATCGAGGAGTGCGTGGAGGAGATCGACGCGTCGACGCTGCTGAAGGTCGCCGAGGCGAGCATGTCCTCGGAGATCTACGAGCTGATGAAGCGCTCAGACGAGGTGGAGGTCGTGGAAAAGGCGCACCGGCGCCCGCGCTTCGTGGAGGACTGCGTGCGCGAGATGGTCGCGGGGGTCGTGCGCGAGTTCCCGCAGCTCGACGGCCGCAGCTTCGTCTCCGCGCGCCAGGAGAACCTGGAGACGATCCACCAGCACAACGTCGTCGCCGAGCGCCACGGCACGCTGGCGGAGCTTCGCGCGGAGATCGATTCGGGCGCGTCGGCGGCGCAGCAGACGACGCTCGAGCAGTGGCTCGACGCCGGCCAGCCCGGCGCTTAGACCGTCGCTGCGCCGCCGCCCTTGCCAGCCGCTGCGCCCTTGCCAGCCGCAGCGCCTGCGCCAGCCGCCGGCGCTGCGCAAACGGCGGGCGCGGCGCTAGCCGCGCGCCCCGGGCGCCTGCGCCTGGGCGATGCGCCGGCGCAGGCCGAAGAAGTAGTCCAGGCCCGACAGCACGGTCACGGCGACGGTCAGGTAAAGCAGCGCGGACACCCACAGCGGACTTCCGTGCACGGAGATCACGGCGAGGATGGCGGCGATCTGCAGACAGGTCTTGACCTTGCCGAACATGCTCGCGCCCATCACCACGCCGGCCTGCGTGGCGCCCATGCGCAGCACGGTCACGGCGAGCTCGCGCGTGATGATGACCATGGCCACCCACGCGGCGAGTCGGTGCAGGGAGACGAGCGCGATGAGCGCGGCGACGATCAGCAGCTTGTCGGCCAGCGGGTCCATCAGCTTGCCGAAGTTCGTGATCGATCCGCGGGCGCGCGCGAGGTAGCCGTCGACGAAGTCCGTCAGCGAGGCCAGCGCGAAGACGATCGCCGCGAGCACGTCGCCGCCGGCCGTGTTGCCGAGCAGCGCGACGACGAGCACGGGCACGAGCATGATGCGCAGGACGGTCAGGACATTGGGTAGGTTCAGCGGGAACACTCGCGCCGACAATATCCCGCCAGCGAAAGGAGCGTGCAATGCAGACCCGCACTCTTGGACCCGACGGCCCGGAGGTCTCGGAGATCGGTCTCGGCTGCATGGGCATGTCGGCCTTCTACGGCCAGACCGACGAGGCGCAGTCGCGCGCGACGATCGCCCGCGCGCTGGAGCTCGGCTGCAACTTCCTGGACACCTCTGACATGTACGGGCCGCACACCAACGAGCGGCTGGTCGGCAGCGCAATCGCCGAGAGGCGCGACGACGTGTTCCTGGCGACGAAGTTCGGCATCAAGCTGATCAAAGACGACGACCTGATCAACCGCACGGTCGACGGCAGTCCGCAGTACGTGCGCAGCGCCTGCGACGCGTCGCTGCAGCGCCTGGGCACCGACCACATAGACCTCTACTACCAGCACCGCGTCGACCCGAAGACGCCGATCGAGGACACGGTAGGCGCGATGGCCGAGCTGGTGCAGGCGGGCAAGGTCCGCTACATCGGGCTGTCGGAGGCGAGCGCCGAGACGATCCGTCGCGCGCACGCTGTGCATCCGATCACGGCCGTGCAGACGGAGTACTCGCTGTGGACGCGCGACGTCGAGGCGGAGATCCTGCCGACGCTGCAGGAGCTGGGCATCGCGCTGGTCGCCTACTCGCCGCTGGGGCGCGGCTTTCTGTCGGGGCGCTTCAGCTCGACGGACGAGCTAGACGACAGCGACTACCGCCGCCATGGTCCGCGCTTCACGGGCGAGAACCTGCAGCAGAACCTGGCGCTGGCAGAGCGCGTGCGCGAGCTGGCCTCAGAGCGCGGCATCACGCCGGGTCAGCTGGCGCTCGCGTGGGTGCTGTCGCGCTGGGCGCACATCGTGCCGATCCCGGGCACCAAGCGCGTGAGCTACCTGGAGGAGAACCTGGCCGCCGCCGACGTGCAGCTGGGCGAGGCCGAGGCGCAGGCGATCGCGCAGGCGCTCCCGCCGGCCGCCGGCGAGCGCTACCCGGAGGCGGTCATGCGCTCGGTCAACCTCTGAGCGTCAGTAGCCGACGGAGTAGAAGCTGACGCGCTTGCAGCCGTCGAGCCTGTAGTGCGGCAGCGCGTGGTGGCTTGTGTAGACGATCTGGTGCGGGTTCTGGCAGTGGATCACGCCGGAGTTCTCGTGCGCGTGCACGACGGTGGCGGGGTTGGCGCCGGTCCACACGTAGTTGAAGGTGTCGTTGGCGTAGATGAAGTTCTTGCCGTTGCCGGCGTGGATGACGGCCGTCTGTCGCGACTCGCCCGTGGGGTGGTAGTCGCCCCAGATCACGTCGCCGGAGTCGCTGCCGTAGATGGTGTCGTCGCCGTAGCCGCCGAGCAGGTAGTTGTGGCGGCCGGGCACGCCGACGAGCGTGTTGGCCCTGCCGGCCGGTCCCTTGTCCATGACCAGGTGCTCGTCGGGCGGCCAGCCGGCGTGGCTGGTCATCGCGAGCGCCGGGCCGGCGACGGCGAACGCGAGCAGCGCCGCGAGCAGCGCCGGCGATGCGGCCATGCGGCCGGGGCGCCGGCGTGGGGGGTGCGGGTGGGACATGGGCGTGAGGGTAGGACGGGCGGTCATCTGAAGGCGCTCGCGCATGCGCGGCTTGCGTAGGGCATCGTCTGGCGGGGGTCTGCCCGTCAGCGCCGCCGCGCGAACTCGGACATGCGGCCAGCGGGCTGCCGGCTCGTGCGTCGCCGGGCACGCCCGCTAGGGTGGCGTCCATGCCCCTGATCCCCATGGTCATCGAGCGTACGGCGCGCGGCGAGCGCGAGTTCGACATCTACTCGCGGCTGCTCAACGAGCGCATCATCTTCCTGGGCACGCCGATCGACGACCAGGTGGCAAACCTGGTCGTGGCGCAGCTCTTGCACCTGGAGAGCCAGGACCCCGACAAGGACATCTCGATGTACATCAACTCGCCCGGCGGCAGCATCTACTCGGGGCTGGCGATCTACGACACGATGAACTTCGTCAAGCCGGACATCGCGACGATGTGCGTCGGCGTGGCGATGTCGATGGGCTCGCTGCTGCTGGCCGGAGGAGCGAAGGGCAAGCGCGCGGCGCTGCCCAACTCGCGCATCCTCATCCACCAGCCCTCCGCCGGCTTCCAGGGCCAGTCGACGGACATCGAGATCCACGCGCGCGAGATCCTCAAGGTGCGCGAGCGCATCGACGAGATCTATGCCGAAGCGACGGGCAAACCCCCGGCGGAGGTCCGCGAGGACATGGAGCGCGACCGCTTCTTCTCATCCGAGCAGGCCCAGGAGTACGGCCTGATCGACCGCGTGCTCGAGAGCCACTAGGCCCGTCTTTCTATTTTGATGAGCGGCCTGACGGCCGCAATGCGAGGTCGCGCGGTGGCGCGGCCAGCGCGCGGCGGAGAGGTCCCAAGCGCTGACTATGCTCGCTCGCGACATGTCGGCGCTGACCACACGCGAGCGCTCGGCGCTCGTCGCGATCGCGCTGCTGGCGGCGCTGGCGGGCGTGGCCAACTACGGCGCCTGGGCGGCGGTGCCGCGCTTTGCCATCGCCACGCTGGCGCTGGCCGGGCTGGCGTGGATCGTGTCGTTCGCCACCGAGCAGCTTGGCGAGCGCTTCGGCCCGGCGGTCACGGGCATGCTGCAGTCGACGCTGGGCAACCTGCCGGAGCTGTTCGTCGTGATCTTCGCGCTGCAGAAGGGCGAGCTGGTCGTCGCGCAGACGGCGATCGTCGGCTCGGTGCTGGCCAACGCGCTGCTCGTGCTCGGGCTGGTCATCGTCGTCGGCTCGCGTCGCTCGGAGGACGGCGTCATGCGCTTCTCCAAGCGCCTGCCGCGCGACACGGCGACGCTGCTGCAGGTGACGGTGTTCATCATCGTGCTGCTCGGCCTGTCGCTGGGCTCGCACGACCCGGCCAGCCACCACGTCAAGGCGATCTCGATCGTCGGCGCGATCTGCCTGCTGGTCGTCTATTTGTCGTGGGTGGTGCCCTACCTGCGCGCGGACGTCGCGCCGGGCAAGGCGGCGGACGGCGAGGCCGCGAGCGATGGCGACGGCGCGCGGGC
>Ga0105237_10002740_pt1 | contig 21484 bp, 15 predicted proteins | sample KBSC24metaG_FD_81520 | JGI IMG/M metagenome (GOLD analysis project Ga0105237, IMG submission 81520) | Corn rhizosphere microbial communities from Kellogg Biological Station, Michigan, USA - KBS C2-4 metaG | ecosystem: Host-associated > Plants > Roots > Rhizosphere > Soil | place: Michigan, USA...
CCGGGTCCGGTGGTGATCACTGTTGGATTTATTGGTTACCTGGTGGCCGGTTTCCCCGGTGCCTGTGTTGCCGCGTTAGCTACTTTTTTACCTTGTTATTTATTTACAGTGGCCCTTGCCCCATCATTTAAAAAGATAGCTAAAAATACCAGCATCAAAGCTTTTGTGGATGGTATTACCGCGGCTGTGATCGGCGCTTTGGTGGGCTCGGTAGTCATTATTGGCTTGCGTTCTATCGTCGATATACCGACCGCATTGATTGGATTAGCTGCCGTTTTAGCCCTCATCTATATCAAAAAACTGCAGGAACCTTATATCATCGGGCTCGCTGCAATCATCGGTATCCTGATCAAAACACTTTAATATGCCAAAACGCTTTACCATCACACTGTTATTACTTGTTTTTTTCAAGGTGGGTTTCGCCCAGCAACCTGTCGTATATCCTAAGGTTACCGGCTATTTCAGTGTAGTTCAGCCTTTGGCCACCTTGTCAAAAGGTAAAATCTCCGGTAATTTCGGTAATGTCTATATCATTGGCTTTCCTTTTGGGATAAACCTTTTAAAGAGCGATAGTTTCGGAATCAGCTTTGAGGTAGCCCCGGCTATCCGCACGGAAAAGAATGTATCCAAAGTGAACACGGTATTATTTCATCCCGGTGCGATGTTCCGCTTTAGGTACGGGTTTACCTTTATCGGACGAATGGCCTTTGAAACCAATGGGCGCTTTGGAGTAACGCCCGTATTTAACCAGGTGATCAAAAAAGGCAAGGATGCCAGTCTCTTTGTTTCAATTCCTTTCCCGGTAAGGTTCGGCAATGACCAGCCCATTTCGGTTAGTACTGGTTTACAATTAGGTGTTTCTTTTTAACCATTATTATCCAAGTTCAGCATAACGCAGGATACTTTCCCCAAATTTTCGTATATTTATATAAATCAGCAGCCCAGGTGTCTTTTAACAGACATCCGGGCTGTTTAGTTAAGACCCAAACAAGGTCAAAAATCGACTAATTTTAAGTTAAGATATTGGTAGTCAGTAAATTAATACTTTTTAAAGTTTCAAAAACACGTTAAAACCATGTTGAAATTTGTTAAAAAGTGTTAAAATCGATGTTTTTGGAGTGATTTTGAGCCGAAAATGACCCGTTTTTGAGCAGAAAAGTGTTAAAATTTAAGGTTTAAAAAGTTTTTAGCGCCATCCAAAAGTAAAAGCTCTGGCTAACAATCCAGCGAACAAGTAGGAGGAAAGTAATTTGTATTACTTTTGTGCCTCGAGTCCATAGATCTCAGCATATGACCGCTATGGACCATCGACTATTGACCATGGACAACTTACAACACGCGCAACAGGAAACCATAGTAGCCCTGGCTACACCGAACGGGATAGGGGCAATCGCGGTGATCCGCCTTTCGGGTCTGGACGCTATCAACATAGCCAACAGCGTATGGAAAGGTAAGGATCTGACCAAACAAGCCTCACACACTATCCATTTCGGCCATATTATGGATGGCGATCTGATGCTGGACGAGGTACTGGTATCCCTGTTCGTTGCTCCCAAATCCTATACCCGCGAAAACGTGGTGGAGATCAGCTGCCATGCTTCGGGTTATATCATTGAGAGTATCATCAAACTGTTCATCAAAAAAGGTGCACGAAGCGCCAAACCGGGGGAATTTACGCTAAGGGCATTCCTGAACGGTCAGTTAGACCTGTCGCAAGCCGAGGCTGTAGCCGATCTGATCGCCTCCAATTCTAAAGCGTCACAACAGGTGGCCTTACAGCAATTACGTGGCGGATTTAGTAACCAATTGCAAACCCTGCGCGAGCAACTGGTAAACTTTGCCTCGCTTATTGAACTGGAACTTGACTTTGCCGAAGAAGATGTAGAGTTTGCTAACCGCGATCAGCTCAAACAACTCATCGTGGATATTACCCGCATTATAGGCAGGCTGATACAATCATTTGAGTTGGGAAATGCTATAAAACAGGGAGTTAACACCGTGATAGCAGGTAGACCGAACGCGGGAAAATCAACCCTACTCAATGCCCTGCTGAACGAGGAAAGGGCCATTGTGAGCCACATACCGGGTACCACGCGAGATACTATTGAAGAGGTATTGAATATACAGGGCATCAATTTCAGGTTGATAGACACCGCCGGGATACGCGAAGCTACGGACGCTATTGAACAAATAGGGGTACAGCGCACGATGGAAAAGATAAGCCAGAGCGCCCTGCTCATTTATGTTTTTGACTCGGAGCAGATAAGCCCGGAAGAGCTAAAAAGCGACCTGGAAAGCCTGCAGAGCCCGGGTATAGCCATGCTGCTGGTGGCCAACAAGATGGACTTGATACAACAAGACAAAAAGCGGGAAAGTATCCAGGAGTTTTTCCGCACCTCTGGTCTTCCCGATCTGCAAACCATTTTTATTTCGGCCAAGGAAAAACTGTATATAGACGACCTGAAAAATAAGATCTACGGTACAGCGATCAAAGATCAGCTTAGCGGCGATGAAACTTTGGTAACCAATATACGTCACCTGGAGGCCCTTCAAAAAACCGAAGAAGCCCTGGTCAGGGTATTAGGCGGAATTGATGGCAGCATCACCTCAGATTTCCTGTCGATGGATATTAAACAGGCCTTGCACTATCTCGGCGAAATAACCGGGGCTGTTACTACAGACGATCTGCTGGAAAATATATTTAGTAAGTTCTGTATCGGTAAATAATCGACCGCGCTACTGTTGCGACAGGCGTAGCTGAAAATTAGTTCGAAAAAAATTGACAGATGGATATAATTAATATATCTTCGTGTACGTACACGAAGATATATTAATTAGAATTGCTTATTTTATGAAAGGCCCGACATCTAAAAACATCATACCCTTGCTGATCATTTGTGTCGTGTTTTTTGTGTTTGGCTTTGCAACATGGATTAATGCAATACTCATCCCATATTTCAAAATTGCGTGCCAGCTTACAAACTTTCAGTCGTATCTGGTCACATTTGCGTTCTATATTTCCTACCTCGTAATTTCAGTTCCGTCTTCGTATCTGCTAAAGAAGATCGGGTTCAAAAAAGGTATGATGGTTGGGTTTTGGATTATGGCTATAGGGGCATTCATTTTTATTCCTGCAGCTATGATCAGGTCATATTATCTGTTTCTTACAGGTCTTTTTATTATCGGCATTGGATTGGCCATACTGCAAACCGCTGCTAACCCTTACGTTACCATATTGGGAGCAAAAGATCGGGCAGCTCAAAGGATCAGCATGATGGGGATCTGCAACAAAACAGCAGGCATAATTGCCCCCTTACTATTGGCAGCTGTAATCATCAAACCTGGTGATAGTCAATTATTCAAAGATATTCAGTTGATGGACGATAGTCATAAAAAATTGGCATTGGATATACTCATTAAACGTGTTATCGCACCATACGCTTTTGTGGGCAGTATACTTGCTTTGCTTGGCATATTAATCAGATATTCACCGCTACCCGAAATTGATAAAGCGAGAGATAATGAAGAACTCCCTGGCGAATTTAAAAAGACAAAGATCTACCATTTTCCTCACCTGGTACTTGGTGCAGTAGCGATCTTTTTTCATGTTGGCTCGCAGGTTATTGCTATAGATACTATCATTCCGTACGCGCAAAGCATGGGAATGCCATTAGCAGAGGCTAAGGTATTTCCTTCTTACACGCTATTTGCGACCATATGCGGTTACCTGATGGGGATCTGCTTAATTCCATGGGCGATATCTCAAAAAAACGCACTTCGTGTTTGTACGGTACTTGGATCTGTTTTCTCGATGTTTGTGGTTACCAGCTGGGGACAGGTTGATCTCCTTGGCCATCATTCTGCTATATCCTTATGGTTTATTGTACTTTTAGGTTTTGCAAATTCTATGATCTGGGCAGGCATCTGGCCGTTGGCACTCAATAACCTGGGTAAACATTTAAAAATAGGTGCTTCGTTGTTAATTATGGGATTGTGTGGTAACGCGATCCTGCCGCTTTTTTACGGCTATTTTGCAGATCGTTTTAATTTACAACAAGCCTACCTGGTATTATTACCTTGTTATTGCTACCTGGTTTTTTACGCATTTTATGGCCATAGGATCAGGAAATGGACTTTTTAAATATAAACAACTCAAAAAATGAATTCTTCAAGTTTGAAAATCATTAATGCAAAAATTATAACACCCGGTGGGATCTTTAAAAACGGAAGCTTACTGGTTAATCATGGCAAGATAACCGCTATTGCTGAAAATAGTATAGATAAGGAAAGCGATGCGGTGATTGACGCTGCCGGCAATTACCTTTCTCCCGGGTTTATAGATATTCATGTACACGGCGGAGGCGGTCACGATTTTATGGATAATACGGTTACAGCTTATTTAGAGATTGCCAAATTACACGCAAGCCACGGAACAACTTCATTTACGCCAACCACGCTAAGCTGTGAACCAGAGGCACTGTTTAAAACATTGAGCTTGTATGAAGAGTCGGAAAAATTAAACGTTTTGGGAGCAAGCTATTTAGGTATGCATATTGAAGGGCCGTATTTTGCAATGGATCAGCGCGGTGCTCAAGACCCCAGATTTATACGATTGCCAGACCCTGATGAATATAAAGAGGTCTTAAAAAGATCGTCCATTGTAAAGCGATGGAGTGCTGCTCCCGAATTAAAAGGAGCCATGGAGTTTGGCAGATACCTTAGATCAAAGGGTATATTACCATCTATTGCGCATACCGATGCCATATATGAAGAGGCTTTAGAAGCTTATGAGAATGGCTACACCCATATTACACACTTCTATTCTTGCATGTCGGGCGTATCCAGGCGTAATGCCTTCAGATATGCTGGTGTTATAGAGGCTGGTTACCTGTTAGATAACATGACCGTGGAGATAATTGCTGATGGGGTACACCTGCCTCCAGCTTTGCTCAAGTTGGTTTATAAGATCAAAGGCCCTGATAAAATAGCACTGATAACCGATGCGATGAGGGCTGCCGGCATGCCGCCAGGAGAAAGTATTCTTGGTGATCTCAAAAATGGCTTGAAAGTGATTGTAGAAGATAATGTAGCGAAATTACCTGATAGAAGCGCATTTGCCGGAAGTGTAGCCACAACTATCCAATTGGTAAAAAACATGGTCAGACTTGCTGATGTGCCTTTGATTGATGCTATAACCATGATGACCGCTACGCCCGCTAAAATAATGGGGGCAAATGACCGAAAAGGGTCCATAGAGGTTGGAAAAGATGCCGACCTGGTGCTTTTTGACGAGCAGATCAATCTTTGGAAAACCATTATTGGCGGCAAAGTAGTTTATACCAGCAATATAAAATAGATATTAAACCTATCCCGAAATAAGCGATACGCATGCAACAAGTTATAAAAAAAGAAAAACTCCAAGTACTGGTTTTTGAAAACAGGACATCCCTTGGCGAAACAGCGGCCAAAATGGTAAGCGAAAAGATTAAACAATTACTGATTGATAAGCCGGTTATCAACATAGTTTTTGCTGCCGCTCCTTCACAAAATGAATTTTTAAATGCTTTGGCAAACGATAAAAGTATTGAATGGGCGAAAATAAATGCGTTTCATATGGATGAATACGTAGGCTTGCCAGCGGGTGCTCCAGAGTTGTTTAGCAGCTTTCTTAAGGAGAAGCTCTTTAGTCGTGTTCCTTTTGCATCGGTAAATTATATTAATGGAGATCTGCTTCATGTTAATGCGGAATGCGAGCGATATTCCCGCTTGTTGGTCAATAACCCAACTGATATTGTGTGTATGGGGATAGGAGAGAATACCCACATCGCTTTTAATGATCCACATGTGGCAAATTTTAATGATCCGGAATTGGTAAAAATAGTTCAGCTTGATCTGGCCTGCAGGCAGCAGCAAGTTAATGACGGTTGCTTTGATACTCTGGCTCACGTGCCAGAATACGCGGTGACGTTGACTATACCTGCTTTAGTGAAAGGAACTTACCTATTTTGCATGGTTCCGGGAGTCAATAAAGCGACAGCAATACAACATACACTAATGCAGCCTGTATCTGAAATTTATCCTTCAACGATATTGAAAACACATGATAATGCCATACTCTTTGTTGATAACGATAGTTACAGCCTGCTTTAAATAATCCTCTGCCATACCTGTAGATTCTAAGGATTTGCTGATTAAACCCAAAAAGAGAAGGCATACCTTCTCTTTTTGGGTTTAATCAGGTTTATCAATATTCCCCTTGGTATTTAAAAAATTCATAACCATCCAGGGTACTTGAAAGGCACTAAATCTAGCCATTGCCAATCCAAGACTGACATCGCAAAATATTGTAAAAAAAAAAGCAACAAACAAATTTGGATAATTAACATAAGTGTATATATTTGTTTTAACGTGTACGTTAACGTTATAAATGTGTACGTTAACGATTGCTGTTTTTCTGATTAAGCAGGATCGCCTTTAACTAAGGCGATCCTTTACAAGAAAATAAGGGAACGTGATCAACGGATGAGACTGCAGGTTTTAATCAGCATGTAAAGGAAAATCAATATCCTAATAAATTAACCTAATCAATTAAGCTATGATCAAACAACGACCTCCCAGTACTTTTTCTTTAATTGAGTTTAAGCGACTGCCTAAACCAGTAAAGCCAACAACAATTACTTTTTGTTGTTATGGATTTCCCTTCAAAAGGGTATTCAAAATCCTGATCCTAATGCTGACCGTTTTTATAAGCTCCCGGGCTTTCGCGCAACACAAAACGCTTACAGGAAGGATAACCGATAATGTGACTAAAGAGGCAGTAGTTGGTGCTTCGATAAAAGTAAAAAATGCTTCTGCCGGTACAATTTCCGATGCGCAGGGTATGTTCAAGATCGATGTCCCCAATGACGCTGTTCTTGAGATTAGCAGTATTGGATACAAGTCCGTAGAAGTAAGGGCCAATTTTGACCAGACGATGCAGATCAGCATGATTTCGGTCAATAGGGCCCTCAGTGAGGTTGTAGTTGTTGGTTATGGTACCGCCAAACGGTCTGATGTAACAGGTTCGGTTTCGTCACTCCCCAAAGACAGGTTATCGCAACTCCCCGTTGGTGATGTATTGCAAGCCATGCAAGGGGCCGTTGCCGGTGTAAATATCTCTACAGGTACTGCAGTTCCTGGTGAGTCACCTTCAGTACTGGTTCGCGGGGTTAATACCATCAACGGACAAACAGCACCCCTGATCGTGATTGATGGTATCCCCTTTGAAAATGGTTCACTGAGCGATATCAGCACATCTGATGTTGCTTCCGTAGATGTTTTAAAAGATGTATCGGCTACCGCAATTTATGGTACCAGGGGTGCAAATGGTGTTATATTGATCACTACCAAGCGTGGCAAGACGGGTAAGGCCGCTATCAATTTTAATACCTATGCTGGCTTTGAAAACTTTGCACACACCTTAAAACCAATGGGGCCGGCTGAGTACGTTAAAAAATACGCCGACTGGAAAGAACAAGCCGGGGTGACTAATGATTTTGTTGTGCCCAACTTGTATGAGCAACAGAATTATGCTGCTGGTATAACCACCGATTGGTTAAAAGAGATCCAACAGCAGGGATTTATCCAGGATCATACCCTGAGTATATCGGGCGGTAACGAAGATGTTAAATATTACGTTTCAGGGGATTATTTTAGCGAGAAGGGGGTGTTATTAGGCTACCAGAATAAGCGTGCAAGTATCAGGTCAAACATCGATGCCAAAATAACTAGTTATTTAAGCGCAGGTGTAAACCTTAACCTGGTTAGCAATAACTCTGACGGAGGAAGAGCCAGCTTAACACTGGCATCTGACGTAAGTCCTTATGGAAGATTTAAAAACCCTGATGGGACTTATGCTATTTTTCCCATGCAGGGAGAGCAAGCCATTCAGAGCCCCATGTTGGGCACGCTTAACAACAGGAATAGCAGGCGCCAGAATGTTATAACCAATGTTTACGTTGAATTAAAGCCATTTAAAGATTTCAAATATCGTGTTAATGCAGGGTACACCTATACACCCACGCTGTTTCAGAATTACCAGGGAAGGCTTGCCGGTGATATTGCAGGAGGTACCGCCGCAGTAGTGAATAGCGAAAGCAAAAAATGGATAGTTGAAAATATATTATCATTTGAGAAGAATTGGAATAAAAATCACATTGATTTTACAGGATTATACAGTGCCCAGGAAAACAAATTGTTCTCCTCTACAATAAACGCTTCGGGTTTTATTAACGATGCCTTACAGTTTAATAATCTGCAAGGGGCTAATACAATATCGGCATCGTCAGAAGCTATTTCCACCCAAATGGTTTCGCAAATGTTGCGGGTTAATTATAATTACGATAGCAAGTACCTATTTACCGCTACAGCAAGACGGGATGGATATTCCGCATTTGGCGCTAACACCAGCAAATACGGTTTGTTCCCATCGGTTGCTCTTGGCTGGAATATCAGTAACGAAAGCTTTATGAAAAACGTAAGCTTTATCAATAACCTGAAACTACGGGGTTCTTACGGCTTATCCGGTAATCAATCGGCAGTCGACCCTACATCTACTATCTCCACATTCACAACCATTTCCATTCCGTCTAACGGCCATCCAACAACAGGTGTAATTGCCGACATCCTGGGCAATAAAGATCTGAAATGGGAAAGTACCTACGGTAGCAATATAGGTATCGACTTCACCATTCTGAATAACAGGATTGCCGGTACAATTGAAACCTACAATACCCGAACCAAAAACCTGGTCTTATATCGGGCCTTACCATCTGCAACTGGTTACTCGCAGGTAGTTACTAACGTGGGTAAGGTTTCGAATCAGGGACTGGAGGTATCGCTTAGAACACAGAATATTGTTGGTAATAATTTTAAGTGGGAAACCAATCTGAATTTTTCTACCAATAGCAATAAGATAGTTGACTTGTATGGCGATAAAAAGGATGATATAGGGAACCGTTTTTTTATCGGGCATCCAGTTAATATTGTTTATGACTATAAACTGCAAGGGGTATGGAAGGTTGGAGAAAATCCGGCGAATCAAGACCCGAACGCTACACCCGGCGACCTGAAGTTTGCCGACATTGATGGAAATAAGACAATTACTTCGGATGGTAAAGATCAGACCATCATCGGTCAGGAAATCCCCAAATGGACTGGTGGGATAACTAATACCTTTCATTATAAAAACTTTCATCTTAATATTTTTATCCAAACGGTTCAGGGGGTTACAAAAAACAATGATGCGATCAACTTTAAGGATTTTGGGGGAAGGCAAAACCTGCCAAGCGGTTTAGGTTACTGGACTGTCGCAAATCAAAGTGATACCAGGCCTAAGCTTACTTATGTTAATTATTTGAATTATGGCTATCCCGAAGATGCAAGCTATACCCGGATAAAAGATGTGACCTTAAGTTACAGTATGCCCAAAGCATTGCTCGACAAATGGAAACTTGGTGGGCTTACGGTTTACCTGAGCGGAAGAAACCTGGCAACGTTTACCAAATGGTATGGCTGGGATCCTGAAGTGGGTTATGGTATTACCGGCGATACTCAAGGTAATTATCCATTGGTTCGCACATTTATTTTAGGCGCTAACATTACACTCCGTTAATCAAACTCCAATGAAAAATTATAAAATATTAGCAGCAGTTGTCATCATATCAATTTGTATGTTGACGGCGTGCAAAAAGGATTTTCTCAAAGAGACGGTCTATTCAAAGTTCACTCCCGAGGCTTTAAATGATTCTCTTGCATTTGAAGCGGGTATTGTCGGCTTACAAAGCCAGTACTCGCTTTGGAATACTATGAATGAAGATAATAATGGTAACCAGGGATTTTTATGTGTATGGCAAATGGGAACCGATGTTGCCTATAATAAGGCCCCTGACGACCTGGACCCCGTATCAATTCCTTATACAAATTACGAAAAGTTAAATTCGGCTAACGGTGCTGCCGCATTTGTTTGGAAATGGGCCTATAATATCATCAATAATTCCAACGTGGTTATTGCTAATATTGATAATCCTGCCATAAAACTGGGCGCAAACTTCAGAAACAAGATCAAAGCCCAGGCCATGTTTTACCGGGCATTGGCTTATCATTACCTGGTTACATTATATGGGAGCGTGCCCTTAATTACAAAACCTTTAACCGCACCTAAAACAGATTTTGTTAGGGCACCGGTAAAGGATATTAATGATTTGATTGTAGCTGATCTTACTTTTGCCAAAGTAAATGCACCTGCTATCGACCAGTTGGTTGCGCAATCGCTTCCTAACAAATCTATGGCCTCTCAGCTCCTCGCCGAAGTATATTTAAGAATTGGTGGTAAGGATGCCGAAGCAGAGGCAGAATGTAATACCATTATTAACAGCGGCGATTTTAGCCTGGTAACCGAGCGTTACGGTGTTAAGGCATCCCAGCCTGGTGACCCTTTTGCAGATATGTTTATATACGGCAATCAAAGAAGAAGTCAGGGTAATAAAGAGGCCATCTGGGTGGAGGAGACAGAAAACCCGGCGTCGGTACCAAATGGAGCTGGGCCGGACCTACAGTCTAAATTCCCCGGTTACCGGTTTTTGGGTTCGCAGCACCGCAGGGTTTGGGGCAGCAGGTATTACAATACACCGGGCATGCTCTTATGCGATACATTAGGAGGAAGAGGCATCAGCCGAATGGCTCTAACTTATTTTGTTTTAAACCTGTACGGAGCAAATGATATGCGTAATTCAAAATATAACCTGCGCAGAAAATATTATTACAATGACCCCTCTTCACCCAATTATGGTCAGCTTGTAGCCGGGCCGGGAATTGATACCAACAGGAATATTGTTCCCAAAACCAATAAATGGGATCAGTTTGACCCGAATGATACCTTCGGTAGCAGTATGATCAAGGATTTTATCATTATGCGCTTAGGGGAAACTTACTTGCTAAAAGCCGAGGCCCAGTTTAAGCAAGGCAATAAAGGTGGCGCTGCAGAAACTATCAATGTATTAAGGACGAGGGCAAAGGCAGCTACCGTAAATGCAGGGATGATAACGATGGATTTTATCCTGGATGAAAGGGCGAGAGAGCTGATCGCCGAAGAAAATCGTCGGATGACCTTAATGCGCACTGGTACATTGCTGCAAAGGGTTACAGGCAGGGGACTAAAGATCACAGGGATTTCATCAAGAAACCTGCTTTTGCCTATTCCTCAGTCTGAAATTGATTTGAACAAAGACGCCAAATTAGAGCAAAACCCCGGCTATTAATTTATCGGAATGACAATATGGATATGCAAAGGTTGAATTTTTTTTACCAAAACCGGTTTCGGTAAAGCAGACAACAAATAAATGCTTATTATTGTCATTCGTGTGCGTACACGAATGACAATAATATAGTAAGCAAAATATCTTCAAAGTTTATGAAAGCTTATTTACAAAATATATTATGGCTAATGCTGTTGCTTATAGGGCTAAGCCTGTCGGCATCGGCAGTAAACTCACAGCCAGCTGATTCAATTGCTATAAAAGGTTTTCACCTGGATATGCGGATACAGGTGATGAAGCTGCCAGCATTAAAAAAGTTTGTTCTTAATTTAAGCACAAAGGGTATTAACACTATTATCATGGAATGGGAGGGTAGTTACCCCTTTGTGAAGGAACCGTTGATCGCAAACAGGTATGCTTATTCCAGGCAGGAGGTAGCTGAATTTATTGGCTACTGTAAATCACTTCATATACAGGTTATTCCGCTGCAGCAAAGCTTTGGCCATGTGGAGTATATTTTACGAAACTATAAATACGCCGCTTTGCGGGAAGACCAAAAAGATTTTAGCCAGGTATGCCCCAGCGAGCCCGAGTTAAATAAAAAGTTGTTTACAGCGCTTTATACCGATCTTGTTTCGACCCATAATTCGCCTTATATACATATCGGTGGCGACGAAACTTATTTATTGGGACATTGCGAAAAATGTAAGAAAAGGGCGGCCGAGATAGGATTGTCAAGATTATATTTCGATCACATTAAAATGTTATGTGATATTGTGGTTGGCTTGGGTAAGAGGCCAATAGTGTGGGCCGACATTGCTTTGAAATACCCCGACTATATCAATTTACTTCCCAAGGAAACCATTTTTATTGATTGGAATTATGGCTGGGATATAAACCGTTTTGGCGATCATTCCAAATTATTAAAATCAGGGTATGAAATATGGGGCTCACCTGCAATAAGAAGCTATCCCGATAATTATTTTTTAACCGATTGGCAAAAACATTTTAATAATATCAGGGATTTTATCCCCCTGTCAAGACATTTAGGGTACAAAGGTATCGTGATGACCTCATGGTCAACCTCTGGTGTTTACTCATCTTTATTTGAATCTGAGGATGAACTTATCGATTTGTACGCCATTCGGCATGTATACCCCTTAAGCGGTTTTAATATATTGGTTGATTACTATTTGAAGACATTAAATGATAATGGAAAACGGAGTAATGATCAGTTTATCGAAAGCTATTGTAACAGCCATTATGGCTTTGATTCCCCGAAATCAAAACTGTTTACAAAAGCTCTTTTTTCTGCTCCATTCAATGTTGTTCATGGGAAGGTGATTGCCTCCAAAGCAATTGCAGTTGGGCAATTGTTAGATAGCGCCACCGACGCGCTGAGAGTGCTTAAATCACTACAGCCTGTAAAAGGTGTGCAGGAGTTCAGGCATTATCTTTTAATGGCCGATATAAGGGTATATTATCTTACCTATATGAAGATCGAAGCTGAAATAAACTTCACGGATTTTTCGGGTGATAAAATACCGTTGTATATGCTTCAACTCAAAAAACTTTTATCTAACGAGCAAAGGCTTAACGATGAATTTACTGCGCTTAACAAGGATTTTCTTTATCAATCGGCTATAGACGAAGAAAACCTTTTAAGAAATCAGAAGATCCATGTTTTATATGATCGTTTAGCAAAACAAAAATGAAATTTTTAAATATACCTTTCGTTTCGCAGGAGGTGCATGCCCATGAAAAATCAACACTGCATACGATTGACTACGAACCATGGAACGCAGAGAAAACCATATCCTGTACTGCAGCCTTTTCCATCTCTCATTTTGATGAAGGTATCCATCTGAAATTTTCAGTAACAGAACAGTTTCTAAGGGTAAAGACCAGGAAGCTCAATGGGGAAGTACACAGGGATAATTGCGTGGAATTTTTTATAGCTTTTGAGCAGGATACCAGTTACTATAATTTTGAATTTAACTGTTTAGGCTCGGTTAAGGGAGCTTACGGAAAAAGTAGGGTACATCGTAAATTTTTACCATCGCAGCTTCTAAAAACGGTGGAGGATAGTATCTGTATCTCCATGGATAATATTTCAAAAGATAGATCAATCAAATGGGATATCTCTATCATATTGCCTGTAGCGGTATTTTGTTATCACGATAAAGTATCATTAAGCGGAGAAGCCTGTTCGGTCAATTTCGCGAAATGTGGTGATAGTCTGCCCAAACCACATTTTTTAAGCTGGGTCGAAATTGTTTCCGAGAAACCCGATTTTCATCAGCCCGTAGCTTTTGGCAGGGTGAAATTCGAACCAAAACCTATTTTAACATTTGCTTAGTATGAAAAAAGTCTTTTTTTTCCTCCTTGTAATAACCTTGCCTGGTTTTTTATATGCGCAGGATCTAAATCTAATACCCTATCCTCAACAAGTAAAATTGCTCAAATATAACCTGCCCCTGGCAAAAAACTGCCGGTTTTACACCAATAACGGCCGGTTCAATTATGCGGTAGATTATTTAAACGGGGAACTGGCTTTTCAGGATAAACAAAAGCAAACTCCTTTACAGAAAATCCTCATTAACAGGGATACAACCCGCGGAATTTCCGGCGCTTATACGTTGAGTATTTCCGGCGGTGTAATAAGTATTCAGGCGCCAGACAGCGCTGGTGTATTTAATGGGGTGGTTACTTTGCTGCAATTATATAGATCTGCAAAAATTGAGGGGACAAAAATAATCTTACCTGGCGTTACGATTACCGATCAGCCCAGATATCAATGGAGGGGATTTATGTTTGACGAATCAAGACACTTTTTCGGAAAAGAGGTTGTAAAGAAAATATTAAAGTGGATGGCTTTTTACAAGCTGAACCGTTTTCACTGGCATTTGACAGACGCGCAGGGCTGGAGATTGGAAGTGAAAAAATACCGCCTGCTCGCCACAACTGGAGGGATTGGTAATTTTACCGACTCGCTGGCATCCACAAAGTATTATACACAAGATGATATAAAGGAAATTGTCAGGTTTGCTAAACAGCGTAACATCGAAATTGTACCTGAAATTGATATGCCCGGCCATGCAACCGCCGCAAACCATGCTTATCCTATATATTCCGGAGGTACAACGCCAGGATTTGAAAACTTTACGTTTAACCCAGGCAAAGAGATCACTTATAGTTTTATTAGCAATATTTTAAAGGAAGTTAAAGAAGTATTCCCCGGAAATATGATCCATATAGGTGGGGACGAGGTTACGCTTGGTATAAAGGCATGGGAAAATAACCCGGATGTTAAAAAGCTGATGAATGAAAAAGGGTTTACCGATTACAAACAAGCGGAATTTTATTTTCTAAAAAGAATAGCTGATACCGTACAAAAACTTAACTGTACTGTGATGTGCTGGGACGAGGCTGTTGCCGCTGGTTTATCAACTAACCGGGTTGTGATCAATTGGTGGCACCAGGATAAGCCGGCTGTTCTTACTGAAGCACTTCGTGATGGGTATAAAGTGATCCTTTGCCCAAGATTGCCCATGTATTTTGATTTTGTTCAGGATAGTACGCACAGGTCTGGCAGAAAATGGGGGAAGCTTTACAACTCCTATACAAATGTTTATCATTTCCCCGAAAACTCGCTTTCGGATACAGTTTGCAGCCATGGGAACGTCATCGGGGTACAAGCTAACTTATGGACAGAAACAGTTGTCTCAGAGAAAAGACTGGATTACTTATTGTTCCCACGTTTAACAGCACTGGCTGAGTCAGGCTGGACTAATATATCAATGAAAGATGATCGCTTATTTAACGAAAGGCTTCGGATGCATCTTAATTATTATATAAAGGCAGGTATATATTATTATGACCTTTTCAACCCGGGTTATCATAAAGAACCGATTGATAAAAAAGCAAAACAGGAAATACAGGATTAAGGCTTGATCAACTATTGTAAAATTGATAGTTTTCCTTAGTGATGATATCAATGGGCATATAAACAGATTTTTCGACTTCGCTGATCTTAAAAAGATATTTGTAGAGTGCCATGATGCCCAAATATCCCTGTTCTTTAGGACGCTGGCAGATCAGGAAGGTAATTTGTTCGCTTAAAAGGTAATTGATGTTTTTCTTTAAAAAGTCATAACCAATCAGCAAAATATCCTTTTTGTTATGCTTCTCTAATATTTTGGCCACAATATTTACCCTGGAGTTGGTAACAAAAATTGCTTTGATGGCGGTGTTGGTGGATAAAGAGCCTAACAATGATTTCTCTACTGCTACAAGCTTAGTTTCATTAATATTAAGTGTTAATAACTCGTTCGTTTTGCCGGCGTCATCAAAAAACTTCTTAAAACCTTGTTCTTTCCGCAATAAATGGTGATCATTTTCCAGATCTGTGGATATGTTAACGGTCAATACTTTGTCCGATTTTTGAATGGCGAAACTGATAAGCTGAGCGGCAAGCTTTCCGCTTTGATAAAGCTCGGGGCCAATATAGGTTAAGTTATCCTGATTGGGCAGATCAGAGTTTATAAACGCGAGGGGCAAGCCAAGCTCCTGGATTTTTTTTACCAATATTATCGACTCTTCCACAAAAGATGGCGCTAACAAGATTGCGTGTGGTTCGCTATTTAATAGCTCATCGGCCGCTGTGTTGAAGCTGTTTTTTGAATCAAGGTCATAAAAATAATATTTAACGCTTACCCCAAATTGCTTTATTTCAGCTGCTGCCTGTTTTATTCCGTTCAAAGGGTAGCTCCAATAATCAGTTTCGTTGGAAACCGCGGGTATTAAAATGGCAAAGGTTAATATTTTTCTGGAGGCCAGCAGGCTGGCCATTTTGTTTGGCTGAAAATTCAGTTCCTCAATAATGGCATTTATTTTCTGCTTGGTATTTTCAGAGACCCCTTTTCGATTATGAATTACCCGGTCAACGGTACCAATGGATACGTTTGCCCTGCGGGCTATTTCTTTAACGCCTGTTAACTCAGTTTCTGTCTTCTTCATGTATATACGAACCAAATATAATACATTTTAATAACCATTTTTAAAGTACAAAACTCGTTAATGTAACATTGATAGGACGTTTAAAAACCTTTAAAATAGATAGCAAAAAAATGGGAGAAGGACTTTTGTCCTTCTCCCATCACGTTGAATATTAACTATATAAATTACTTACCTTATCATTAGGTTTAAAAAAATTATAACGGAGTGAATTTAAAATCGTGGATGATGATCTCCACATTTTGTCCGTTTGATGGAGCAACGCCATGAAATAACCATAAGTTCATCATTACAGGCATTGATAGTGTGCTGATTGATTGTGGCGGGCTGGTCCAGGTCTTGCTGGCGTACAAGTTTGTATCATTATCATAAAAACCCCCTAAACTTTTAAAAGTTACAGCACTGCTTGATCTTTTAAATCTTTGGGTTGTGTAAGTTCCGCTCAAAGTAACAGGGTAGGTAACTTCAACAGTATCAAGGGTACTTCCGGTTTCTGGGTATAAGGTATAATTAAGTACCCGGTTATTTGATGCAACTCCCCATTTTGAATACTCTATATCCATTTCATCAAATTTATCGTTTCCCGAATAGTTAAACATGCCAAAAACAACGTTTTTGTCAAGAGTGCTGATGGGGCCCTCTACCTTCCATTGATAAGTGCCATAGCCAAGGCTCGAAAGCATGGTAACCTCACCGCATTCCCATTTACCTGTAGTAGTGTTTTTCTTTATTTTTAAATGCAGAAAACCACTGGCATCTACGTAGGCGCTCCCGGTAGAGAAAACATTTGGCCCTGGTCCCTGGCCACTCGGGTTGGTTGTTACTTCCCAGGTGTACCCCGCAAACGAAAGGGTTGAAGCCGTTTTGAGTTTACTAACAGTATTATTGTTAGTTGTCGCAGTATCTGACAGTTTTCCGTCAGATTTTTTACACGCTACGAATGATAGCGCGAACAGCAAAAGATAGATTGTTTTTTTCATGATTTCAATAAGTTGTTGTTTAAAAAATGGTTAGCAGAAGGATAAGATGAAGAAATAAAAATAATTAACGTGTACGTACACGAATATATAATTATTATTCCTATTTTGCAATAGAATTTAAATATGATTGTTTATTAATTGCATTGTTTATTAGATAGTTATAAAAAATACAGATGGAAAAAATGCACTCCGGGACTGCTGATCCGGGACAGGATATTGTTGCGGAAAAAAAACGGCTTTTGTCGCTTGATTTTTTCAGGGGACTGACAATTGCAGCCATGATCCTGGTGAACACGCCGGGCGACGGTGATCATGTTTATGCTCCTCTGGAGCACTCTAAGTGGAATGGCTGTACGCCTACCGACCTGGTTTTTCCTTTCTTTTTATTTATGGTAGGTGTATCGATAGTTTACGCCCTGGAAAGTAAAAAGGCCGATCGTGAAAATCACAGAACGATAATTTTTAATGCACTCAGGCGGATGCTGATTCTAATAGGGATTGGTCTTTCGATATTTCTATTCTACCGGCCCGATTTTGCGCACCTGCGTTTTCCTGGTGTATTGCAACGCATAGGGGTGGTTTATTTTTTATCAACCTTATTATATCTAAAAACAAATGAACGTACCCGCGACTGGCTTCTGGCTGTAATTTTAGTGAGTTATTATCTTGTGTTGAACTATATACCTGTTCCAGACGGACATCCACCCAATCTGATTCCTGAATTTAATCTGGCTGCCTGGGTAGACCGGGCTGTGTTTTCTACTAACCATATGTATAGATTTACCAAACAGTGGGATCCTGTTGGTCTCCTGAGCACCTGGCCGGCTATCGGAACAACGCTTTTGGGAATCAGGGTAGGAGCCATATTAAAAAAGACGGGAAAGGATGTTAAAAAAAAATGTATCCACTTGTTTTTAATAGGGATCGCTGCTATCGTATTGGGACTGATCACAGACTCGTTTTTCCCCATCAATAAATCATTATGGACAAGCTCCTATGTGTTGTATTCAGGGGGGATATGTACGCTCGGACTTACATTGGTATTTTGGATCATAGATGTTAAAGGATATCAAAAGTACGCCTGGATCTTTTCGGTTTTTGGGATAAATGCCATAAGTGCATATGTCTTGTCGGAGGTCGTTCCAGGGATTATAAATTTTGTAAGGATATCATATAACGGGCATTCGATAAGTGGAATGAAATATTTTTATGAGATTGTATTGCTACCAATTTTTTCGCCGGAGAATGCGTCCTTATTTTCAGCCTGTATATTCGTGATCCTGATCTGGCTTATAATGTATATTTTATACAGAAAGAAGATCGTAATAAAAATTTAGGCAATAGTCATCTGCCGGCGTTTTGGTTATGAAGCATGAAAATTCTACAACAAGTATTTCATTGTAGACGAGGAACGCGTCTTTTTAATAGTACACTCACCAACGCCAAAACTGCCAATATCAGGATCGCCCACCGGGCTTGCTCTGCCGCTTTATTTACAAAAGCCGAAACAAAATTAGGTGTTTGAGTAGCACGTTCCAGGATCCATGCAATGGCAATTATACCAGAGATGATAGCGCCACCAATCCGGATATACTTATAGATCGGTGTTTGGCTTAGTAAAATTAACCAGGGAATAGTAATTAATACAACAAAAAGCTGCATAATCTCGATTCCCAGATTAAAGCCTAAAATACTTAGTGCCATAGTGCCTGCACTTAATTTAAGGTTAGCTAATATAGATGCAAATGCCAGGCCATGTATTAAGCCAAAGCCAGCCGCTACATACATCTCTTTCCCTGGAAAAATTGGCTTTATGGCATGAATTGCAGAAACTAAAATAGAAAATGCAATTAATATTTCTACCGGTTGTGCAGGCAATCTTAACCAGCCTAAAGCACCGATCAGCAGGGTGATGGAATGGCCAATCGTGAATGAGGTGACAATTTTCAATAATCTCAGGATACTGTATTTGGCACCCCCAAATTTTCCCCATTGCCTGCCATTTGTCAAAAGTGCGGCGGGCAATAGCAACACAATTAAAAACAGTAAATGATCGGTACCTTCTTTGATATGCTGCATACCTAAAACAAGCATACTTTTGAAACCCTTAAACCAGCTCCCTTGCTGCAAATTTATTTCCAGAGGATATATCACATTATCTTTGGTATTCCAGCTGATGACCATTGCGTCTGCCGAAGATGTATTTAAATTTCCGGCCTCCCAGTCGCTGCGGATGGAAACAAGGGCGGCATGGTTTACAACCTGATGTATAATTACATCATAATCGAGCATAAACTTCCGGGTACTTTCGCCTGGCTGGGGTATGATATCAACGTAAGCTACTACTTCCCAATAATCGATACCATTTTCGATATATTTTCCTTTGTCCATCCTTAAAGCTTCTATTTCAACATCCCATGGGGCGTTTTTTTTTGAGTACGCATGTATGTGTGCTTTAAGATATTCTTTTAATTGCGGTCCAAACTTTTCAATCAGTGCTTCCGGGTTTTTCGATATATTGTTGCCAAAAGCAAGCTCCAGCTCCGATAGAGGCATTTGGAGTTCCAGTGCAACCCTGTTTGGACTTGCATCTAAAAAAACAAGCGTATTTGGTGTTTGATGTGCGCTGCAAATTGTTGACTTTAATGCTGTAACAGCAAAAAAAGCTACAAAAATAAACAGCCGCCAACTGTTTTTATGGCGACTGTTTATCGAAAAAATGTTGTCCATAGTTTCTATTTATCTTTTTTATAAACCAATGTAATCACGGCTATGATCTCTCATAACGCTATGGTAGTGGATTCCTGAAAGCACCACACCTGTTTGGCAAATAAACTCTATCCAAACACTTGGTCCATCAATCCTTACGTAATCGGTATTCGTAGTTAAAAAAGAACTGGCTGTACCGGCTACCCCAGATGTATTGCTGGCATAACATACATAAGTATTGGCAAGTTCATTTTGATAAATGGTCGTGAAAGCAGCCGCAGAAGTGGCATCCAGATCGTTGATCCATGGCATCATGGCTGCCAACACTTTTGCCTGTGCGGCACTGCTTAATGTACTTACCTGTATGCCCTGTTTGGTAGTTGGGAATGTGTTGGTGGTAGAACCAGGTATCATCAAACAGTCTGAAAAAGTACTGGATATTTTTGCTGAAGCCAGTTCGGTACTTGTGAAAGAACCCAACATATTCTGCATAGCAGTATGTTCAGATTCCATTGGCCCGCTGTAAGTAGTTCCACTTAAAGTAAATGAACCTTTGGGTTCTACTCCCTGGTGCAAAGGAGTGATGCTTGTAACACTGCCGGCATCATAAGTAATATTTTGCGCATAATGGTGCCCGCCGATCTGCAGCATCCATTTTCCTGTTGTAGATGGAGTGCCCAAAAACGCGATAACATAGTTGCCAGACGAATAGCCCGAAGCAGTTTGGCCCAGGTAATCATCGGCAGCCATAATTTGTGTGAATTCGTCATAACCTTCCCCGGTTGTTGTTCCAAAAGCAGCTTGTGCAACAGCTTTTGCAGCGGCTAACTGTGTGCTGGTTAAACTGCTAAATGCCAATCCGTTTCTGCATGAAAGTCCGCATGGTAAATTTGACCATCTTTTAGCATTGGTAAGATTCAATGTAAGTACAACAGATGCTTGCTGTGTGGTAGTAAGCGTTGCTAAAAAAGCATTGGCTAAGCATACTACTTTTGAAGCAACAGTTGTTGAGGTAGAGCAGCCTGTTGTTGTACTGGCATCATCTACAGTGACTGAAAAACTGCAGCTTTGCCCGCCAAAGGTAATAGCAAAAGAGGCGGTACCTGCTGATGTTGGTGTACCGGCAATTGCATATGTAAGGTTACCTGCACCGCTGGCTAATGTACCTGCGGCTAAAGTTGCCGTTAATCCGGTAACCCCGGTTGAAGAGATAGCGGTACCTGCGGTATAAGTAGCGCCGTTACCACCCGTATAAGGTACGGTAGCGCTGCCGCTAAATACTGTATTAATAGTTGCTGTTGATGACACTACGGCCGAACCGCAAGTTAAAGCCGAAACGGAAGCGGTTGTAGTAGTTGTTGTGTCGCTGCTCTTTTTACAAGCCACCAGGATGCAGACCGCTATGAGTAAGCCTACGCCGGATAAAAGTATTAACTTTTTCATTTTTTAATATTTTTTTAGTTTACTTATCCGAAAGTATCGCCC
>Ga0105237_10002741_pt1 | contig 21475 bp, 15 predicted proteins | sample KBSC24metaG_FD_81520 | JGI IMG/M metagenome (GOLD analysis project Ga0105237, IMG submission 81520) | Corn rhizosphere microbial communities from Kellogg Biological Station, Michigan, USA - KBS C2-4 metaG | ecosystem: Host-associated > Plants > Roots > Rhizosphere > Soil | place: Michigan, USA...
AATATTTGTTTGAAGGAATGAGGTTTCGCCAGGCAACGGGGCAGTATTCCTGGTTTCTAACAGTTGATTGCGGTTCAGTTGCACTTTCACCGCCCCAGTTGTAATTATTATCGCCCTTGTCTACAAATACAACTTCAAAAATTGATTCGGGATTAAACTCAGTTGCCAACTCAAAATTATCAAGGTAACGGGGGGTTAAAGAATATCCGTCCGGCCCTGTTGTCGGTATTTTTAAAAACGCGGCTTTCGCGTTGGTATAGTCGCCTTTTTGCATTAATACCCTGCCTAACATGGCATTAGCAGCTGCGGCTGTGGCCCTTCCTTTGTCAGTCGCTGATTTTGCGGGCAATACGGCGGCAGCATCGGTCAAATCCTGAATGATTTGCGTATAAACTGCATCAACGGATGCGCGTGGTTGGAATGCGGCAGGACTTTTTGGTACTGTTGTTAACAAAGGTACGCCGCCCCACATGCTAACCAGGTCAAAATAAGCCCAACCCCGCAGAAATTTTGCTTCGCCAACTGTTTCATTTTTGTCAGCCACATTGTCTGTAATGTTTGGCGCGTTGTCGGTTACCACGTTGGCGCGGAAAATTACTGTGTACCAGCCGTTCCACACCGAGTTCATTACCGAATTTGTAGGGTCGTCGGTATTTTCATACAACTGCCTGCGTGGAACTTCCAGCTGGCCGCCCCCCGGGAAAACCTCGTCGCTGCGGGTATCATGCAAGTAATACCATTCACGAGACACCAGGTTGTTTTGGTGCAAAGTTGCGTACGCTGCGTTAACAGCCGACTTTAATTGTGATGCCGTTTTGTAATAGTTGCCGGTAGTTAGGTTATTGGGATCAGATGTATCCAATGCCGACTTTTTGCAGGAGAATACGATCACTGTTATCATTAGCAGGACGGCGGCTGCAAAAAAATAAATTTTTCTATGTTTCATAATATACAATTTTTTTTTGATTAAAATGTTGCCTGTAAACCTATCAGGAGCGTCCTTGGTTGAGGATATTGCCCATAGTCTATACCATTTGTAAGCGTTCCATTTTTAGAGCCGACCTCCGGATCCAGCCCGGTATATTTGGTAACAGTGAATATGTTTGCTCCCGACAGGTATATCCTAACTTTGCTTACATTATTATCGGTAGCGTTTTTAAGCCAGCCCGTTGGTAAGCTGTAGCCTATCTGCAGGTTTTTTAAGCGGAGATATGAGCCGCTTTCAATCCAGCGTGACGAAACCCTTAGGTTACTGTTAGGGTCGCCAGAGATTGCCCTCGGAATATTAGTGTTTGTATTTGACGGAGTCCAGGCATTTAAAACGTCTACATCCGAATTAAATAGCCTTGCCATACCTTCACGGATCACTTTTTCCGCATTAAATATTTTATTGCCATACACTCCCTGGAAAAACATGGTTAGGTCGAAATTTTTGTAACTGGCAGAATAATTTAACGAATAGGAGAATTTAGGAAGGTAACTCCCCAGGTTAACCCTGTCGTTGGCATCAATAACACCATTATGATCCTGATCCTTAAATTTAATGTCACCCGGCGCTGCATTAGTTTGAGTAGCGTGGCCGGTAACGTCAGATGCATTCTGGAATATGCCTTCTACAACGTAGCCATAAAAATATTGAATGGATTGGCCCGGTACCGTATTAGTGATTACACCATTACCAAAGTCAGCATCCTGGCCGGCAGATATAGAACCATTTGCACTACCTGTTAATGAGGTAACTTTATTCCGATCTAAACTAAATACACCAGTAATATCGTATTTAAAGTCGCCGGACGATTTATGGTAACCTACAGTAAACTCAATACCCTTGTTGTCCATTGAACCAACATTTGCTAAGGGCCCGCTAACACCAAAGCTTGGTGGCACCGGTACACCTAAAATCAGGTTATCGGTTTTTCTGTCATACACCTCAGCCGATAAAGTAAAGGCATTTTGGAATAAGCCCAAGTCGACACCAATGTTTGTTGAATTGGTTATTTCCCAATGAAGCTGGGGGTTACTTAGTCCGCCATAGAAGGAACCGTTACCCTGGTTAGCACCTGTTGCCAGGTTGTTGAACGGATAGGTCGTGCCGCCCGCTGAAACGTTCGAAACATACGGGTAATTACCCAATACGGTTCCGTTTATGCCAGTACGGCCATAGCCGGCACGGAGCTTCAATTCGCTGATTGACTTGATACCCTTCATAAAATCTTCCTGGTCAACCTTCCAGCCTATTGAAGCTGCAGGGAACCACTCAAATTTATGCCCGGGAGCCCAAACCGACAAGCCATCCCGGCGGATTGAACCGGAAAGCAAATATTTCCCCTCATAATCATACCCCACACGACCGACATATGACGTCAGTACATTGGTACCATAAGTGTAATTAGTTGTGGTATTGGTGGCGTTCTGTAGGGTCTTTATTGTGTTGTTGTTTTGGTTGCCGAAAGAGTTTTGGCTATCACCACGGTTTGTTTGAGCTTCGTAAACTGCCACAGCCGAAACGTGGTGTTTGCCGAAGGTTTTGTCGAAAGTTAATTGTTGTGTATACAGTGTGGTTGTGCCGCTGCCGGTATTTTCCGTTATCGCAGCGAGCGGGCTGCTAGAGGTACCGCCATCATTGTATATTGGCGTATACTGTTCCTGCCTGTTTGTTCCATAATCGATGCCGTAAGTAGAATTAAACTTCAACCATGGGGTAAACTTTACTGTTAAAAACAGGTTACCATGTATTCCGAAGCCGTAGTTACGGTTGTCATTGATCAGGGCCTGTTCAACAGGGTTAACCGGGTCGGCGCCATCAAAACTGTTTTGAGGGCCGAAATAACCACCGGCATTATTTGGGTTCTTAACAGGTATATACGGCTGCATCCGTATCACATTGGTAAGAGGCGTTCTGTTACCCGGGGGAATGCCGAAACGTTGGCGGGTGGATGAAACGTTAAAAGTTTCGCCGATGGTGACAAATTTATTTACATTGTGATCGGAATTCATCCGGAAGTTTTTCCGGGTATAAAACGTTCCGACTGTGATACCATCCTGGTCAAAATAACCACCGGATGTAAAGAAGCGGGAAACATCATTTCCGCCGCTTATGGTAATATCATGCTGCTGTATAGGTCCTTTTTGAAAATATGCGCTTTGCCAGTCGGTATTGGTTTGAGCAAAAGTTTGCGTAGCGCCTGAATAAATTGGCTGGTTGAAATTTGCCGGGTCTAAACGCGGCGGCAGCCCGATTCCTGCGGCTCCGTCTAACGCCCGCTCATACTGAAGATATTGATTTGTATTAAGCAGTTTAAACCTTTTGGTAACTTCCTGAATACCTCCGTATGAACTGATACTGACCTGGGCCTTATTATTTCTTGAACCCTTTTTGGTGGTGATCAAAATAACACCGTTGGTTCCGCGGGAGCCATAGATCGCTGCCGAACTGGCATCTTTAAGTACATCAACAGATTGTATGTCCTGTGCATCCAGGCCTCCGATAGATCCGGCCACCCCATCAATAATATAAAGAGGATCGCCTCCATAACCTATCGAACTTACGCCGCGGATCTGAACAACAGGCGCCGAGCCGGGAGAGCCATTGTTAGTAACAGTTAAGCCGGCCACCCGCCCTTGTAAAGCCTGGTCGACACCGGAAACGGGCAATTCGGTCAATGTTTTACCGCTTACTGAAGAAACAGCGCCGGTTACGTTGGCACGCTTTTGCGTTCCGTAACCTACAACAACCACCTCATTTAGTGATTTCGCATCGCTCTTTAATGCTACATTGATTACTGATCTGCCTGCTACGGCTTCCTCTTTTGACCCATAACCCACAAAGCTAAAAACGAGCACTGCCTGTTCATTAGGTACCTCGATGCTGAACGCGCCGGAATTGTCGGTTCCGACCCCAGTGGATGTACCTTTTATTCTGACAGTTGCACCGGAGAGTGGTAAACCGTCCTCGTCGGTTACCTTGCCGGTGATAACCTTGCTTAGGGCTGCTTTCGCTGCATCGGGATTTAAATGCCGCAAATGAGCCGGGCCATCAGCCGCAAACGTATAGTTTATACTGATAATACATATAATTACCAGTATAACCGTCATTCTAATGAAAGTGCTTAGTAAATATTTTTTTTTCATAATTTGGTTTGTTGATTGAAAAATTGGTAAAAGTTAAATTGGCTGTTAGATCGGTCGGGCGGAGTGTTAAGGTTCAATTCAATTGGCTATTGCACCGCACAAACAACATGCACCGATTTAGTTTAATACGGGTCACAAACTGTGGCCGGCAAAACAAAAACAATCTGGTTTATTCTCTCATACATATTCGTTTTAAAGATGTGCAATCGATTGTAGAGCCGGATCTGAGTACGCTTTCCTGAACACAACTTAACGATAGTATGCAGGTCGAATCAAGGTTTAACTTAAGTCGAAATTTTAAAGGAACTTACCGGCCGGCTTTACTGGTTTAAATAATAGCAACAAATTGATGAATCTGCGATTGCTATATAGGAGTAAAATTACCTTTGCGGGAGAGTTTCGTAACACATTTTTTACCTTAAAAACACAACATTTGTCAAGCTATCATAAAATCATACTGTCATAATATTGAAGAAACAACAAGTATCATAAGGTTTTATCACAGGAATTAATATTAAGATTTTGTTGGACAAGGAGCAGGCTACCCGGTTGCGTTCATATATTTTCCTGTACAAATGTGCTATAGGCACGATGAAATATTTGCTTCAAAAAAACTTTCCAAGCTTGTCTATTATTTATTAAGACACCAGTATTATTACACGGAAATTATAAGGCTCTTTTGTATTCCATCTTAGGCTTATCTGTATTTCTCGCCAGGAACATGGTGGTTAACTCCTGCAGAATGGCATCTTGTTCAGCACGTTTGAAAATGTGGTTTTTTATAGGGTTGAGGGAATATCAGTTAGCGGCAGTTGGAACCCGGTCAAATGGTTTGGTTTGAATGGTTTTGGCAGCGTCAAACTTGAGCATACACAGGCCATGTCTACAACGTATTAAGGGATATTTACGGGAATGTATTTTATTTCAACGGCAATACACAATTCAGGTTGGGTAAAGCTGGAACGCGGAGCTAAACGGCTTTTTCCAATCTAAAACCAAAACATTCAATTTGATCAAGCTGGCGTGGCGCGCTTAAATGCGGTGTTCCAAAAAAAGTTCTCCAGCGGTCTTTCAACCCGGCTAACCCTTACCGATTTCCTGCCGCTGTTTAAATTAAGGACCTGCTTAATCACGACGCCGACGCTTCGGATGACGAACGTGGCCGGGTAAAAAATTAAACAGGGGCAAAGGGCAGTGGCGTTTTTGTTAGCCCTGATCATTTTTAGGTGGGCCTGCCCACTTAGTTCAAATGCAAGGAAGCGCTGTATGATAGAGGATATTGATGCAGACGATTTCAAGGCGACAATACTGGAATGTGCGGAGCAATTAAAGCGCGTTGATGCTCAATTATCAGACTTGCCAGCCAAATCAGACGGTATAAAATCGATTGAGGACTTGCTTGATTGTCTGGTTACTAAATACTTGGCATACGGTCATACTACAAACATGCCTCTTTAAGCGATAAAAGAAAGCTAATCGGTTCCATGTACCCAAAAATCTATGTTTTGACGAAACCCAATATGGCACCGGTTATTTGAACACAGCATTGAATTTATATTACAGATTAACAGCGAGTTAGACCTAAAGAAAAAAGGAGAAAGATATACAAACTTACATCTTCCCCTAAGTAGCGGAGATGATCAATATTTAGAACACTTATTGGCCTCGTTAGAAGTTTTAGAGTCGATTTTGCAAAATGATAATGAAGATATCGAATTACAATAGCAATTAGAAATCATAAAAAACCGAATTAAATCATTGTTTAGCGTAAAATGCAAAATATTGACAAAACATTCCTATCTTAATTTTGGGCGGTCTGAAATATGATAGCAGCCTTGTGCGCCGGAAAACTTTTTTGCGAACCTCTATTCTATTACCTAACTAATCTAATAAATAATTCTCCGCCCCGCATCTCGCCCCGCAAGAACCCAGTCATAAGGGCTTGGCAAACAATTAGAATATGCCGAATTTCTTTTTGCTAAATTTTACATTTAAGCGGGTAACACATTTCTGAAAGTCGCGCGAAACGATAACCGATTGAATTTTATATTTGCTTTTATACAGCAACGAGCAAATACTTTCTACGTTTGTTTCATCGCCATTAGCAATTACTACTGTACTACCGCCCGAGCACAGGTAGTCGTTAAAATCAGCGGATGTCCGCCTGCCCGATGCAACATCCATAAATAAGGCTTTAAATAAGTCATCATTGGCAATTTTTTTGTAAGCAGAAGGCGCAGCCGGTCCAGGATCTGGCTGTTTATCAGCGTGGGGTTCAGCCGGAACGTTTTTTGGCTGCGCAACAGAGTCAGTTCCAGTGGCCTTCGGTTTATTGGTTTGGCTAAAATCATGGTAGTAAGGTTTGCCACCGCCGCCGCCATGTGTAGGGGTAACTATCTTTTCGTGCGCCGGCCCTACTACCACCATTGCTTTGTAAACCTGTGCAGGGTCGCTATTCAGCTGTAGCTGAACAGTAACATTTCCTTCAGCAAAAAAATTGAAAGTAGCCTTATTCGTAACCTTATGGGCATAAGCAGGGTTATTTTCTATACTCCACTCAAAACTTTTAACGGCTTTTTTACCATTATAAACAAAAATAGCATTACGCCCCACTGTCGTAAATTTCGGCCCCCAAATCGGGTCGATATCTGTAGCATCGGGTTGTACTACCGGATCGTTTTTATGAATCACGATGGTATCCGCTTTAACAACACGCCCGTTAAGAATTATTTTTATTAGTTTTTTTCCTTGTTCGCGGTAATTATGAATAACGTTATTGCCTTCCGCCTGCAGGCTATCGCCAAAATCCCAGGTTACTTTTCCTTTCGTTTTAGTAATGAAAGTCAAATTTTCGCCGGTATAAAGCATATTTTTGGACGAGCCGCTGATATCAAGCACCTTTAAGTCGGCTACTATATTATTATTGTACGTTACTAACTTATAAGCCAATGCGCTTACAGATATAAGGCTAAGGGCTAATAGCGTAAACCAAACATTAACATCAATTCCCCGCACCCTTTTAGTTAATATGGAATATCCGTTTTTCATATTTTCAGGACCTTAAAACGCTGTTAACTATTTATTGATGTTTAGCCAATTGTGCTATTTGGGCCTGGCACGATGCAAGGTCCTGGGCGGCTTTAGCGGCTTGCTCTTTATAGTAAGCAGCATTCTTACTATCAGTGCTGCTTTCCCGCAATGCTTTTTTTGCCGATCTTAACTGAGTGAGGCTTACAACAATGTCGTTAAACATTTTTGACCGTGCAGTTGTATCGCCTCCTATTTGTTTTGTCAGGTCCTCTATATTAAAGCCGATGCGGCCGTCTATGATATCTGCGTTTTGTATGCCTGTGTTGTTAATATTGCTTAAATACGCAACCGTTTCAGACATTTTGGAAGAAAACTTCTTCAAAAACATCTGATCATTCTGCAGGTCTTCAACTTCCAGTTTCAATTGTTTATTTTCTTGCAGCGGTACCTGCATGCCAAAAAAAACTGTTACTGTTATTAAAACAATACTTATAGCGAATAACGCCAGAAATACAAAAAAGGCCGATTGTCTTTCGCTGCTATTAAGTGCCTTCATTTTGATATATAAATAGTTAACTGTTAATTTATCTGCTTATGAATCTTGAACTTGTTTTTGGTTTTTGTATTTCAGGCGCAACTTGAATTATTTTTTCGTCTACCACGTAACCTTCCTTACGTTTACCAATAAATTCCAGATTGCTTAATAGTTGAAACAATTCGCCAATGAAGCTCACAAATGACATTACGGTAATTATGCTTTTGTTGATATCATTATTGTCATATCTCTCGCTCAGCATGTTAATTAATATTTGTTCAATTTCTCCCTGTTTGGGGTCGCACCATTCTGTAAAATAATTAATTAAGACATCTTTGCCCGAGTCGGTATATAGGTCGATTGAGTTTTTAATAATCCTGGCCAGCCCGGATAACGACGATAGCAAATGCGCCGGCGGCGCGTATAGCAGTGTCCATCTAAAATTATTTATTGTTTGCCCCAGTTGCGGCAATATGCGGTCGCATACAAAAAGCACCATTTCAGACAAGTCGTTTTTTTGCTTGCGCTGAAATATTTTTTGTACAATCCTGGTACAGTTTACTTCTAATTTGTTTAAGAAGGCCTCTATGTAGCTATGAAACTCCAACAAGGCAGGAAAAGCATCGACAGAAATGCACGGAGGAATATAATCTTCATCAATTTTGAAGCCTGAACCTACAACCAATACCTTACCGATAATAAGAGCGAACGGGTTGGCTGCAAACTGCTGATATTGTATGTTGCTTACCACTTGTACCGTATATGAAGGCAAAACATACGGAAACCTTGGAGGGGTTTCGTTAACAATTAACGGACCAGAGGGTCGCTTTTCAAACGGGTTAACCATTAGCACGATCCAGTAAGCTAACTCGCCAGACGATGGCGGCAGCGGGTAGGATATGGAGGGTGCGCCATCTGTACTGTCGATACCTGCTTTTGCAGAGGCCGAAATGTTGATCGGTACGCCGCCCTGGGTTATGGCCTGGCAGTTTAGTACTGAAACACGCAGTATGTTTTGAGCATCGATGGATACATTAACGTTAAAGGTATCCTGCGCAACCGAAGCCGGAGGCAGAACGCCGTAACGTATTTTTGAAAGATTGACAGATGCGGCATCAAACAAATCATTTTTAAAAGCATCATCCTGGGCAATGAAAAGGTTTTTATTAATTTTCATGCCATCAATCCAATTGACGTGGAAATATTGGGTATTATCTCTCATCGTTACTTATTTGTTATCGGCAGGGATAATTTGTTCGCATATAATTACTGAGTTTTCTTGTATGTGATTGTCCCTTATCCTTTGTGATGGGTCAAGCACGATATTGCGTTGGTACCATTTTCGCTTAAGCCTGAACCACCACACAATAGGCTTTTTGCCGGCGTCTAAATATTCAATAAGTGTGTCACCTTTTTCTTCGTTGTATTCATTAATGAAATGGTAAAACAGTTCTCCTAAAATAATATTTTCAGGCGCCCTGGCCCTAAATGACGTCTTTTTATCGCCTATACGTTTTGGGATATCAAAACCTATTACATAAAGGCGCTCGTTGTCGCTTTCATCTGGTGGGTCAATATGCTGCGACAGGGGGTACTCCCATACCGTATAATCAGTAGGCGGTATGTTTACAGCCGCATCAAAAGTAAATGAAAAACAAACAGGAACTAAAAAGGCAAGGCCCGAACACATTACCGGGTAAAACAGAAACGCCCTGTCTTTTAAATAAAACTGCAGCAGCGAACTTATTACGCAAACAAAAAATACCACGGCCAGGTTGAAAAAAAAATTTCCCAGGCCAACAATAAATTTTTTCTCATCTGGCCGTGCTTCAAATTTGTTTTGAGCAAACACAACGTTTACAATGCCAAACAACAAAAAAATGAAGCTGTATATCCAAAACAGTGAAAATGGTTCAACCACCAGGTAGGTAATTGAAAACAAGATGACAGCGTTAAGAATACCAATAAAAAGAAGCGCCAGGTTATCCTTGCGGCTTATTGAACCGAACGCCTGCGATATATTCTTTGCCAGCATAACCAAAGCTATCGTAATAACAGAGGCAAGCGACATTGATATAAGAAAACTTTTTTGAAGCATCATAAAGGCATACTATTAACTTACCGGTACCGGCAGGCTATTAAAAATAAAAAAACGGAAAAGCTATTCTGTTACCTCTCCCTTCCAATCCTTGGCGCCTTTATGTCCTTCAAATTTAACAAGGAAGCTTTTGGCCGTAAAAAAGGGTTTGAGTGTAATATTGATATTCACCTGATCCGGCTGTTCTTCATTTTGCTCAAACTGATCTATCGTAAAATTCTCTATCAGGTTGCCCGGCCCTTTAATACCATCAAGAAATTTCACTATCTGGCCGCGCAGATTTTTTTCAAGCAGTGTATTCCAGGTTTCCATTGTGCGTCTGTTCAGGAAATCGGAAACCACCTTGCCAACAAAATCAAAAACTCTTACCACCGAATAGGTTTGCAAGCCCAGGTTATCGCCATTAAAAAGCGTTTTTGCTGAAAAAGGCATCACACTACCCCACTCACCAACAAATGGAACCAGGCCTGCGTTTTCCAGGGCCGATATTGCAGCTTTCTTCTGATCAAACCGAACAGCATCAATCTCATCAATAGTGCCGTATGTTTTGCCTGCTACAGGCTGTGATAATTTGGTACAATACATTTTTCCTGCCAGCGCGGCCGAACCGGGCACGTAAATATCATCCTCTTCACCAACATCAACTTTTTTTCCACGACCTACAATGTAGTTACAGGTCATGATTGCGTTTGATTTATAAGCGTCGCCCGAGGTATAATTGCCTTCAACAAAATCCTTCAATGTTTCATCAGGCGATTCGGTGTTGTCAAAATCAGTAACCAGCATTACCTTATTATTGTACGCCATCTTGGCCCATTTATTTACGACCTTGGCCGAACCGAGGAAACCAGGCACAACCATCAACGAGTAGTTGTTACGCATATCGAGCTTATCAAAGGCGCTGTTTAGTTCCTCTTCTACATGCTCAATAAAATCAGGCTCATCCAAATCCTTCAATTGGTCAATTGAAGCATTCATGATATTAACATTTTTAAGACTGGTAGATTCCGTGTTTTTATAAAACAAGTGTACCGAGCGGTAGGCGGTTTCTAATTCTTTAGTGTTTTTAAGAATTTTTTTTAGGTTGCCCTTAAGCAAATCTTCGGCAGCTGCGGCCTTTTCAGAAGCGCTGCCTGCCATGTCTGCTACTGAATTTGTTTCAGCCAACAAATCCAGCCAGGTTTGCATTTTGGCCTTCAACACCTTGCGCTGTTCTTTTTTATCACCGTCTTTTTTAAAAATTTCCACCCTGGCCTTTTTTGCCGGGTTAAGGTTATTTGCCCCGTCTATTAATGCTTCAAAAAAATCAAAACCGCCCGCACGCTCCAGCGTTTTTAATGAATCTTCTAACGGCGCAGGAGCCGCTGTTTGCAAATCGTTAACTTTATATCCGGCTTCAGCCGAAGCCTTTACTTGGTCTGACATGATAATTACTGTTTAGGAGTTGGTATGTTACAATAAATACAATAGCTTTCTTAAGCCTCTAATTCGGCTATGAGCGTTGTTAATACGTCAATAAAGGCCTTCTTTGTTTCGGGGTTTTCCAATACCCTATTTAGCGTTTTGTTTGAACCTAACTGTTTCGCCATTTTAAGGTACGTATCGTTTTTAAAGTTTAAATCTTTTAGGTATTCGCTTTTTCCAACCAGATTTTTGGTGTCAAAATCACTCAACTTGCCAAAGCTGAATGTTTCGCTAATGGTCGAACCATCTTTTCTGTCTAATTCAACTTCGCATGATGGTTTAAAACGATCGAAAACATCTTCAACCGTGCGGAGGTCTTCCACAACTACAGGCCTTATAGGGTCATCATAGGTAAGCTTCTGTATAAAAAGGGTCTTGTTAGGAGAAATTTCAACGAAACCTTCTCCGTCTTCAAGCGGGGCAAGTATTGTCGTTGCTATTCCTGGTTTGGTTTGTGGCATGGTTTAAATGATTTAATTTCTAAATATATTATAATTAAAAGTTTTTACAAAAATATTATTCAATCGTCCATGTTAATTCATCTTCATTAATGTCAACTTTTATCAGGTTGCCTTTTTTAACCTCGCCGGTAACCAGGTATCTCGATATCGGCCTGCGTAGCTGATTGCGTATCACTGTTGATATTTGCCTTGCTCCGTATTTAGGTGTAAACCCTGTATGTGAAAGATACTCTTTGGCCGGCATCGAGATTTCCAATGATATACCTTGCCTGGAAAGCGCTTCTAGCAGACTCTTTAGCTGTATTTCAAATATGCGGACAATGTTCTTAGCGCTTATTGGCGCAAACGGAACTATTTCGGTTAGTCGTGCCAAAAACTCAGGGCGAAAATACCTGGCCATCATTTCCATTAATTCATTCGAAGTGGGAATAATTCCTTTGTCAAATTGTTCTGCAATCCATTCACTCCCTATGTTTGATGTGAAAATAATTAGCGCGTTTGAAAAATCGCCTTCTTTGCCAAGTCTGTCATGCATGTGGCCTTCGTCCAATATCTGCAAAAACGTATCAAAAACTGATGTATGCGCTTTTTCAATTTCATCAAACAGCAATACCGAATATGGTTTTTGCCTTATTTTATTTACCAACATTCCGCCTTCTTCGTAACCTACGTAGCCCGGGGGTGCGCCATAGAGCAACGCGGCCGAATGTTCTTCTTTAAATTCAGACATATCAAATCGGGTCATGGCTTTTTCGTCGTTAAACAAAAAGTCCGCCAGCGATTTGGTAAGTTCGGTTTTGCCGGTGCCCGTAGGCCCCATAAAGAAAAACGACCCGATAGGCTGCCCGGCTTTATTAAGCCCGCTTCTGGATTCCAGTATACACTGGGCAAGTAACTGAACGGCATGATCCTGCCCAATTACCTTCTTTTGCAGATGAGCAGCCATGTTCAACAGCTTTTCTTTCTCCTGGGCTTGTATCTTACCCATCGGTATCCCGGTTTTATATGCCACTACCGACGCAATGTCGTCTTTTGTTACCGTATCTTTTTTTTCCTTAATCAATTCAAGGAGCCTGGAAAAGCTTTCGGTTAAATAGTTCTCAAATTCGGCCGGGGTTTCAAACTTGTCGGTTTGAGACTGATCTTCAAGCCTGCCGAGCAATACCGGGCTTATTTTATTTTTAAAAACATTGTTTAGCCATTGGTACTCGGTAAATAACTCCTTTTCGGGAACATCTGTATTTGTTTTTAAATCAATCAGTTGCTGGTTTAGTTCTACCAAATCTTGTTCGTTGGTATCAACCATCAGCTTAATTGATGCCATAGTACGGTCAAGTATATCAATCGCAGCATCAGGTAAATTACGGTCCTTAATATATCTTTTTGATAAACGTACACACTCGGATATAGCAGCGGCATCAATTTTCAGCTGGTGATGAGCCTCAAACTTCGGCGCCAGGCCCGATAGTATTTTTATTGCGCTTTCTACGGTAGGTGGCGCTACGTTTACTACTTCAAAACGCCGTGTTATGGCTTGGTCGGGCTCTATAAATTTGCGGTATTCGTCATTAGTAGTCGCTCCTATTACAGTAATTTCTCCGCGTGCCAAATCGGGTTTTAGCAAGTTGGCCGCGCCCGCCATATTGCCTTTACTGTCAAGCAACACGTGTATCTCATCAATAAACAATATAGCCTTGTTATACTGCTTTATTTCTTTAAGTATACTTTTTATGCGATCCTCTATTTCACCTTTGTATGATGCTCCCGCTACAAGCAGCCCTAAGTCTAATTCAAAAATAAGCGAGCTGGCAAGTTGCTGCGATACTTTGTTGTTTACAATATCAATCGCAAGCCCGTCAACCAGCGCGGTTTTCCCTACGCCTGCCTCGCCTGTAATAATAACGTTCGGCTTGGTGCGGCGGCATAGTATTTCCATCGTCATCCTAATCTCTTTTTCCCGCCCTATTACCGGGTCGTTTTTCCCCTCTCTAACCAACGCTGTGCGCTCAATACAATATTTAAACAAAGCGCCTCCTGCTGTTGGTGCGGCTATTCCGTCAGCCTGTCCTTTAATAGCCTGCTGCAGACCATCTTCCTTTACATATACCGAGAGTATATCTTTTTCGTTAAGCGGGAATGATTTTAACTGTTCGGTGGTAAAAGCTACACCCGGTTTAGAAATTGCGCCCAAAACACATACAGGCGATATCTGGTCAAGGCCGAGCTTTAACCGGATATTTTCAGCTTCGTCAAAAACAGATTTAATACGGGTATCGCCCGTGATCTCATCTTTAACCTTTCCCGTTTTAGGGCAGTCTTCAATTCGTACTTCGGCCCACTCATTCAAATAGCCTATATCCTGATTAACTGATTCCAAAAAAGGCCTTAAACCTATATCCTTATGCAACAAAGCCATAAGCACATGCGCCGGCGAAAAGTATTCGTTATGATATTCTTTTGCGTATGACTGGGCTATCTCTATTACTTGTTTAAGTGATTGATTTAAGATAAGGTCGGACATGTAATGATTTTTTCTGAAAAATACATTTTTTATAATCAAATATTATATTTTCACTTAAATTTTTAAAATATTTTATACTACTAAATCTTTCAGCATATTGCGTTATCAGATTAGAAAATCCATTTACCAGGAAACGAATATTCTGAAGCACCTTATCAATATCCCCTTATGGCTACATATCTTAAAATTCCCATTAAATTTCAAACGGCTCTAAAGGGGGATAATCCCGTATATTGTAGCGCAAACGAATCTATCATTCAAAATATCGAATTAATTATTATCACCAAATACGGCGAGCAGCGTAACAATCCGCTGTTTGGCTGCGGGATATGGGATCTTGATTTTGACCTGATGACAGATGAGGATGAATGGAAAGAACAGTTACGAACGGGGCTGTTAGCTGCCATAAAAAACTATGAACCCAGGCTGGTAAATGTGGATATGGATATTAAAATAAGCAGCCTTAACAAGCAATATAAATTCGAAAAATTTCCCTCAATAAAAAAAAGTGTTGCTATTGAAATAAAAGCTATGATAAACCAAACGGGAAAACCATTCCAGTTAAAAACAAACTTATATTTAAGTCCGCTCGCAAAAAAGTAACAGTCATATGTCGTTTGAACTGCATAATACCAAAGACAATATTAAAAAGCGAATGATTAAACATGCGCTTAATTTTTATGAAATTGAAAATGGCAATGAGCATGAGCTGGATCCGATAGCCGGCCTGATAATAGAAGCGCTGTCGGCTGAATTATATAATCTCAGTAACGACATTGTTGAAACGCAGGTACGTGTACTCGAAAAAATAGCCAACCTACTTACTCCTGATTTTTTAACGAGTCCCAGCCCGGCACATGCACTTATACACGCAATGCCTGTTGAAGCGATTGAAAAAATCAGCGAAAAAACGATATTTTTTATAAACCGCAAAATTGCCTCAAAGAATGACGAGATGCTTGACACCAGCATTAACGTGCACTTTACACCCATTGATAATGTACAGCTGTTTGACGCCCGGGTAGCATATTTAGTTACCGGTAATAAAGTTTTCAAAAATGACAATGCGATAACCCGTCAATTATTACCGGTAAAAGGAAACACCGGCGTTGCCAATACAGTTTGGTTGGGCATAAGGGCCGATAGGGCTATACAAAGCTTAAACGGATTTAATTTCTGTTTCGATTGGCATAACCTGGCCCCCCGCGATGTATTTAAAATTTATCAGCTACTACCCTTAACTACATGGTATCTTAATGACCTTGAAATAAAAATAAAACCTGGTTTTGGCATCCCGGAAGCGGCACATCACAATAATTCGATAGAGGATATATTTGTTGACAGTAATTTATTATCGTTGATAAAAAAGGATGTCAGAAAAATTTACGATGCCCGCTTTATCACTATCGCCGGGAGTCCGGCTATTAATCTGAACGAGTTAAGGCAATTGTATCCACCTGCGTTCGCGGGTTATTACAGGGATAACGATTTGCAAAAATTCGACGAAAAGCTGCTTTGGATAAAGGTTGTCTTCCCGGCCGGCTTAGACCAGGACTTACTGGATGAAATAAGCGTTACATTAAACTGCTTCCCGATTATTAACAGGCGATTGATTGAAAAAAAGCACAGGTTAAATAAAAACAGCCACATTATTCCGTTAGAAATAACTGATAGTGATCAGTTTTTAGCAGTAGAGGAGGTTTCGGACGAAGTTGCTGAATACAAACCTATACCTTATCGCGAACATCAAAAAGATAGCGCCGGTACTTATACGCTGCGTAACGGCGGGGTTGAAAGGTTTGATGCGCGCAACGCCAAAGAGCTTATAAGCTACCTGCTTGAAACTTTACGCGGCGAAAGCATTGCCTTTTCGGCATTTGGTTTTGATAATATTTCAACCCAGATAAAAGAAATAAACCAGCGTATTGAATCTATAGAGCAAAAAATCAGAAAAAAAGGGAATGTAGTTTTAGAAATGCCCAACTATATTGTTGTAAAGCCAATTGAAGGCCGCGAGCTGATGTATGTTGAATATTGGTCGACCCTGGCCGAAATTGCGAATAACATAAAGCATGGGGCTAAACTCCAATTATTTGCAGGTGCAGAAATAAGGGCGGAATCATTATTGCTATTAACCGGCACTACGGGAGGCCGCAGCAGGCTTGAGCCGGAAGACAGGCTGAATGCATTTAAGTATGGCATGATGACACGAAACCGGATTGTTACCAAAGAAGATATCCGTAATTTCTGCCATTATGAATTAGGCGATAGCATTAAAGAAGTACGGGTAGAAAAAGGGTACGAAATGTCGGCTGATAACCGGCAGGGCTTTAACCGTACTATTGACGTTTTGATTGAACCCGCAAAACAATCCATGCAAAACGATCATGACTGGCAGATTTTGTGCGAACAATTGAAAGTAAAATTACACGCACGGTCGGGCATGAGCAATAATTATCGTGTTTTAATAGATAATCAGCAAGCTTAACAGCATCAACATAACATCCATGAAACCAGCTGCCGATATTCCTAACATATTATCCTATAATTTCGACCACGATTATAAGGCAGAAGTGCTTGCTGCCGAATTGGTTGAAAGCGGCCTGCCTATCGACCGGGTGTTGATATTGATGATGGGCGGAAAAAAACGCAGCTACCGTAAAGATGCTGACTTTGCAGAAGAAGAGTTTTCAGGTAAAGACCATAACGACTATACGATTATCAATACGCCGAAAGAGGGCATTTATGATATGCTGCCAGAAGCGCTGTTTCATACCGTTACCCTTCACGACGATTTTAAATCGCAGGCCGAAATTGCAAACTTTATTAAGATACACCACCAGGAGGAAGCAAACGCCCGCCGCTTTTTCATACCGTTCGAAATAGCAATAAACCAACTGCGGATACAACTGGCGCTGCTGGAAAACAGGCTGGATAAACGGTGGAACCATAGCGAATTGCCGGATATTTTTGCCGCCAACTGGGAGATATTTAACTACCTGGACCAGGAACAGGCTAATGTGTTTGTGAACCTGCTGCCAATGGTGCACTACATACGCGATGACTACCAGCTGGCACAGGGTATTATGGAAATGGTGCTTATGACGCCGGTAAAAATTACCGCCCGGCGCCGCCGCCCCGTACTGATTGAAGACCCGATGGTATCAACCATGGAAGACTGCGCTTTAGGTGTGAACATGACGACCGGCAACATTATTTTTGACGACGGTGAAAATACATTGCAGATAGCCGTAGGCCCGATGCCCCGGCAGCAGCTTAACCGGTTTATCCCCGGCAGCAAGCAGCATAAAGTTTTTGAATTGCTGTGCGATTACCTGTTGCCCGTTCACCTTGATATTACCACCGAATTTGAGCTGAATCCAGAAGACAAGATTTGCGTACTGGCCGATGGGGATGATGATGGGAATAGTACAATGGGGTTTAGTACGTATTTGTAAAGAATTATTATGTTTTTAAGATGATAACAACACTTACTCTGGACATCTTGGAAAAGATACCAAAAACTAAGCCGGGCAGAAACACACCATTTAACACAGATAAAATAGTCCCATTTATCCCTTATTTAAATGACGTATTTGGAAAATGTCAAATCAATAACTCTTCTAGGATTGCGGCGTTTATGGCTCAAACCATAGTCGAATCCGCATGTTTCACAAAGCTTATCGAGAACACTAATTATACGCTACAACGAGCTGAGCAAGTGTGGCCAAACCGCTTTAGTTTTAACCCTAAAAGTCCGATAGGGTACTTGCAACCAATAAATTCTGTAAATGTAATAAAATATCAAACTCGTCCTGATACAATTATCAATCGTGCTTATGCCGGTGTAAATGGGAATAGTAAAGACGAAGATGCAGGAGATGGTTTAAAGTACAAAGGGAGAGGAATTTTACAGATTACAGGCAAAAGTAACTATCAAGCTTGTGGAAGGTCTTTAGGCCTTGACCTGATAAATCATCCTGAACTATTGCAGCAACCTTTGTATGCTTGCCGATCGGCAGGGTGGTTCTGGCAGACAAACAACCTTAACACTTTGGCGGATAACGGCAATTTTACTTTACTTACTAAAAAGATAAATAAAGGTTTAGTAAAATTAGATGACAGGAAAGACTTTTGGACTGATTTTAAAAATGCTCTGGATTCAAAAAATAACGATACTGGTAAGTTGTCGTAATAGCCAAAAGATAGGTTAACGTATAATATTAATTACAGGTTGGCAAAACAAATTTACCATTTTGTTCAAGTTTAATGACTATTAATAGTGTTCTATTAACCTCGCACGAAATCCAGAATTTGTATTACTGCTTTTCTGCTAAAAACTCACTTTTTAATATTTGTCTGAGCCTAATCTGTTAACGAGAATAACCAAAGATAGTTTTAGTACCTTGGGACGGTTAAAGATTCACGATATGATATCAAACGTAAAAGTGTCTATTTAGCGTAGGTAATGGTGCAGGTATTCGACTTCAACTCATAAATAATGTCCTCATCTTCAGGAATTGTATTAGATATAAATTGGATTTTGTAAGTGTTACGACCATCTTTAAATTGATATTTATTATCAATTCGGACTGAAACTCTAAAAGTTTCGGCAGGTTCAATTTTATAATAGTCGTTTTTTTGAGGACCAGCTAATCTGACAATACGCCCATTAAATTTAACTTCCGAATTTTCCAACGTGATCTTAAATAAATTAAGGATTAAAGCCCCCCCGTAGCATATTTTTAGCTTCTCTACAATTAAAGGCTTTTTAAAAGTATTATGTATTGAAATCTCTCCCATCAACTCGTTTGATTGAGTGACAGTACAAGATAGTAATATTGGAATTAATGTATTCATCGTTTTAGTTCGTAATTTGTGCTGACATCCTGCGCTGTTTACACCTATCAAAAATAAGATGGCAAACTGCAGTAAAATAACATTTTTCATCACTTAATGAGACATATAATATGAAAAATTATCCGCATTTGTCTGCGCCATTGCGGGGTTTGTTTTCGCTAAAATTTGACAGTTGCGCACGCCATAAAAAGTTTTCCCGCCGTTTGAATAGTCTTGGGTCGCTCCAATATCGTTAAAATGTGACATTTCATGAATAAGAGTATCAGCTTTAGAATCTACACCGGTAACTTTCGCATTCTCATAGGCTGGGCCAATGTGGATATTGTGATCTTTATCATCTGGATATACATATGCAAAGGTACCGTTCCAAGTATCGTCGGTATCACTTTCATCTTTTACCCCCTCCTTAAAATTACTAAAATCCAAATTATCAATTAACGTTAACTCCTTGTCGATACGGGTTTTCAGCATGTCTCGAACGTCTTCTGTATCTTCACCCATCCATTTTTTAACATTGGCTTTGTCAGATTCGTTCCAACGCTCAAGTTCACCCTTTTTACCCTGCAGCATTTTTTTTGCTTCACTTAATGCAGCTTCATTAATTTCCTTATTTTCCTTTTGCCATTTGGTCAATATAGTAACATTTCCAACCTCCCCAATCAAAACAGTTGGGCACCCAACCACTATCACCCCGCCATGCGCCGTTTGGTCACCCATCCGTGCTGCCGGTTTGCCGCCTATCATTACCCCGGAGGAGCCCTTGGCTATTACATCAGGAGGGCCCGCACATACACACATATCGCCTGCAACGGCTGCAGGCATACCACCTATAAGCACGGTAGGGACACCGGGCCCGCTTACAGGCCCGCCCACATGCGGCACCATACCTGTAACCATAGGGCAGGTATGCATATCACCTAAACGTGCGGCAGGATTTCCCATTATTAAAAAGTGATCTTATATTTCAATAATGTAAAAAGTGCGGGCATCATTACTTCTAGAGTTCGAATCTTTACTCAAAATAGTTCGTTGTTTTACTGTGGTCGAATCTTTCGATTGATCAAGAACTGTTATTGAATTGCTGTTGTGACTTAAATACACAGCGGCGTGCTTGCCTTTTTTATCAGTTGGATACTTGCCACTGTCATCAAAAGTTGCTATAGCCGTGTATTTTGGTACGGTTCCGGGATCACAATCCAGCACTCGTTTACCCGCTTTCCAACTACCTGTAGTCGTACTTTTTAAATTTGTAGTTTGTTTTACAAATTCAACACATTGAGTTTCATTATTTGAGTTGGTGTATTGGTCGGCTTGAAACGATGCGAACTCTGTAACTGTACTTTTAAATGCCATGTCGTTTTTTTAAGTGATATTGATTTTTAGGTTATTTCTTAATTTATCTTCACCAGCGGTGCTTTCAAATTGGCCAGGCCGCTGCCTTCCAGGTCGAGGGTGCCGCCGCTAACTTTGGCGCTGGCGGTGCCGGTAATCTCGGTTTGCGCGCTTTGAACTTTTACCGATGCTTTACCATTGGCAGCGATAGAGTTGCTGCCATCCATCGAGATGTCAACCGCGTTTACACTTACTTTTTTACCGGCCGACATGGCAATGGAGTTTTCCTGTACGCTTACGGTCAAATCTTTCTGCACGTTAATATCCATGCTTTCCTGCACGTTAATATGCATATTTTTCGCGTTCAGCGTCATATTTTCAAGCGCTGTGATGGTCACGTTATTATTCTGCGTATCGATATTGATTACGTTGCCCTTGCGGTCGGTTATAGTTATCCCCTGGGTGTTGTCGCTGTCATCAAACTGGATAAGGTGGCCGCTTCGGGTCGACAGGCTTTTAATATGGTTATTTTGCTGCTTATTGCTGTTGCCGTTGTTATTATGATAAACGCTGCCCATTATTACCGGGCGGGCAATGTTGCCTTCCTCAAAAGCAACCAATACCTGGTCGTTTTTTTCGGGAATAGCCATAAACCCACGGTTACTACCATTCTGGTCATCGGCGCCAGCGCTTGGCGATACTATGCGCAGCCATTCGGTGGTATCGTTGGTGCTGCATTCCCATTTAAATTTAACCCGTATGCGCGATTGCTTTTTAGGGTCGTTATTATCAATCACGGTAGCCAGCTGCATATCGGCGAATGGTTTTTGCGCGTTATAAACCGGGAGGCGTTCAGTGTCGGCAGCCACGGCCTCAAATGTGTTATAATAATGGTTAAGGCCGTCAACATGATGGAATATGGATGTCACTAAAAACTTACCAAAATCCTCCATGGTAAAATCAGTTACTTCACGTTTGCTCATGCTGATATCAACCACGCTGCCAATGGCCACCTGCGGTTCGTCAGAACTTCCGGTTATGCG
>Ga0105237_10002742_pt1 | contig 21472 bp, 17 predicted proteins | sample KBSC24metaG_FD_81520 | JGI IMG/M metagenome (GOLD analysis project Ga0105237, IMG submission 81520) | Corn rhizosphere microbial communities from Kellogg Biological Station, Michigan, USA - KBS C2-4 metaG | ecosystem: Host-associated > Plants > Roots > Rhizosphere > Soil | place: Michigan, USA...
ATCTCCGTCATCACCGAGACCATTTTCCCGCAGCGTTACATGCACGTCTCGGAAATGAAACGCATGGGCGCCGATATCTCGCTCAATGGCGCGACCGCTGTCATCAAGGGCGTCGAGCGCATGAGCGGCGCCCCGGTCATGGCCAGCGATCTGCGCGCCTCCGCCGCCCTCGTCCTCGCCGGCTTGCACAGCGAAGGCATCACCGAGGTCAACCGCGTCTACCACATCGACCGCGGCTACGAACTGATCGACGAAAAACTCAACGCACTGGGTGCGCACATCGAGCGGGTCAAGGCCTAGGCGCCTCGGCAGGAAGATTCGGCAAAGAGTGCGTCCCTACGGAGCCGCGAACCGAGCGGAGCGAACCGAGTGGAACGAGATAGCCGGTCTCAGACCGCCCGAAGGGCAGCGCCGGCGGGCGCTGGCAAATAGCCTACCGCAGGCAGCCCGAAGGGCGGAGCGGAAGCGACGGCAATTTATTCGCGGAACCTTGGCCACGGAATGCGAGTCCGATTCGCAAACGAGCATTGCTTCAAAGCCTGGGTTCGGCGAATGAATTCGCCGCTACGTAAACGCGTCTCGTGGTGCGTGCATACACTCTGAAATCGGTTACTCAAAATCGCAAACTACGGAAGCGTCGCTACAGCGGCATGAAGCTGAAGCCAAACGCGCGCTCCACGAACCAGCCGAGGCCAAACAATCCAACGGCGGCACTCACCGCCGCCTTCATGGCGAAGGCGTGAGCCGACTTGTTCATCATCATTACCAATGGAAAGGCCGCGAGCACGATGGCGAGTTGCGCGAGTTCGACGCCGGCATTGAAAGAGAGCAGGCAGCGCACGGTCGCTTCGCGCGGCAGGCCGAGGCCGGCGAGCACGTTGGCGAAGCTGAAGCCGTGAATAAGCCCGAAGACAAATGTCAGCATCCAGCGATGCGTGATTCTCTTTCTCCATAGATTCTCGGCGGCCACGTAAACGATCGTGGCCGCCACTCCGCACTCGATGAGACGGCCCGGCAGCGTCGCGATCTTCAATGCGGCCAGGATGAGCGTGATGCTGTGGGCGATCGTGAATGACGTCACCACCTTCACCAACTCCCCCACCCGGCCCACGACGATGAGCGCGAGCAGGAAGCAAATGTGATCGTAGCCGAGAAAGATGTGCAGCACACCCAGCCGCAGAAAGCGGCTCATGGCGGCGAGCACCGGCTCATGCAGCGGCTGCGCGGGCGTGGCCACATAGCTGGCATCGTAGAGGTAATCGGGCTCGCCCTCGGTAAATGCGACTTCCTGCGGAGGACTGCTCCCGTGCTCGAAGACGCCGAGCACCGTGTGCAACGCCCCGAACTGCGGGAAGAATGTGAAATTGAACGCAATTTCACGCGGCGGCGTGGGCACATGGCGGCGAAATGGGAACGTGATCAGGCTGGCCGCCGCGTGCCACTCGGGCGCGGCGAGGGAGTCCCCCGCCCCTGCGGGCCAGACCGGATCCAATGCGTCCCCGAGATCCGCCGGCTGGCCATCGATCCCGACCAGCACGTGCTGCCGAAGAAATTGTTGGATCGCAGGCGCTCCCGCGCGGAGTTCCGCGCGCGTGAGCCGCCGGTCGCGGTCGGCGTCCAGGTCCGCGATCTTCTCCAGCGTGAAGATGTCGTAAGTGAGCCGGATCTCGAGGCGGTCCTCCGCCACGATGCAGCGCAAGTAGCTCGTGTCGGGGTTGTGAGCCTGCACGACAGCGGGCCGGACCACTCCCATGAGCAGGAGCGCGAGCGTGAGCGTCCAGCGCAGCCGCAACCAAAATGGAAATGACTGTAGAAGCGCAATGAAGAATGAGAGGGCCGCGGCTCGCCCGAAGTCGCCGGCCACCTCCAGGTCGGGGCCGGACTGGCAGTTCTCAACCGCCTTCTCGAGGGGATGCGCTTCGTGCGGAAGATGAAAATCTCGATGGAGTCGAATTGCCACGGTGCGCTTGTACTATCTGGCGGGTACCCCCTTGCCGTCATTCTGAAAAACGAAGGACCGCTGATCTCTTCCGGCATCTGACGCCAAGCGCGTGAGGAAAGGCAGAGATCACAGGTTCTCTCCCGCATGCGGGATCAGAATGACGAGGGGAGCGCACCCAGTGGATCCAAATCTCACCCGAAATTCCAGACTCACTCGAAATTGCCTCTTCTCTGCGCCGCTGCGTCTCTGCGTTTTAAATCCTATGTGTTTTAGGCGGAGCGGTCCGCTCACTTCTTCGGATCGAACTTGATCCACATCGGGCTCGCCCAGACCAGTTCCCCATCGGCCTGCTCGCCGCGCACATAGTAGTAGCTCGTCTTGCCGGCGGCGGGTTGCGGGTCGGTCCACTCAACGTCGCACACCTGCTGATTGGGACTGGCGGTGAAGACTTCCTCGTCGTCCTTCACGAAAACGACCTTCGCCAAGGCTCCGGTGCCTTCGAGATGGATGCGCAGCTTCGGCACGACGGCGGAATCGAACTCGTCACCCATCATGTGCGTGCCGCAGCGATAATCGGCGACGATGTTGTCCGTCGACGCGTAGACGTGGCGGGCCTGCATGGCCTTGAAGATCGCTTCGCGCGAGGAATTTTCCGCGTAGGCGAGCGCATAGCTGATGTGCGTGCTGCCATGGTCGCTGCTCGATTCGAAGGCGAGCCGGTAGCCTTTTTTCAGCGCGAGGTTCACGAAGCCCAGCGGTTCCCAGCCCCCGATGGCATCGCCCGCGGTCGGGCAGCGCGGAGCACCGGGGCGCTCGTAATTCTGCCGCGCGCCCTGGTAGATCTCGACGAAGGGCTCCACCTTCGGGTCATTGTCGCGCCAATCCGTGCCCATGCTCGTGGCACTGGTATGCGAAGCGCAGATCCCATCAAAGTACCGCAGATACTTGTAGAGCAGCTGGGTATCGGGCGCCGGTTGCGGATTGTCGCGCAGGCTGGTCGGAAGGCGTGGAAGTGTGCGGATGCCGCGCCGGGTGAAGATGACGTTGCGGTGCCCTTCCGGGTACTTCACCGAGCGCTCATAGGTGTAGAGCGAATTGAAGGAGCCGGGCAGGTAGAAGGCATCGGTCGTCTTCTGCGTGAGCCACCACGGATATTCGCGGCCGGCGCCATTGTCGTGATCGCCACAGCCGAGCCAATCCATCGCCGCCACATCGATGGCGTAACGCCACATGTCCTCGAGCGGGCCGTCATTGCCGCCGTCGCCGCTGATCTCCGTATGGCGATGAAATTCGCCGCGCTGGATTTGCAGGTTCTGGCCATTCACTTGCGCGCGGTAGGCGTGGATGCGCCCGATCTCCGCCAGTTCCTTCACCGTGGCCGGCGAAGTCTGGGCCTTCGGATCGGGCTGGACCTGCGCGGCGACGAGTTTCGCCGGGTGCGGTTCGCCGGTCGCGCGCAAGTGCGAAAGGTAGAGATCGTCGTCATAGGGATCGTTCTCCGAATCGAGCGAGCTATTCCCGGCACCAATCTGGCGCCTGATGAGATGGCGATCCTGGCGATGGTCGCTGCTGTGCACGAGTGTGAGGCTGCCATCGGGCGCCGGGACGACGACGGGGACATTGTAGAGCAGGTTGTCGCTGTGCGGGACGAGGATCGGTCCCGTCCAGTGGTCCCCGTCGACGTAGCAGGCCCAGTCGAACCAGAGCGAGCCAATCGGAGTGCGGAAATCATTTTGCCGTGAGCGTGCGAAGAGCCAGACCCGCCCGCCCGCGTCGCACACGATGCGCGCGAGATTGTTGTGGGTGAGGTTCTTCGCCAGTTCGGCCTCTTCGCCGGCTTTACGCGATTCGCCGCCGGGTTCAAGGGCGGGCACGCGCACATTGTTCTGCCGTTTGCGCAAGCCGCCCGCGCCCGGAAGCGCCGCCTTGAACGAACCTGCGGTCTCCATCCATTGACCATCCTTGAGCACCGCCATCCCGATTTGCCGGTCGCGATAAAGCGGGATGCCTTTGTCCTTCACCAAGGCGCCCCAATCCTTGCCCCAGGTCGGACCGCTTTGCTCCCACGCGATCCAAAGCGCGCCCTGTCCGTCGTAGGTGACCGCAGGGCGGGCCTCGTAGTCCGGGGAATTGGCCACGGGCCGCGCTTCCGCCGGTTTTTCGCCGGAGAATTCGCGCATCCACACATCGTAATCGCCCTTGTCGTAGGTGTCCCAGGCAATGGCGACGTGGCCTTTGGACGCCGCGATGGCAGGCGCCCAGCAGTTGCGCGTCTGCGTGCTCACCTGGCGCTCCGGGCTCCAGCCATCCTTGGTTTGATGCCGCTCGAAAATATGAAAGACATTCGCCCTCGCGCCCTGCCAGGCCACCCACACATGACCCTCGCCATCCGTCGCCGCGACCGGCCAGACATCGCTCTCCTTCGACTCGGTGAGCCGGACGGCCTCACTGAGTTTCTTCGTCTTCGGATCACAGCTCCGCGCGAAGATGTCGAAATTCGGGGCCGGGTTGTCGGGGAATGGCTTGTAGTTCGGGTTCTCCGCCCAGACCACCCATACCAGACCGCTGCCGTCCACCGCGACCGCACTCTTGTAAATGTCGCGTCCAGACGGGGTCACGGCAATGGCCTCGCCCGTCGTGGCGCGCAACCAGAGCTGATCGCCGCCGGGTGCCGACGCGAGCGACTTCAACTCCGCCGGCTCCTTCTCATAACTCTGCGCGCGCACTGCGCGATCGATGCCAGGCGTAAAGCTCTGCCACGCCGTCCAGATCGTGCCATCCGGCCCGATCGCACCGCTCGGGTAGTCCTCATCCGTCTTCGCATCGGTGGTGAACGGTGTGCCGGCCGCCGTGCGCTCGACCTCCACCGCGCCGCCGAGTTCCGGGAGTATCCTCCCGCCCGGCAATTCCGAAAGCGCGAAGGTGAATTCACCCTTCACCGACTTGACCGTGACCCGCGAATCTTCGCTCACTCCCGTGAAGCTGATCAATACCCCGTTATCAGCCATGGGCAGCGAAGTCGCGACGTCGGCTTTGCGCGGCTGCTCCTTCTGCGGATTATTGGAGCGGCGATTGTTGGGCAGGGTGGTGGGCCGCGTGCGGCACGACCAGCCGGCAATCCCATCCGCTTTGTCCTGCTGGGCAAAACGCCAGCCGCCGATGAGCGCCACGCCGCCGGGCGACACGGTCACCGTGCCGGACCAATCGGTGGCTTCCTTGTCGTTGAGACCGAAACGCAATTTGACGCCGATATCGTCGGCGAACAGGGGGGTGGACGAGAGCAGGGCGAGAAGCGCGATGAGGGAGGATTTCATGGCTCGAAACGGAACCCCAAAGCGCTGCTACGGTTGCGCGGAAGGCCAGGGGAAGGCGGCAAGTGGAACACAGCCGCGTGCCGTACGTCGAAGGAAATCGCCGCCCCCGCATGCGGCCATGGGATGATCGGTTTTCGGGGCGCGCGTGTCGAATGATCTGATGCGCGCTTCCACGCCCTCTCCCCTCTCCTTCGCCCAAAGCAAGATGCCATGCACGACTCTGTTTTCAGTTGGACAGTGCAAGCCAATCAGTTCATGCGTCACGAATGGCCACCCGTTTTCCCAAGCTCGCCACGCCCTGCGCACTGCTCTCCTTGTTCATTGTGGGTTGCCTTTCCACTTGCCGCCCAGCAGCCCTCGCGGGAGATCGGCCGGCGAAGGCCCCTCTCGAAGAGAGACTGAGCCGTATCATCATTCCCAAGTTGGAACTTCGGGAGGCCACTTTCGCCGAATCGCTGGATTTCATTCTGCACAAGGTGCAGGAACTCGACCCCACGGGTCGTGCGATCAAAACAACGCAGCCGCTGGAGGTGGATTTTCCAGCGACCAGCGGCGCTGCCGCGGCCAGCGGCGTTCCCAATATCCCCGGGCTCGATGCTGTGACATCGCCGGCTCCAGCAGGCAAGTTGAAGCTCGCGGACCTCAGGATGACTTTGGAATTGTCGAAAATCCCCGCTTTGGAAGCGCTGAAATACGTGGCGTCGTTATCAAACCTCCAACTGCGAATCGACGGCGATACGCTGCATTTCACGCCCATGGATGCGGCGAAATCCACGGCGGCAAGCCCGCACAAATAGCCAGGATCTCGCACGGAGGTTCACGCGGTGTGCGATGCCAGCTTCGGGTATGTCGCGCCCCCGTACGGATAGATGAGCACACGAGCATGCCGCGGAGCGTAATGCCGGGCCGCAGTCATCATTTTGTCGAGCGCTGCAAATTGAACGAAAATGCCGAGCTTTTTGCCCGTGTCCGCGGGAAGCTTCGGAGAGTAGACAAAGATTTTGTTCCGGAGCGCCAGTTGCGCCGAAAAGTGAGATAAAAATCTTTCCTCGATGCCCGCGTCCTTTCTGAATGTGTCGACAAACCCAAGCACACGTTTGCGGCCCACTGTTTTCAACACGAGTCGCAGCAATCCATTGGGGAGCGCCTTCGGAGGCACGGTGATATCACCGATCCCGTGCCGGCACTCCAGCAACCCGATGATTAATCCGCCGGGGCGGACGCTCTGCTGCACATTCCCAACGCACTTCATCCCCTGTCTTAAATCGGCGTTCATCGGGTTGGAGGCGGCGATGACGACATCGACAGGTTCCTCCACTCTCTGCTCGCAAAGAGAGCGGGAGAAGCTCACCCCCTCGCGATGGGCCTTGATTGGGTCGCCCGCGTAGAATTTGCAGATCTCCATGGACTCGTTCATCACGGCATTGACGATGAATATCTCCTTGCCGAGCATCTTCGTTCCCTCTTCCAAATCGAGCCGCATCGGACTTTCTGGCATTCCGACGTAGTTGTATTTATCCGGCGTCACTCCCTGCATGTGATTTTCCGCGATCGTCCGCGCCGACGCGAGGCCTGGGACGATCATCTTGCAACCCCCGCCAAACCCAAGCAGCAGGTGCGGCTCGATCGCGCCAACAGTGATGATCAAATCAGCATCGACGAGATGGTGATTTACGGAAACATAGGTTCCCCTCGATGTGGTTCCAAGATAGGACAGTTTTCTATCGTCATTGAAGGAGTGGTTGCGCCACGGGACGCCCCGCAAGTCCAGCGTGCCCAATTTGTGACGGACCTCTTCCGGCGTCATGTCGCGGTGCACCCCCAGGCCAAAAAGGATCAACATTTTCTCCGGCAAGGCGCCGTGCGCGAGAAGGTAGTCGAGTAGCGCCGCGAAATACACCGCAGTCGGCGTGGGCCGGCTAATATCTTCCACGCAGAGAACGATGCGCTTGTTCCGCAGCTCTCGATCACACAGCGGCACGGTGCTGCCGATCGGATGGTCCAGCGCGTCGACGAGCCGGCCGGTCACATGGGCGAGCCCGGCATGTGGAGCGGGATGAACCGTATCGACGATCGTCCAGCCATCCGGAATCGGCAGCGAGATTTCCTCACTCCCGAGCGGGATCTTCATCGTGGTCATGGTTGGGAGGGGCCGCATCGGGGATGATCGAATCACAAAGCTTTCGGCCGGAGCGCGCGGAACGTTACTGGAGAATTCCTCTGGACCATTCGCCTTTCAAGCGGGATTAAAAATTGTGACACACCTGTCATGAAATTCGTCGTGCCCCGCCATCGACCGGCCCGACGGGGCGGGTCCTGACGCAAGGCATCGAATAGTCCGCGGGCCCTCCTCGTGGCGTTATCGCCATCCATTCAGTAGTTGCGAAAAGAGATGTCCCGCTTATCGATCCCAATTGCGACAAGGGCATTCCGTACCATGTCTGCGGAAGCTCCATCTCCAAAGAGCCAGATCGAAATTCCTTCTTCCAAAAAGTGCACGCTGTCCACCCACGGCAGCTCTTCCAAACCGAACTTGATGGCGGCAGCCTCCTGCGCGGAAGAGATTCCGCATCGCAGGTCAACGATAAGAGTTTCACCGGGAAAGGCGACGACATTGGCGGTTGATTCTTGCATGTTTCCCGAGAATCGCGGCAGCGGCGAATTGCGGTCGTGATCATGAGCAAGCCCAATCGGCTTCTCATTCCCAAGTCAGCGCTGATCGGGCCTCGCGGACGTCCGGGGAACGGCGCTCGCCCGATTCGCCGGTATGAAAACAATTACCATGGCATCGCTGATCGGATTGAATCTGGCGTTTTTCGGCTGTGACGCGCGAGTGAACACAGCGCCTCCCGTGGTGGAGAAAGTGGAGAAGCACGATACGACGGTCGTGAACCCGCCCCCGGAGAAGAAGGTGGAGAATAACACGACGATCGTAAATCCGGAGAAGAAATGACGCCGCGCGTCACTGCCGTAGGCAACCACGAGAGAACACACCATGATGACGCTTCCACTATTTCTTGTCGCAACCGCCGCGCTCTGGGCCGGCGTGCAGCTCGCGATCGAGCAGGAATAAGCGGTGACGCCGCCCACCGATGAAACCCGGTATTCGTCGTCTGTTGAGAATTGCGGGCTGGACCGCGGGAGCGGTCGCCCTGGCGGCCGTGGCCGGCGGAGTTTTTGCCGTGATCAAATACCAAGGATATGAAGAGCGGGCCGCGAAGTTCGATCTCAGCAAGATCGAAGACGTGGCGGAGCGTTCGGCGGTCTACGACGCGAACGGAGAACTTTACAGCTACTTTGGGGGTGAGAACCGGCTGCCAGTCCCATTGTCCAGCGTATCAAGACATTTCATCAACGCGCTGCTGGCGCGGGAAGACAGCCGGTTCTGGCAGCATCACGGCATCGATTTTCGCGGGATGACGCGGGCCATTCTGGCGAACGTGGCGGCCGGCCAGACAAAACAGGGCGCGAGCACCATCACGCAGCAACTGGCGCGCAATGCGTGCGGCCTCGGCGAGCGGTCGATCGACCGCAAGTTGCTCGAGGCGGTGCTGGCCCGCCGGATCGAAGCGCAATATCCCAAGGAAAAAATCCTCGAGCTGTATGTGAATCGCATTTACTTCGGATCGGGGTGCCACGGCGTGGAGACGGCGGCGCGCAGCTACTTTGGAAAACCCGCCGCGGATCTGACCTTGGGAGAAGGCGCGACCTTGGCGGCCTTGATCCGCAATCCCAAACGTCTGGCTCCATCCCATGACCTCGAGGCCGCGACCGCCGGCCGGGATGCGGTGCTCGCGCGCATGAAGGAAACCGGCGCGATCTCCAGTGAGGAACTCGCCGCGGCCAAGGCGCAGCAATTGAAGGTGATCGCGGGCGGAGGCGTGCAAGTCGCGAACGACGCGATCATGGACGCAGTGACGAAGGAGCTCTCGACGCTGCTCGCGCCGGAAACGCTGGAGTACGGGGGACTGCGTGTGACCATGACGATCGACCCTGCCTTGCAGCGCATGGCCGAAGCAGCCGCCGACCGGCGCTTGGGCGAAATTGAAGCGCAAAAGGATTTCCGGCATCCGCGCAAAAAGGACTTTGTCGCCGCCGCGGATGGAGAAGCCGAGAAACCGACCAACTATCTGCAAGTCGCTGTCGTCATGATCGAAAATCGTACTGGTGCGATTCGCGCGGCTTTGGGCGGGCGCGACTTTGCGCAGAGCAAATACCAGCGGGCATTGGACGCGAAACGGCAGATCGGATCAACGTTCAAGCCATTCGTCTATGCCGCGGCGTTCGAGCGCGGACTGCTCCCCGGCACCTTCATCGACGACGCCAAAATCACCGCGGGTGAATACAAGGATTTGCCGAAGAAATGGTCACCGGAGAATTCGGACGGGGAATACGGCGGGCTGCAACCTGCCGCAAACGGCCTCCTCAAGTCGCGAAATACGATGAGTGTGCGCGTGGGCGAGTATGCCGGTTTGCCGAAGGTGCGTGAGGTGGGACGGGCGGCCGGATTGAGCGATAGCATCCCGGACTTGCCGGTTATTTTTCTCGGCGGCTTCGAGAGCACGGCGCGCGATGTGACGGCTGCCTACACGGTCTTCCCCAATCTCGGTGTCTATCGCCCTCCCTATTTGATAGCCAAAGTGGAAGACCACGCCGGGCAGGTCTTGTGGGAACCTCCCAAATCGGAAAGGCGGGTCATCTCCGCGGAAAGCGCGTGGATGACGACAGGAATCCTGCAGCAGGTGATGAAGTCTGGGACGGCGGCAAAGGCGGGCGCTCTTGGCTGGAAAAAACCGGGTGCAGGCAAGACGGGGACGACCAACAAATTTTTTGACGCGTGGTTTGTCGGTTTTACGAGCTCGATGACGTGCGGTGTGTGGGTCGGACTCGACCAACCCGATACGATCATGGAAAAAGGCTATGGCGCGGCTCTCGCGCTGCCCATCTGGGTGGATGTCATGGAGCAGGTGCCTGAGAAGCAGTATCCAGCCGGCCCGCTGACAACAGGAGTTGAGTCGAAAAAAGTGACCGTTTGCGCGGTTTCCGGCGAAAAGGCCACGAACGCATGCGTGGCGCAGCACTACGCGTACGACATGGAATTGCCCGTCTCGCGAATCCCAACCGGCTCCTGCCGGACGCATGTGGAAGCCGCTCCAGTCGTCGCCGCCATGCCTACGCCCTCCACCGCGATGCCTTCGCCTCGCACAGCGCCACTGTCCGGTGCTCCCACCACATCGACCGTGCCGGCCCCGCCGCCACAGGCCGGGGCTGGCAATTCGCCGCAAACGTCTGTCGAAACCATGCCGGTCGTCCGTCAGACGGGCCGCGCGCCGGGAACGGCGGTCATCACGAACGAGCCGACCGCGACCGCGTCGCCAACCTTGCGGCCACCGCAGATGCCTTCAATGCAAACCGCGGACAGGGCGCGCGCAGAGCGGGTCGCCGCCGACCGGGCAGCGTCCACTCCGGCGCCGCCCTCCATGCAGCCTATTCCTGCTCGCGCGAGGACTCCATCCGAAGCATCCACGGTCCGCGCTGCGCCACCGTCCACGGCATCCGCTTCCCCCGATGACGATGTCCCCCATCCAGCCTCACGCGTGGAAGTACGCCGCGCCATTCCGGTCGAACAATCATCCTCCGCGTCGCCAGGAGCCGCAACGGCGACGACAACGCCCGAAGGCGAAAGCGTCCGCACAATCGTCGAACACCTGCCCGACGGGCGCACGCGCACGACAACGATCCGCAGCGTGAAAACCCCCGCATCGGCGCCGCAACAAAAGCGCGAGCCGGAGGAGAATTGAAGTCTGCCTTCATCCGATGACGCAATCAGGCACCCTCCTTACAGACGCGTCCCAGGAAGTCCGGTGAGATGGAGTCGCTTCATCCTCGGGACGAGAGCAAAGAACAATGGGTGGCTGGGATGTGTCCATCATCCCAGCCACCTATCTTCAGAAAACAAATGGCCCTCCGACAAAGTCTCCAACTGGAATAGAGAAGATGGAAAAGATGGGCCGCAACTGTTCCGACGACAAACCCCCTCTCTATACGGTCGTAAAACTATTCTTTCCGGCCGGGGCTGAGCAGGCGGGATATTGGAATGGCACGAGTTGGGTGGCCGGTGGCTTTACCGTTTCGCCTCTCCAGTGGGAGCCAGTCGATGATGAACCGAATGCTCGGGATTCCGCCCGTTGATATCGACTGCGAAACCGTTTTAGCCGCGCTTTTTCATCAATGGCTCCAGAGCCCCCTTGGGATCACCTGACACGAGGGAGTTCTTTAGAATCCAAGCTTGGGCTTCCTGCACGTCGGAAAAAACTTCAAAATTCGGATTATCCTGCCACGAGAGCTTTCCGTAAGCTCGAGCGAGGGCGTAAACAAAGCCGCTATTGGTTACAACGGCGATTTTGGCTGGGGGTTGCCCACCAAGAGCTTCTTTCACCTTGGCTGCCCGGGAAAATGGTTAAGCGCCTCCCTTTAAATAATCGCGGGTGGAACGGCACGCGAGCGTGGGCAAAAGCGAGAGCGTTGGAGGGCATTCTCGCCGTCTTGCGTTGTGGACGCTCCGCCAAGCTTCCTCTGTTTTCACCAGCAAAGCGGATCGATAACAACCGTCAGGAAAGAGCGCTGAAACCGGTGCAGGCGCCAGAGTTGGTTCACCCATCAAGTCAAGGCAGCGGGGAGGGACTGTTGTGAGCGAATCCATGGCCCCGCAGCGATCTTTGTGGGCGTTGCTCCTGGTGGATGTGATCAACGATTTCGATTTTCCCAAGGCGAAGCAGTTGCTGCGGCATGCGATGCCGGCGGCGCGCCGGATCGCAGCGCTGAAGGCCCGGTTGAAGAAACGAGGCGTTCCTGCAATCTACGTAAACGATAACTTCGGCCGGTGGCGGTCGGATTTCCGGTCACAGGTGGAACATTGTATCGCCGCGGATTGCGCGGGAGCGGCGGTGGCGCGGCAACTGGTGCCCCAGGAAGACGATTACTTTGTGCTCAAGCCCAAACACTCGGGATTCTTTTCCACGTCGCTGGATGTCTTGCTGCCAAGCCTGCGTGCGCGGAAGTTGATCATCACGGGATTTGCGGCCGATATCTGCGTGCTGTTTACCGCGAATGACGCCTACATGCGAGACTATGAGATATATGTGCCCGCGGATTGCGTAGCTTCGGAAACGAAGGCGGCGAATCGGCGCGCGTGTGCACACATGGAGCGATTCCTGCACGCGAAGACTGGTCTTTCGGCTAGGCTGCGGGTGTAGGCAGATATAGGCCTCGCAGTCCCGATTGGGAAATCAGGTCCCACCCTGAGTGACGCCGCCTCCCCCACCTCGTTTGATGGGCGGCTTTGCGCTCCCCATACTTCACCGCACATTTCGCGGATCGCCCGCGAAATCTGGGAAAACTCCCTGCCCTCTCCAGGGTGGGGCAGGCGCTTCCTTCGATCGGTTGCCTCGTTGTCGTCAGTTTCATCTTCGGGCTCGAAAGCATCGCCCATCCCGAGAGCCCGCGGCTTCTGCCCCGTCTCTCGGTGCCCGGTTCAACGCCCAGCCGCACCACCTTCTCCGGCGAGAAATCCTTCTCGGAGGCGGAGCTCCGCGCAGCCCAGGCCGAAGCGCTCGCCGAAATCGACGATAAGGGGGTCACGCCGGCTCGCGCGGACGATCTGGCCTTCTACGTGGGCGTTTTTTACCGGAAGGCGGGCTTTTCCAAAGTCGCCGTCGATTATCAGATTTCCGGCAATACTCTTGGCATTGTGATCATCGAGGGGCCTCGCACTCTCATCGCCGGCGTCTCATTCGTGGGCAACCGGTCGATTCCCGACGCCACTCTCTACGATTACATGATCGGGGCGTCACCGGACCTGCTGGTCCGCGAGCCGGAGAAATTCCCCTACACGGCAGCGGACGCCGCCGCGGGCGCGGACCGCGTCCATGGCCTTTATCTCTCACAAGGTTTCCTGGAATCCACCGTGGATGTGGGCGCCCCCCAATTCTCGGCTCATGATACAAGGGCGAAATTGACCGTGCGCATTCATGAAGGCCCCCGCTTCACGATCGGTGAGGTGAGCTTTGAGGGCCCCGTTCTTTATCCTCGAGCCGATCTCGTCGCGGCTTTGGGACAGCCCGTCGCCGGCCCCTTCGCGCCGGGCGTCGCGGACTCCATGCGCCGCAATCTCGAATCCTATTTCAAGGCCCATGGTTACTACCAGGCGGCTGTCACGGTGACGGCCGATCCGAAATCTGCGGACCACGGTCGCGTCGCCCTCGCTTTTCATATCCGTCCGCAGGGACTTTTCCGCTTCGATTCGGTTTCCGTCCGCAATGAGACCGGCCATCCCCGCCTGAATCCTCATTTTCTCCCGCAGCGTTTCGCCGCGCTCAAAGGGCGGGTCTACGACCCCGAAAAGCTCGCGCTCCGGTATCGCGAATTGCTGCACACTGGACTCTTCGAAAGTCTGCGGGTCTCGCCGCGAGCGGTGTCCGGCCAGGAGGTCGCCATCGATATTGCCGCCCTTGAGGCCAAGGCCAGGGAGCTGGGATTTACTTTAGGTGCAGGAAGCTATGAGGGGGCTTCCGCGGGACTCCGTCTCGGAGACCGCGATCTCTTTGGCAACGGCCGGCCGCTCTCTTTTTCCGCCGACTATTCGCAACGCGGTCTGCGCGGAGAAGTGCTCTATCTCGATCCGTGGCTGTTCGACAGCGCCTTCGCTCTTCGCGCCCGTTTCTTTTCGGAGGCCCGCAACGAAATGGGATATTCCAAAAACCGTTACGGTGGCCGGCTCGAGGTCAGCCGCAAAATGCTCCCGCGCCTCGATCTCGGCGCATTTGTCGAGGCAGCCGAGGGAACCGTGAAGAGTACTGGCATCGCACCAGATCTCCTCGGCCCACCCCATTATCGGATCGAAACGATCGGAGTCACCCAGATTTCGGACTTCCGGAACGACCCGATCAACCCGCGGCGCGGGTTCGTCGTAGATACCGCCTTCGACGGCTCGACCGTCAACGGACAACCCAGTTTCCTGCGCTCCACCGGCCGGATCTCCTACTACTTGCCAGTAGGCAAAGCGCTGCTTGCCTTCGGCGCGCGCGGCGGTCTGATATCCGCAACTGCGCATGATCTGCCCATCGATGTGCGCTTCTTCAATGGAGGCGCCACGACGGTCCGCAGTTTTGCGGAACGCGAACTTGGTCCCAAGGATCGGCATACGAATCCCATCGGCGGCGACCGGTTTTCCGTCTTCAATGTGGAGTACACACTTCCGATCAAAAGCGGTTTCGAAGCCGCCATTTTCGGCGACGCGGGTAGCCTACACAATCCGGACGATCCCGATCACAATGCCATGCGCTATGCCATTGGTGCTGGTATCCGTTACAAACTTCCCATCGGCCCCCTGCGTCTCGATTACGGGGTGAACCCCGATCGTCGCCCAGACGAAGCGTTCGGAGCATTTCACTTCAGCTTCGGCGCCGCGTTTTGATGGCCGGGCTCCCTGTTCTGTCGTAGTAGAACCGCTTGCCCGTACACTGGCTTCGTAGCATCCTCTCTCCCTCGGGATCACTTGGCGTCCCAGTGTTCTTTGTACATCACCCCGGCCGGGTCGCAGAACTCCCCGACCTGCTTGTCACCGTCGTAAATGCGGATCCAGACCCCGGCGAGCGAATCAGCCGCACGCGCCCGGGCGCCATTGGCATATGTCCAACCCGCCGCAAGTTGCGTTTTCTTCAATTCCACCTTGTTCGTTTGAAACGAGAATTTGGCGTGGGCCTTGATCGCATCCGCGCTGGCTTCCCCGGTACTGCGCGCCGTTTTCGACTCCGGCGTCTTCGCGCCTTCCTTCACATCCTTGACGAAGACGATGTATTTGATCTTGAGATTCGCGTAGTCCTTGACGGACTTGTTGCTCAACGTCACATCGTAGGCCCAGGTTTGCGTTGTCTCTTTTTTATCGCCTTTGTTGGCCACCTTCTGGTCGAGGAGCTTTCCCTCCGCCGTGAAATCGAAATCGCTAAGTTGGGCGAAGGCCACCGAACCGCAGAAGAGAAAGGCAAGAGCGGCAAGACATTTCATGGCACCCAACAGTACTGTTTCCCGTGATATGTCAATCCTGCAATATGATCGGCCACTACATAGGCGTTCCTGGACCTACATGCTCGACGAATCATCGCCGGGCAGGCAAATGGCCACGATGATACAGGCGATGGCCGCAAAGAGCAGCATCGGCATCCAGCCGCCGCGAAAGTAGAGAAAGGTGTTGATCCCCAGGCCGAATATCCCGAAGGCAAAGAGCTTTCCGCGCATGGATCGGGATTCGCGAAACTAGCTAGCCCTGCGCGGCCCGCCGCCGATTGAGCAGAACCTTGCAGGCGCTCTTGATGCGCGTGAGGATGTAATAGACTGTCTGTGAGCGGATGCGGACGAGATGCCCGCCGACGATCTTCGGCACGAAATCCGCAGGGAGCGCCATGATGCTGTCGAGGTCCAGGCCATCGAGCGCCTTGCACAGGATCGCGGTCATCGCCTTGGTCAGCGTCTGGACTTGCGGTCCGAGGGTCACGCGGAAATGCGCCTGCTGTTCGGCGTCGAGCTTCAGGAAGACGCCCACGGTGTCGGTGCACTCCTCATCCTTGCGCACGTCTTCCAAGTCGAAGGTCTCGCCCGGTTTGGGTTCGTGCTTTTTCGCCTGCTCCGCATAGGCGATCAGATTCTCCCGCTTCTCCTCTTCGGGGAGCGATTCGAAAAGCGAGATGATCGCCGCGAGCTTCGGCGGATAGGTCGAAACCGGCGGATCGTCGGGATGATCGGGGCAGGCCTTGGACATGTGCCGTGGGCGACTGGCCTCAGCTCCGCTCGATGGGAGCGCGGACCTTGTTCCCCCACTCCGTCCACGAGCCATCGTAGTTGCGGACGTTGGGATATCCGAGCAGGTAGGTGAGCACGAACCACGTGTGGCTGCTGCGTTCGCCGATGCGGCAGTAGGCCACGATGTCGGCGTCCGGCGCCAGGGCACAGCCCTCGGTGTAGATCTTGCGCAGTTCGTCGGCGCTCTTGAACGTCGCGTCTTCCTTGACCGCCGTTTTCCAGGGCACGCTCTTCGCCCCGGGGATGTGACCGCCGCGCAGCACGCCTTCCTGCGGGTACTCGGGCATATGCGTCACTTCGCCTTTGAATTCGCCGGGCGAGCGGACATCGATGAGCGGCTTCTTTGCCTGGCTCTGAGCCAGCGCGTCGTCGTAAAACGCGCGAATTTCCTCGTCGAGACGTTTGGCCGGCACGGGATACTGCGTGGCGGGATACTTTGGCTTTTCCTTCGTCACCGGGCGGCCTTCCTTGATCCACTTGTCGCGGCCGCCATCGAGAATCTTGACTTTGGTGTGGCCGAAGAGGCGAAAGGCCCACAACGCGTAGGTGGCCCACCAATTCGATTTGTCGCCGTAGAAGAGCACGGTCGTGTCCGGGCCAATGCCGTTCTTCGCGCAAAGCTGGGCAAAGGCCTCGGGCGAGATGTAATCGCGGACGAGCGCATCCTGCAGATCCTCGCGCCAGTCGATATGCACGGCGCCGGGAATGTGCCCGGTATCGTAGAGCAGCACGTCCTCGTTGCTTTCCACGATGCGGGTATTTGGCTCGTCGAGGTGTGCGGCGAGCCAGTCAGTGCTCACCAGGACCTCCGGGTGAGCGTAGGCGGAAGGGGTATCACTCATAGGTCGGGCAAGACTAGCGGGGAACGGGTGAAATCCTCAAGGGACATTGCTGTCATACACGCGGACCTCGCTCACGCGAAGAGCGCCGCGATCTGCTGTTGGATGGCCTCCGCCGCGGCCCGCGGGTCCCGCGCATTGCGGATCGGCCGGCCGACCACGATGTGGTCCGCACCGGCGCGAAAAGCCTGCTCCACGGTCATCGTCCGCTTCTGGTCATCGCTCCCCTGCTCCGACTCCGCGCGGATGCCCGGCGTGATGATCACCGGCCCTTCGCCCAATTCGCGCCGCAAACGCGCCGCTTCCAACCCGGAACAAATCAACCCATCGATGCCCGCCTCGATCGCCTTCCGCGCGCGGAGCGACACAAGATCCTCGACCGCTCCGCTCCAACCCATCTCCCGCACTTCCGCCTCGTCCACGCTGGTCAGGACAGTGACCGCCAGCAACCGCAGCGAACCGCGCACCGGCACCACGGCGCGATAGACGCCGCTGGTCCCGTGCAGGGTCACAAAATCCGCGCCGTGGCGCGCGAGATTCGCCACTGCGCCGCGGACCGTGGCCGGCACATCGGAAAACTTCAGGTCCGCAAAAATCTTCTTCCCGCGCTCCTTCAGTTCGGAGAGGAGCGTGAAGTAATCGCCGCTCATGCAGAATTCGAGGCCGATCTTGTAAAACGTCACCGCGTCTCCGAGCCGGTCGACCCAGGCACGCGCCTCGGCAAGGGTCGGCACGTCGAGGGCAAAGATCAGGCGATCGCGTGCAGCGATGGGTTTTGTGGAAAGCAGGGAATCGGTGGACATGGCGGGGGACGTTTGTCCGCGAATCGCCGCCAACGTTGAAGTTAAAACTCTCCCTACCGCCGCCAGGCCGGATTGCGGATGGTGAACTCCACGGGGTGCTCGAGTTCATTGACCGGCACGAAGTAGTGAAGCCACTGGGAGTCGCGGGAAGGATTGGTCAAAAGGATCTGACGATATTCGTCCACGGGATTCGGCCAGCCGAGGTTCACGCTTTCACCGGAATCCATGGTCACGATGACGTCGCCGGATGGACCCAGTTCCGCCTTGTGCGTCGCCGGCTCATACCACGCCCACCAGATGGAAATCCCCGTTGCAGTGCCACCCGGCACCTCAGCGCTAAGACCGTTCCAGGGATACGGCAGGACCTTTTGCATCCATTCAGGTTGCATCCGCCACAATGTGAAAAATAGTTTCGGAGCACCGTGCAGGTAGTGAACTTCACCCGTGCCATACGCGATCTTGAGCACCCGGAATTCGCCGCCATCGGACAATATCATCCGCGGCATGGGGTCCGGGCGCAGTGCCAACCACCACGGCAGCCCAAGGATCAGAACCAACAGGCATAGACCGATATTTGCTTTCTTTCTCACGGGCCGGGAAGAAGCGAAGCACCGTTCCAAGCATTCGTCGATGCTCGGAATCAAAGTACGGACTCGGATGGATTGCGGCGCCCCAAGGTTTGACATCCCTGCGCCGGCTGCTTCCTTGGCCCGCGTGACTCCGCCGGCACCAATCTCTCCCGCTCACACGCGCCTGTCCCCAGCCTATCACGTCGGACTGCTTCTGGTCGCGGTGGGGATGGTGACGCTGACGCTCGCCTATCTCGCATTGACGGCGCTGGCGTGCTGGTGGGTATGGTTTTTCGCCACGCACTACTTTCTGGCCATCTGGCAGTTCCCCCTCGGCCGTTCGCTGTACGGGCTTATGTTCCTTGTGGTCTTGTCGTGCACACCGCTCCTCATCGGCGCGGCGATCGCGCTGGCCATGGTGAAGCCGCTCTTTGCCGGACGCGGCCGGCACATGCAGCCGCTGGTCCTTCAGCCCGGGATCGAGCCGCGCTTGTACGCGCTCGTGCAGCAGGTCTGCGGCCTGGTCGGAGCGCCCGCGCCGAGGAAAATCGAACTCGTCTGCAATCTCAACGCCGCCGCAAGCTTCCGCCGGGGGCTGCTGAGTTTTCTTGGACACGATCTCGTTCTGACGCTCGGCCTGCCGTTGATCGCCGGATTGAGCGAGCGGGAATTGGCCGGGGTAATCGCCCATGAGTTTGGACATTTCCGGCAAGGCGCCGGCATGCGGCTCAGCTATCTGATCCGCCGGATCAATTTCTGGTTCGCCCGGGTCGTCTACCAACGCGATGCCTGGGACGACGCGGTCGCCGATCTGACCAGCACCGATAGCGGATGGGTGGCGTTCATGGCCGGGTGCGTCGGAATCAGTGTCGCCCTGTCACGTGCCATCTTGAAGCTGCTCATGCTGGCCGGCCATTTCCTCAGCGGCCTGCTTTTGCGGCAGATGGAATACGACGCGGATCGCTGGGAGATGCGCGTCGCCGGCAGCGCGGGCTTTGAATCCACCACCTTGCGGCTCGCGACGCTCGCCCATGTGCTGGACGACATTCACGCCGAGATGCGCCGCACCTGGCGGAGGCAGATGCAACTGCCTGATAATCTACCCGTGCTCGTCGAGCATCGTGCGAGCCGGCTCCCCGCGGAAAAGCGGACCAGGATCGAGAACAAAGTCGGCTTCGCCACGACTGGCTGGCTGGATACACACCCCAGCCCGGCCGACCGGATTCGCCGCGCGCGGCAACTCGCCGAACCCGGAGTGCTCACCTCCGACGCACCGGCGCGAGATCTGTTCGAGAACTTCGACGCCATCAGCCGCCTCGTCACGCTCGCTCACTACGAGGACGATTTGAATGTGCCGACGTCGCCCGATTTCCTCATCCCGCTCGAAGCGGTGATCCGAGGCGTAGCCCCCGCCGCGCCGAGCGCCGCCGGCGTTCCCGCCGCGTCCGCCGAGCCCAAGCCGGCACCGGCGCCCATCCCCATGATGGCCTACGACCCGAGCAAGTTTCGCAGACCCGCCAAGCCCAATGAGTGAGGCCTTCGATTGGTCGTTCCGGATCACATCGGGCATATTGTGAAAGGCCGACTGCGGCAGGCTTTTTCAACCCGGAGGGTTGCGAAGAAATTGGCCGGTGGTGAAGCGAGGAACGAGCGCAACCACCGGTCCACTTTCCAAAAGCGAATGCGCCCCGGAGGTGGCGCGAGAAGCTCTCGCGCCACCGCTGGGGCGCCCTCGTCTGTGGGGTTGGTTCCGGTGGTTGCGCTCGTGCCTCGCTTCACCACCGGCTAATTTCTTTCATCCCTCCGGGATGGAAAATCTCGTCTTCGACCTACCACCCAGCCGGCAGGTCCGTGAGCGACGCCCTCACCAGCGTGTGGATCGCCTGCTTTTCTCCCAGTGGCAGATAGGCGTATTCCGGATCGGGACGCGTAACGTCCAGCGCCTGCCACATCCGCCGGTAAACACGCTGCTTGAACTCCGGCGGCAGCCCCCAGAAGGCGGCGCTCTCGATCATGTAACTGCACCGATAACGGAAGATCCGCGTCTGCAAATCGAAGTCCTTGAGCGACCCGCCTTGGACCACACGACGCGCCTTCAAAAAATCCGTCTTGAACGCGTTGTCTCCCGCCACTCCTCCAGCCGGCAGAGGGACTTCATCGGCGAAAAGCAGGTAGCGGGTAAAGGCCCGGGCTTCGGAGTCGAGCGCCTGATTGGCGGCGGCATCCAGGCGGCCCTGGCCTTTGTCGAGCAGCGCGCGGGTCCGGTAGGTCGCTGACGCCGCCCGGTTCACGAACCCGATCTGGTGCTCGTGCACGAGTTGCGGCAGCACATCGCTCGTGGCCACGGGATAACGCGCGTAGTCGAAACGTTCGCCGGGCGTCAGCGGGATCTTGCGGATGTCCTGGTCGATGAATTGCCCCAGAGCGTTCCCGAGGAAGCTGGGGAACTTCTCCGCGCCCGTGACGTACCACCCGCCAAATCGCTCAGCGAATGGCACATTGTGACCCGCCGGGCTATGCCGGTACGAGTCCATGCTGCCGCCGCGAATTCCCGGCAGCACCGACTTGATGACCAACCCGGGCACCCCGTCGGTGTCTTCGGCCGCATGGCAATTCATGCACCGGTTGGAGCGCTCGATATGCGGAGGTTCGGTGCCGCGGGGAATGTCAAAAATATAGTAGATGCCGCCCAGATCGGGATCCACCGAGACCACCTCGATGCGCGCCCCGGGAATGTACCCCACGTAGACGTTCTCATTGAAATAAAGCGCCCGCGGATTGGCCGGGGTGATGAATCGGAGCTGGAGGCTCGTCGTGGAGAAAATGAGCATCTGCGAGCTCGCCGGCACGCCAAGGGCGTGGAGGAGTTGCGAGAGATAGGCCTTCTCTCCACGGCTGGCGTCCAGTTGCAGGCGCCCCGCTTCCATCTCCGTCTTGAGCTTCGTGAAGGGGTCCTTGAGCGGTCGCGTCCAATAGTCATGCGGCGGCTTGTCAAACGCCGGCGCGATCATTTCCGCGTCCACCGCCGGGAGCGCACAGAGGATTGGAATCAGCAAGGAGATCAGGCGGCGCATGGGGAGGGCGGAGGCACTATGCCTCCGTTGGGGCCAGTGCCAAGTTTTGAGTGCTCAGCGCCCAGTGCTTAGTG
>Ga0105237_10002744_pt1 | contig 21460 bp, 12 predicted proteins | sample KBSC24metaG_FD_81520 | JGI IMG/M metagenome (GOLD analysis project Ga0105237, IMG submission 81520) | Corn rhizosphere microbial communities from Kellogg Biological Station, Michigan, USA - KBS C2-4 metaG | ecosystem: Host-associated > Plants > Roots > Rhizosphere > Soil | place: Michigan, USA...
GCTGGCGCCGAGAATGGCGGCGTCGGATTCCTTCAAATGACTGATGAGTATTTTGACCTTATTCTGAAAAACCTGGATCAGGTTGTTTTCCATCGCTTCGCGGGTCGGTTTAAGGATCAGGTCTCCGGCTTTGGTGAGACCGCCGAAGAGGATAATGGCTTCGGGGCTGGAGAACATGACGAAGTTGGCCAGGGCCAGGCCGAGAACAGAGCCGGTGAAATCAAAAATGTCTTTTGCCAGTTTGTCGCCCTGGATGGCGGCGTCGTATACTTTGCGCGAGTCCAGTTTTTCTTTTGGAACTCCGCGCAGGAGACTTTCTTCACTGCTCTTTTCCAGCATTTCGAGAGCCGTCAGTGTTACCCCCGTGGCAGAGGCGTAGCTTTCCAGGGAGCCTTTTTTGCCGGTGCCATCGTGCAAGCGGCCTTCCGGGATAATGATAGTATGGCCTAATTCACCGGCAAAACCATCATGGCCATAGATGAGTTTACCGTTGGCGACGATGCCGCTGCCGACGCCTGTGCCAAGCGTGATCATAATAAAATCCTTCATTCCTTTGGCGGCGCCGTACATCATTTCGCCGATGGCGGCAGCGTTGGCATCGTTGGTGAGTATGGTAGGGAGCTGGAATTTGTTCTGGATGAGCTTTGCCAGCGGCATAATGCCTTTCCAGGGAAGATTGGGGGCATATTCCACTGTGCCGCTATAATAGTTGCCATTGGGGGCTCCAACGCCGATGCCTCTCATCCTTCCGGTGCCGCCGGCCTTTTCGATGAGGACAGCCAACTGGTCGTATAAGGCGTCGATAAAGGCTTCTATGGGGCCATGGCCGCGCGTGGATATATCGCCGGAGAAAAGGACGTTGCCATTACGATCTACAATGCCGTATTTTGTTCCTGTGCCGCCGATGTCGATGCCGATTGCCAGAGACTCATAAGAAAGAGAAGAAGCCGCTTTTGCCATGAGAACGAATCTTATATTAGGGAAGCAAATATAAAGAAGAAATCGAACCGTCGGGTTCGATTTCTTTGTGTATGATAGCAATAAGTGATCTTTTTAATGCCCCCCGGCGGCTTGCAGGGCGTCGTAGTCGATGCCTTGTGACTTTAGTTCTGCTTTAGCGCGGATGGCATAGTAGGCCAGATAGGCGAAGCCTATCACCGGTACAAAGTAAGATTTCTGAATACCCAGATAAGCATCACCGGCAAGCCAGCCCTGGAGCAGGCTGATGACGCCGCCGCCCATGATCATCATGATCAGCAGACTGGAACCCTCGTTGGTATGTTTGCCAAGGCCGGCAATGGCCAGGGTAAAGATACAGGGCCACAGGGTGGAACAGAAAAGGCCAACGCTGGTAAACGCGTACACGCTGACCATACCCTTGGAAAAAATACCGATCAGCAGAGCAGTGATCGCCATCAACGAAAAGATGAGCAATTGACGCGCCGGGTTGCCCTTGCTGAGGATATCGCCGATGATCATGGCAATGATGATAAAGGCATAGATATAGAAAGGGGTGATATCATGACCGGCGATGGTATTGACCAGCAGGAAAACGCCAAAGGCCAGGTAGGGCATTACGAAATTGAGCACTTTTTTAAAACTGCTGCTTACCCCGAACGCGCCTACGGAAGCCGTCCAGCGGCCGATCATCAGGCTGGCCCAGTATAAGGAGACATAAGGGGCGATCTGGTCTGTGGGCGTGTGCAGTTTTTCCTGCATGAACAGCGGCAGGTTGCTGGCAGTGGTTACTTCGACGCCGACATAAACAAAGATACCGAGCATCCCAAGCACCAGTTGCGGGTATTTAAAGGGGCTGCTGCGGTGTAATAATTTATCGGGGGCTACGGCATCTTCTGCGGCCACCTGCTCCTGATCGATCTTATTGGGAAGAGAGGAGAATTTGAATACCAGGGCTATGACCAGAAATGCAGCACCCAGAATAAGATAGGGGGTCTTAACGCTGCTAACGCTGGCAATGGCAGAAGCTCCTTTTGCAGTGGCTGAACCGAAGATGGCAAAACTCACCAGGAGAGGACCGATGGTCGTACCAAAATTGTTAATACCGCCGGCCATGCTCAACCGTTGTGCGCCGCTGGCGGGGTCTCCCATAATGATGGCAAGCGGATTAGCGGCCGTCTGTTGCAGGGAATATCCGAGACCGATGATGAAAAGACCGGATATCAGCAAGGTAAAGGAAGCGGACATGGCTGCCGGATAAAACAGTAAGGCTCCGATGGCGGAGATAATAAGCCCCAGCGCAATCCCATTTTTATAACCGATACGGTTGAGGATGTCTCCACCGCTGGCTTTGGAGATGGCATAATAGATAATAGATCCGACAGTGTACGCTACATAAAAAGCGAAGGAGATCATCTGAGCCTGCCATTGTTCCAGGTGCAGTTTGTCTTTAAATACCGGGATAAGAATGTCATTGCTTGCCGCCACGAATCCCCAGAAAAAGAATACGGTTACAAGGGTTCCGAACTGCGACCATTTGGTTTTTTGTTGCATAGCCAATCAGAAGTGGTTAATGAAATAAGGGCTGAAAATACAGCTTTTTCCGATGCTAAAAATATTTTCATGGCTCAAACCTTTTTTAATCGAAATCCTTACTAAATTGAACAGCAATTGATTCAATGGAAATAATTCATGTATCAGCAGAATGTTATCCTGTGGCCAAAGCTGGCGGCTTGGGGGATGTGGTAGGTGCATTGCCCAAATATCAGCGTGAAGCCGGGCATGTAGCCAAAGTGGTCATGCCGATGTACCGGACTAAATTCCTCAACGATAATCAATGGGAGGTCGTTCACAAAGGGTATACCCATATGGGGAGTTACTGGTTCAACTACACGGTGATAAAGGAACGGACCAACAAGCTGGGTTTCGATCTCTACCTGGTAGATATCTATGGGCTGCTGGACAGGGAGAAGATATATGGTTATGCGGATGATGCCGATCGTTTTATCGCATTTCAGATAGCCGTCGCGGACTGGCTGGCGGTATGGCGGCACCGGCCCGATATTGTGCATGTGCACGATCATCACACGGCGCTGCTCCCCTTCATGTTCAAATATTGTTATGCCTACCGTCATTTACAATATATTCCTACTATACTTACCATACACAATGGAGAGTACCAGGGCTGGCTGGGCTGGGACAGGAGTCACCTCATTCCGGAATGGGATAGCTATAAGACGGGACTATTGGATTGGGCGGGCACCATTAATCCACTGGCAGCCGGTATCCGGGCTGCGTGGCGGGTAACGACAGTGAGTCCCACTTACCTGGAGGAGATGAGGCATAGCGCCGCGGGATTGGAAACGTTGCTGGAGTATGAGCGCGGAAAGTGCAGCGGTATCCTGAATGGCATCGATCCTGTGGTCTGGAACCCCGAAACGGACCACTATATCGAGAATCATTATTCGGTGGATACGGTGGAAGAGGGCAAGCAAAAGAATAAAGCGCAGCTTTGCGATCGGTTTAATCTGGATCCTAAGAAACCGCTGATCACTTTTATAGGCCGGCTGGTTGGGGAGAAAGGCGCCGATCTGCTGCCACAGGCCATTGAAGATTCCTTTTATTATATAGGGCGTAAAATGAATTTTCTCATCCTGGGCAGTGGTTTGCCTGGAATAGAGCAAAGACTGCAGGGGATCCGTGGGATGTCCAGGGGGGATTACAATACTTATATCGGCTATGACGAAGCGCTCAGCCGGCTGATGTACGCGGGGGCTGATTTCATACTGATGCCTTCCCGGGTGGAGCCCTGCGGGCTGAATCAATTGTATGCTCTTCGTTACGGCACGGTGCCGGTGGTGCGCAATACGGGCGGATTACACGATACGGTCATCGACTACGGCGATAAGAATGGTTACGGCATCCGCTATAACCAGGCCACTGTAGGGGATATGACACATGGAATATGGCGTTCGGTGGAACTATATCAGCAGCCGCAAAAGCTATATGAGATAAGACAGCGGATGATGAAGCTGGATTTCAGCTGGCAGTCCAGTGTACGGACATACCTGGGTCTGTATGAAAGCATGCGTAAGGAAGCATAGGGCATAATTTTTAGGTAGGAATTAGTCATAAAATCAGAATCGTTCATTTATTAAACGCTTGAATATGTCAAAAGAGATTTTATCTGTGATCCTGGGTGGAGGGGCCGGAACCCGTCTTTACCCCCTGACCGCCAGCCGCTCGAAGCCAGCCGTTCCCATTGCCGGGAAATACCGTCTGGTAGACATCCCCATTTCCAACTGCCTTAACTCGGGCATTTCGCGGATGTTCGTTCTGACGCAGTATAATTCGGCGTCATTGAACAGGCATATCAAGAATACGTATCATTTCAGCGCGTTCAGCAGCGCTTTCGTGGACATCCTGGCGGCGGAACAGACGCCGGATAATCCTACCTGGTACCAGGGGACAGCCGATGCGGTGCGGCAGTGTCTGCGGCATATCGGGCCTTTTGACAGCGAATACGTGCTGATCCTTTCCGGGGATCAGCTCTACCAGATGGATTTCATGGAAATGCTGGAACACCATAAAAAGAAGGGCGCGGATATTTCCATTGCCACTATTCCGGTGAATGATAAGGAAGCCTCCGACTTTGGTATCATGAAAATGGATGAGAGTGGATTTATCACTTCTTTTACGGAAAAGCCTAAAAAGGATATGCTTCCGCCCTGGGTGAGCGACACCGGGCACGCGATGCAGGCGCAGGGACGGCATTACCTGGCCTCCATGGGCATATATATCTTCAATCGTCAACTGCTGAGCGATCTGTTGCAGAATGAATTTGTGGAATCCACGGATTTCGGTAAGGAAATAATTCCCCAGTCCCTGGAAAAATACAAGGTGGTGAGCTATCAATACGAAGGGTACTGGACGGATATTGGAAACATCCCTTCCTTCTTCGAGGCCAACCTGGGACTGACCAAGGATATACCCGACTTCAATCTTTTCGACAACGAAAAAGCCATTTATACCCGCGCGCGGATGTTGCCGCCGGCCAAGATCAGTGGTACTACGCTGGAAAAGACCGTCATAGCGGAAGGTTGTATCATCAATGCCTCCCGTATCGAGAACAGCATAATCGGTATCCGTACCCGTATCGGTACTGGAACGACTATTGTCAGCAGCTACCTGATGGGGGTGGATTATTATGAAACGATCGAGGAGATCGAGCTGGCGCAGCAGCATGGGTTACCAACCGTGGGCATCGGGCATCGCTGTTATATCCGCAATGCTATTGTAGATAAGAACTGCCGGATCGGAGATGATGTACGTATCAACGGGGGGCATCACCTGGAAAATGCGGATCATTCGCTGTACACCGTTAAAGAGGGAGTGGTGGTGATCAAGAAGGGGGCGGTGTTGCCCAATGGGTTTGTCATTTAGTGACCGCCCGTTGTTTTGCCTATAACCAAAAACGATTGCTATGGCCACTGCACAATCCCCGGGATTGTCCCGGCACGGAGTAGACCCAAAACCTACGCTGACGCTGGGACAGATCTTTACCATGAGTTTTGGCTTCATGGGGATACAGTTCGGCTTTGCCTTGCAGAATGCGAATACGAGCCGTATCCTGCGCTCGTTCGGCGCCGACGTCGATCAATTACCTTTATTCTGGATCGTTGCGCCCCTCGTGGGGATGATCGTTCAGCCGCTGATCGGTCACTACAGTGACCGTACCTGGAACCGGCTGGGCAGACGCAAGCCTTATTTTCTTACCGGGGCCTTACTCTCTTCTGCGGCCCTGATCCTTTTACCCAATTCCGGCGGGCTGGCGGGAGTGATCCCGGCCTTGTGGGTCGGGGCGGGGTTCGTGATGGTGATGGATGCGTCTTTCAACATTGCGATGGAACCATTCCGGGCGCTGGTGGCCGATAATCTGCCCGAGAGTCAGCGGACCCTGGGGTTTTCGATACAGAGCGGCCTGATCGGAATGGGCGCCGTAGCCGGTTCAGCTTTACCAGACTGGCTGGCGCAGCTCGGCGTGAGTAAGATCGCCGGAGCAGACGGCGTTGCCAACAATATCAAATATGCCTTTTACGTCGGAGCTGCCGTTTTTGTCATCGCCATTCTCGTGACGGTGCTGTTCTCGCGGGAATATCCGCCGGAAGAGTATGCCCGTTATCATGGCGCAACGCCGAAGACGGAGGGAGGAGCGCATTCTTCCGAAAAGGACGGGCTGGGCGAGATATGGAAGGACTTTATGCATATGCCCCGAACCATGCGCCAATTGGGGCTCGTACAATTCTTCACATGGTTCGCTATGTTCAGCATGTGGGTATTCAGCACGGATGCAGTGGCTACGCATGTATATGGGTTAAAGCCCACTGATACGCATTCGATAGCGTATAATGATGCGGGCAATAAGGTAGGCAGCGCGTTCGCCGTTTATAATTTCGTGGGGATGATCTACGCATTCTTTCTCACAGGTATTGCGGCCCGGCTGGGCCGGAAGACTACACATGCCTTGTCTTTACTGGCGGGGGGAATGGGGTTATTGTCTATTTTCTTCATACACGATGCGGCTTATCTCAAATATTCGATGATCGGAGTTGGGCTTGCATGGGCCAGTATCCTGTCCATGCCCTACGTTATCCTGAGCAGTTGTTTGCCGGCAGGAAAGATGGGTATTTATATGGGCATCTTCAATTTCTTCATTACCCTGCCCCAGATAGTCAATGGTTTGTTCGGAGGCTGGGTCGTCAAGCATATTTACGGGAATCAACCTATTTACGCTATCGTGCTGGCCGGATTCTGCCTGATGGCGGCAGCCGTTTCCGTGCTCTTTGTTTATGATGGCGGAGCTATCCGTATCCAACAGGAAAAGGCTGGTTTTTATGCCGGGCAACAGGAATAAACCTATACATATGGGAAAGTTCAAGCTGGTCTTTTGGACATGTCTGGCGCTCAGCGGATCTGCTGCCGCAGGACAAGGGCGGGACGCAGCGATACAGGAAGGCGGGATGGCCGGACGCGCGGCGGGGCAGGAGCCAGCCGTCTATCCTACCAACTGGTGGATAGGAATGAAACACTCTTCTCTTCAGGTAATGGTGCATGCCGCAGACATCGGGGAAGGGGCTACGGTGAGTGTTTCCTATCCCGGGGTGCGGCTACTGGGGTTTCACCGGGTGAGCAATCCCAATTATCTTTTTGTTCTGCTGCGACTGGCCCCAACCGTTAGACCGGGGACGGTGCCTATCCGCATAGCTCATAAAGGAGAGAAGCCCCGGGTGATACAATATCCTCTTTTGGCACGGCGCACCGGGAAAGGCACGACCTATGCACAGGGCGTGACGTCGGCCGACTTCATCTACTTTTTGATGCCGGACCGATTCAGCAATGGCGATCCGGGTAATGATCGTGTTCCCGGGATGCGGGATCAGTCTTTGAACCGTGACTCCATTTTTTTGCGTCATGGCGGCGATATGCAGGGCATCCTAAACCATCTCGATTACCTGCAGCAATTGGGGGTGACAGCGTTATGGATGACGCCGGTGCTGGAGAACGATATGCCCGACCGGACGGAACACGGATATGCTTTCACGGATCACTATACGATAGAGCCGAGATTGGGTGGCGCCGCTGCGTATAAACAACTGGCGGATGCTTTGCATCAGCGGGGGATGAAGCTGATACAGGATGCCGTATACAATCATGTTGGACTTTATCACTTTCTCGTGCAGGACCTGCCGGAAAAAAGCTGGCTGCATCAGTGGCCGCAATATACCCAGACCAACTATCGCGACCAGCCTTTACTGGATCCGCATGCCAGCGAGATAGATAAAAAGCTCTGCAGTGACGGCTGGTTCACCCCGCAGATGCCAGACCTGAACCAGGACAATGCGGATGTAGCGGAATTCCTGATCCAGCATGCTTTGTGGTGTGTCGAGACCTTTGGCGTGGATGGCTGGCGCATCGACACCTATATCTACAATGATCTGAAATTTATGAACCGCTGTAACAAGGCGCTGCTGGATGAATATCCGCGTATGACCTTATTTGGCGAAGCATGGGTGCATGGAACGGCCAACCAGGCTTATTTCACCCGCAACCATCTGGCTGTCGCCTACAAGAGTAATCTTCCCGGAGTAGTCGATTTTCAATGCAATTTCAGCGGCATTATCCCGGCGGTAAAGGATACGTCTACGTCGGGCGATGGAGTGAACCAGCTGTATACTACGCTGAGCAATGACTTTCTTTATGAAGACCCCATGCGGAATGTCGTCTTTTTAGACAATCATGATATGAGCCGGTTCTTTTCCCAGGTGGGGGAGGACCCCGCCTCACAAAAGATGGGTATTGGATGGTTATTGACCACAAGAGGCATTCCGCAATTGTATTATGGGACAGAGATAGGGATGAAGGGATTGGCCAATCCCGATGGATGGGTGAGACTTGATTTTCCGGGCGGGTGGCAAGGGGACCGGAAGAATGCATTTACAGGAGAAGGATTGACAGCGGATGAGCTGGCCGTACAGCAACTGGTAAAAACGCTGGGACAATATCGTCTTCATGCTTCCGCGCTGAAAACCGGTCAACTGATGCAGTATGCGCCGGACAAGAGCCTGTATGCGTATTTCCGGTATGATGCAAAACAGACAATACTATGTGCGATGAATACGGGCAATAAGGCTGCCATGCTGGATTTCGGACGTTACGCCCAACGCACGCGGGGATTCACCCTGGGGGTTGATGTGTTGACGGGGAGACAGTGGGCGCTGAGCCAGCCGGCGGAATTGCCGGGCCGGACGATGTGGGTGCTGGAATTGCGGCGTTAATTTATTCCGTGCGCAGGTTTTTTACCGGGTTGGTACGGGCTGCTTTCAGGGCTTGGCTGGTCACCGTCATTACCGCAATGAGAACGGCGAGTATGCCTGCAACCACAAATACCCACCAATGGATAGCGGTACGATAGGCAAAGCCCTGTAACCAGCTGTTCATCACCCACCAGGTAAGGGGAATAGCAAGCAGGAGAGCGATGAGCACCAGGGAAAGAAAATCTTTCGACAGGATAAACAGCAGTTGCTGTACTGATGCGCCAAGGACTTTACGGATACCGATCTCTTTAGTGCGTTGAATGACGTTATAAGCGGACAGTCCCAGCAGACCGAAACAGGCGATGACAATGGCCAGGGTGGCAAACAATCCAAAGATGATCCCGAAACGCTGGTCTTCTACGTATTGCCGGCCAAAGAACTCATCCAGGAAAAAATAATTAAAAGGGTCGGCTGGATAATAATGTGACCATACCTTTTTCAATGATGCGAGAAGGGTGGGAATATTGGTCGCTGCTATTTTAATAGAGAAGTTTTCGTGTTTTTTCGGTCTTGGCAATAAAACCAATGGTTGGATCGCCTTCTGTAATCCTTCGTTATGAAAATCCGCTATTACGCCGATAACGCGTACGGAATCCATCACCTTACCCTGATTGCCATGCAGCCACTGGCCAAGGGCTTCGTCGGGCGAATTATATCCCAGGGCTTTAACGGCAGATTGATTTAATACGACCGCCTGTTTGTCGGTGGGGAAGTTGACGGAAAAAGGCCGGCCAACGATCATTTTAAGGCCGTATGCGGGGATAAAATCGTAGTCCACGCCCAGGTGGAAAAGGTTAACGGCTTGTCCGGTCTTACGCCATTGGTGCCAATCGGTAGACCACAGGATCTCCTGACCCATTATATTGGAAGAGGCGGTGATGCTCTTAGTGCCTTTTATGGCAAGAATATCATTCTTGAACGCGGCCGCGCTGTTCAGATAGCTGGAATCCTTTAGCGATGCGGGGCCATTCAGCACCAGGGTATGATCCATATTGACTCCCAGCTGCTGGTTGCGCATATAGGACAACTGTCTGTACACGACAATGGTTCCGGCGATGAGGATGATGGAAACGGCAAACTGCCCTACTATCAATCCTTTCCGCAGAAGCCGGCCGCCGGAGGTGTTTTTAAAAGCTCCTTTCAGCACGGCGACCGGCTGGTAACGGGAAAGGAAAAATGCGGGATAGATGCCGGACAGGAAAGTGCCTGTAACGAAAAGGGCAGCGAAACCGGTCCAGTAAATGGCTGGCATAGAAAAGACGGGGTCAATGGACTTTCCGGTCAAATGGCTGAAAAAGGGATTAACACCAAAAGACAAGCCGATGGCCAGCAACAGGGCCAGGATATTCAGCAGCAGGCTTTCCATCATGAACTGGCGGATCAGATCGCCCCATTTCGCCCCCAACACTTTGCGGACACCTACTTCTTTAGCCCTGTCGAGCGAGCGGGCGGTGGCGAGATTGACATAATTGATCCAGGCAATGCTTATGATAAAAAAGGCGATGATGAACAGGAAAGAAACCGACTTGCCATCTCCGTTGACCTCCGCCTCTTCTGTGTAGTGCGAATAAAGATGAATATTTTTCAGGGGGACGAGGGAGAATACAGCCCGGTTATTGGTATTCTTATTATCCTTCCTATCGTTAAAATATTTATCGGCAAAGGCCGGCAATTGCGTTTCCAGTCTCTTGACGTCGGCGCCTTTTTTTAATTCCACATAGGTGTAGAAGTCTGTCCAGTCCCAGCTGTTTTCGACATAATTATCAGTCTTCCCAAGTGTACCCGCCATCTTACTGAGGGTGGGGTAGGATATCAGCGCGTTGAGTGCAAGGTGGGAGTTGGCCGGATAATTCCTGAATACGCCGGAAACCTGCAATTGTCCCTCATCGTATCCATCGTGGAAGGTAAGGACCTGACCCACAGGATCCTGTTGGCCAAAATACTTATGGGCCATATCCTCCGAAAGGAGGATCTTTCCCGGTGCTTTCAGCGCAGTGGCCGGATCTCCTTTTATCATGGACAGGTGGAACATGTCCAGTATGGCGGCATCTGCAAAATAAACCCTGGTCTCGTGGAATTTAACATCGCGTATGTTATTGGTCAGCAGGTAGTCGGTCTTGAGGAGCCGGCAGGTATTGACCACTTCCGGGTAATCCCTTTTCAGCGCGGGTCCTGTACCGGGTGAGATGGTAGCGCATTGTACAGCCAGCTTTCCATTCTGATAGCTGTCCAGTTGCATCCGGAATATCCTGTCGGCATCCTGATGAAATGCATCATAACTTTTTTCATACGCAACGTACTCGAAAATAAGGAGGCAACAGGCGATGCCCAATGCGAGACCGCCGATATTCAGGAGAGCATATCCTTTTCTTTTGACCAGACTGCGGATAGCTATCTGTAGGAAATTTTGCAGCATTTACTATGATTTATCTCTTTACAACAATGCGGCTTGCATATACCTTTGTCCTTCTTTACCCCAATCCTTGAGGCTTTTCCGTATCATTTGAAGAAGGGTGGCGTTGTCTGTTTTTTTACCTTTTGCAGGAGGAACCAGTTGGGTATCTGAAACGGTAAGGGCTTCCACCTTTGTGGCGAACCAGGAAACGTGTTCGTGTGGCAGGGCGACGCCAAGGATCATGCCCGGGAGACCGGTAAAGGACTCGGGGCCGCCGGAAGTCAGGATCTCGTCGGTGTAAAAAGCGACTACGTAAATGGAGTCCATGATGATGGCATTGGCCCGGCGGCAGGAAAAACCGGCAATATTGCGGGTCTCGGTAGTTATCTTCCATTTTATCTTACGAAGGCTGTCTTGTACGAGAAATAATTCTTCAAAAATATTTTTTTGGCTGATGGCTTTTTCGCCGTCCAGGTCGGAGTAGATGGTATTGTTCTGGGCCGGTGGCTGAAACATAAAAGCATTGTCCTTGTCGTTGCTTTCCCTGCCAGGCCGGTACAGGCTTTTAGTTCTGTTGAAGAGCAGGTCGAAATAAGCCGTTTTGAAATGGGTGGACAGTTTTTTCCGGAGTTCGTTCCATTCTCCATGCTCGTCGTTGTTATACTGGGCGTAGACATTGATGCTTCTTTCATATTCGATCTTCCCCTGCGAAATAAAGATAGTATTCGACTGTGCGGTGGCTGCGCCGATGGAGAGGAGAAAGAGTGTCAATGGAACGATAAGTCGCAACATAGGAATCATTTTATATGATAAGGTTCCGGTTAATTCCGCGTCGGTCCTGGCGTGCCTGGTTTAGTGAAATTCCAGACCAGGGAGAGCATGAAATAACGTTTTATCGTGTTATACGTGTTTTGTGTAATAAAGTTACTGTTAACGGTTCTGTTAAAACCAATATTCTGGTTTAAAAGATCGTTGCCGGAGAATTTCAGGAGCAGGGCTTCATTTTTTAAGAATTTCCGGCCTACCCAGGCATTCAGCAAAACCACATTGTTGTTATTATCGAAGACGGATGTTTTCTGCCGCAAACTGATATCCCCTTCCCCGTGTAACTGGAATTTATACGGCAGGAAAACATCGACATTCGGTTCGATAGACCAGGTCCAGTAGTGCGTGCTGATTCCGGTATTGATAGAAGAGCGGCTCTGGGTGTAACTGGCGGAATAGCGGAGGGCGGCCTCATATTTCTTTTCCTTTGAAGTCCACATACCGCTGCCAAGGGTATAGGTTCCGCTTTGCGTCTTATTGATCAGGCCATTGACGATGCTGACCTGGTCCGACTGGTTAAAATTGCTATTCACGTCAAAATTAATATTGGGTTTACGCCATTTAAAACTGTAGCCGAGGTAGCCAAATACGGAATGGTTACCATTAATATTGACATATTGCGACACACGTTTGCCGGCAGCATCGACGGATACATTGTTGCTAATGGCATTCTGGGTGAAATTATAGCCGACATTGACCCAGATGCCTCTTTCTGTAAGAACCTTGTAGTCGTTAAAGAACAATTGCAGGCGGTTGGAGAACGAGGGTTTCAATCCGGGGTTGCCGATGGTGATATTCAGCGGGTCTTCGTTGGTGAGAATGGGTTGTATCTGTTGCACCTGCGGCTGAGTCGTGTTACCGGTATAATGGAAATTTAGCCGCCGCATATTATTAAAGAACCAGGTGGCCGTTGCCGTGGGGAACCAATTGACAAAACTGCGTTTCTGCGATCTGTCTGCATGCAGGTCGTCCTGGGTGAAATTGGTAAAACCCAGGTCTGTGCCAGCGGACAGACGGATCTTCTTTTTAATGAGACTATAGGATACCCCTCCTTTCTGGGAAAAGATATCGTACCGGTAGTCGTTGCTGTAGAGGGAGTCGAGCTGGTTGTATTTGCCGCCGGCAGTCCTGTTAAAGGAGTTGCGGTCGGATTGACTGTTGCTGACAGTAACGCCATAGCTGGCGGAAAGAAAGGAAGAACTGGAAAGCGGTTCCGTATAGGTCGCTCTTGAGTCAAGAAGCAGGCTTTGCGTATGGTAATTCTTGTACTGATCGATAAGTGAGTCCTTAAAAAGGGCGCCGCCGTCGTAAAAACGGGTATCCGAATTCAAAAAACCATCCGAGGTGTTATTTGTATAGTTTTCCCGGAAATTGAGGGAGATGGTCCTGCCTTTTTTGGGCAATTTTTTCCGCCAGAGTAAGTTGCTGTTGACGGCGCGGTTATCACCGGCGGTGGAAGTCTTACGGTCGTTCTGGTTGACGAGGCTGCTGTCGCTGGCGAGCGCTTCCGAATAAAAGACATTGTTGGTGATCTTGTGATCGGTACCCCCATCCGCCAGTATCTTCAGGGAAGAAGTGCTGTCGAATTTGTATTCGTAGATGCCGCTGGCGCTGTGACGGATGATCTGGTTGTGAAAGTTCTGGCGTTGGTTGTTATAATAGAACGTGTCCGGCAGGATGTACTGGGAATTGGTCGTACTGTTGCCTTCAACGTTCAACTGCATGTATTTATAATTACCGTTGAAGGATGTCTGGTCGTCGTTCCATTTATTATTGTAATGCAGACCGCCTGTTTTTACAGCCGGATAGCCCTGACCTTCGTATTGGCCGGACCAGGTGTCCAGGTCATCCCGGGTATTGCCCTCGATGCGGATAAAACCGGTATTTTCATCTACGTCGGCGTTGGCTACCATACTTTGACCATAATTATCCCTTTCATTCCAGGAGAGACCTGTCTTGCCCGTATTGGACACGATGCCGTAAGCGGACATTTTTTCTTTTTTCCGGAAATAATTGGCCATCAGCTGGGCGTCGTAATACCCGTCTGAACCGGCGCCGGCTGTGGCGCGGCCAAAATAGCCATTCTTTTTCCCGTCTTTTAATTTGAGGTTGATCGTTTTGTCGCGTTGTCCGTCGTCAATACCGGTGAAGGTGGCCTGATCGCTTTTTTTGTCGTAGAGCTGCACCTTATCGACCATATCGGCGCGGAGGTTCTGGGTGACGAGGGTGGGGTCATCCCCGAAGAATTCTTCGCCATCAACCAGCACTTTTTTGACGGATTCGCCCTGGGCGGTGATCTTTCCGTTCTTATCCACCTGGATGCCAGGCAGTTTCTTCAAGAGGTCCTCCACGGTGGCGTTGGGTTGTGTATGAAAGCTGTCGACGTTGAATTCCGTGGTATCACCCTTCAGCCGGATAGCCCCTCTGTTACCGCTGACCACCACTTCCTGCAGCAACTTGCTTTTGAGTACCATTCCAATAAGGGGAAGGGAAAGCGTTAAGGTATCTTTGACGGTAAGCTCGTCGACATAGTCGGCATAGGAAGGGTAGGTGACGACCACAAGATAATGACCGGTGGAGATATTCTTCAGGATAAAACGGCCTGCCGCGTCGGTACGGGCATGTGCTATTAAAATGGAATCTGAGGGGCGGAGCAGGAGTACGGAGCTGTTGGGTAAACTCTTTTTTTCAGCTGTGTCGGAGACGATGCCGGTGATACGTGCAGATTGCGCCAGGGCGATCATAGAAAGTCCAAGACATAGGAGTATCAAAGCAGTCCGTTTAGGCATAAGGGATTTAATGATTAGATGCGCCAAATTAATTTCAAAATCAGGGATATACAAGGACGATCCCTTAAATTTACGTTAAAGGAAACAAAAATGGGGCAACGATACGAAGAGATCCATTTCGTGGATTCGACAAAGCCGGTATGGAACTATTCTCTTTTTACGGAGGAGGATATCCGTAATTTTCAGAATGGAACGCATTATCGTTTGTATCATTTGTTCGGGAGTCACCGCGTAAATGTGTTAGAGAAGGAGGGCTATTACTTTGCTGTCTGGGCGCCTAATGCGACGTCGGTATCCGTGATCGGTAATTTCAACAACTGGGCGCCGGATGCGCATCCATTGTTTGTCCGGCTGGACCGTTCGGGTATCTGGGAGGGATTCATCCCCCATATCCCGACGGGGGAGGCTTATAAATATCATATCCATGGATATAAGGGGGGGACGCTGGATAAAGGTGATCCTTATGCGTATTTCTGGGAAATGCGGCCGATGACGGCCTCTATCACCTGGGAGTTGGATTATCCCTGGCAGGATGGAGAGTGGATGGCCGGCAGGAAGGCCGCTAATTCGCTGGAAGCCCCCTGGAGCATTTACGAGGTGCACCTGGCCAGCTGGATGCGGCCGGATAAGAACGACGAGGAGCGGTACAATTCATACGAGCAATTACGGGAGCTGCTCGTGCCTTATGTCAAGCGGATGGGTTTTACGCATGTGGAGCTGATGCCGGTGATGGAGCATCCTTTTGACGGAAGCTGGGGATATCAGGGGACGGGATATTATGCTCCCACCTCCCGTTTTGGCGACCCGCAGGGATTTATGGCGCTGGTGGACGCTTTTCACCGGGAAGGCATTGGGGTGCTCCTGGACTGGGTGCCTTCTCATTTTCCTTATGACTATCATGGGCTTTATCTTTTCGATGGCGCCAATACCTACGAATATGCGGATATGAGAAAAGGCTTTCACCCGGACTGGAACAGCTATATTTTCAATTACAAACGGGGAGAGGTGAAGTCCTTTCTGATCAGTAATGCCCGGTATTGGCTGGACAAATATCATGTGGATGGCATCCGGGTAGATGCCGTGAGTTCCATGCTCAAGCTGAACTATTCCCGGGAGGAGGGAGAATGGGAGCCGAATGAACATGGGGGGGATGGCAATCTGGAAGCGATCGCATTCATCAAAGATCTTAATGCGACGGTATACCGCGATTTCCCGGATGTACAGACCATTGCAGAAGAGGCTACGGACTGGCCCGGCGTGAGCCGGCCGACCTTTGCCGGCGGGCTTGGCTTTGGCATGAAGTGGATGATGGGCTGGATGCATGACACCCTGGATTTTTTCAAGTTGAACCCCATTTACCGGAAGGATCACCAGGACAAATTCACCTTCAGCATGATGTATTATTATGATGAGAACTTTGTGCTGCCATTGAGCCACGATGAAGTCGTCCATGGAAAGTCGCCGATGATCTATAAGATGCCGGGGGATGACTGGCAGAAATTTGCCAATCTACGGTTGCTGTATACTTATATGATGACCCATCCCGGCGGGAAATTATTATTCATGGGCGATGAGTTTGGTGCGACCACGGAATGGAATTACAAGACCGAACTGCCCTGGGGGCTGCTGCAATACGATTCCCACCGGCTGTTGAAAGATTGTGTACGGGATCTGAATGGGTTGTTGCGGGGAGAGCCGGCTTTATATGAGAATCAGTTTAATCAATATGGATTCGAGTGGGTCGATCTTCAGCACCGCAGTGAGAGTGTGGTGGTCTATCGGCGGAAGGGGAAAGATCCGGCAGGGGATGTGCTGGTGATCCTGAATTTTACGCCGGTGGTACGTCGGGACTGGAGGGTGTACGCGCGGGGAAAGGCGGTCTGGACGGAGATATTCAATAGTGACGACCGGCAGTATGGGGGGACGGGGGATACGAATAATCCGGCTGTACCGGTGATGCTGGTCGATGAGAGCGATGATATGTATGAATTAATCGTTCATTTACCTCCGCTGGGAGGTATTGTGTTGCGATAGCGCCGCTGCGACCGGCGGCCGGCGGCGCTTACATTCTTTCCGGGACGCGGATGCCAAGCAGTCCAAGAGCCGAACGGAGGATGGTTGCGGTCAACTGGGCCAGGCGGAGACGCAGGGCTTTTTTCTCCGGAGATTCGGCATTAGCGATAGAATGCAGGTTATAAAAAGAGTTAAACGCCTGGGCGAGCTCGAAGGTATAGTTGGCAATGAGAGCGGGGTTCATCTCCTCTCCGGCCTGTGATATTATTCCGGGATATTTTTCTGCGGTAACCAATAAGGCTTTTTCGGCCGGCAACAGTGGGGATGCCTGGGGGTCGGCAGGATTGCCGGGGTCGGAACCACGTTGTATGTGCTGGTCGCCGGGGATATCTTCTTTGCGAAGGACCGACCGGATACGTGCATAGGCATATTGGATGAAGGTGGCGGTATAACCGTGCAGATCGATGGATTCTTCGGGATTGAAGATCATCCTCTTTTTGGGGTCGACCCGGAGCAGGAAAAATTTCAGACCGCCCAGACCGATGATATCATACAGGTCCTGTAATTCCGTATCGGAAAAGCCTTCAGTCTTCCCTTGTTCTTTTGTTTTCTTTTCCGCCTCGCGGTTCATTTCGTCGAGTATATCGTCGGCATCGACGACCGTGCCCTCCCGTGTCTTCATACGGCCGGTGGGTAGTTCCACCATACCATAGCTCAGGTGAAAAATGCCGTCGGCGGAGGGCATGCCCAATTTCTGGCAGATGAGTTTCAGTACCTTGAAATGATAGTTTTGTTCGTCGCCTACGACATACACGCTAAGATCGGAGTGGAATTCTTCATATTTCTTTACCGCCAGACCGATGTCCTGGGTCATGTAGACGGCTGTTCCGTCTTTTCGCTGGACGATCTTCTGGTCAAGACCGTCGGCGGTGAGATCGATCCAGACGCTGCCATCTTCTTTTTTAAAGAAAACGTTTTTTTCAAGCCCCTGTTCGACGAGTTCCTTGCCTAAGAGATAGGTATTGCTTTCGTAATAGGTCTTGTCGAAATCGCTGCCGATGCGTTTATATGTGATGTCAAAACCGGCGTAGACCCAGCCGTTCATCGTTTTCCAGAGTTGGATCACTTCGGGTTTACCGGCTTCCCAGTCAACCAGCATTTGTTGGGCGGCTTTCATGATAGGCGCCTCTTTTTCGGCCTGTTCCGGGTCCATGCCGGAAGCGACGAGTTCGGCTATTTGTCTCTTATGTTCCAGGCCAAACCGAACATAATAGTCGCCGACCAGGTGGTCTCCTTTGATCCCTGTGCTTCCGGGGGTAGCGCCGTTCGAAAACAATTGCCAGGCGATCATACTTTTGCAGATATGGATCCCGCGGTCGTTGGCGATGCAGGTCTTTACAATGTCATATCCATTGGCTTTATATATCCCGGCGATGCTCCAGCCCAGGAAATTATTGCGCAAGTGGCCCAGGTGGAGGGGTTTGTTGGTATTGGGCGAGGAATATTCCACCATCACTTTTTGCCCATTGGGGGATTTGCGGCCAAAGTTCGTGTTGGCGTGTTCCTGTTCGAGAAATTCCAGCCAGCAACGGTCGGCGATGGTTAAGTTCAGAAAGCCTTTGATGACGTTAAAGGCGGAGAACAATTGTGGGTGGCTGGTCAGCAGGAACCGGCCCAGCTCGTTGCCCAGGGCTTCAGGCGATTTTTTCAATTGTTTAACAAATGAGAACAACACTACCGTATAGTCGCCTTCGAACTCCGGTTTTGTTTCATTCACTGCAATACCAGCGGGATCGGATTCAAACTGATAGTTCTCACGAAGGGCCTGGCTGGCGGCTGTCCTGATTTGGCTGATAATGTCCATTTTTCCACAGATTGGCTGCAAATGTAAGACATGTGAGTGAATCTTTTGGGTTACCGGCTGTAAACCAGGCTCCAACCGGGCCCGACCCAGGTATGAACGGGTGAATAAGGTGTTGTTGGAACGCTTATTTGGTAGTATCTTTGAAGCTTTAACGGAATGGCACAGATACTCAAAAAAAACATCATCTCTTTTATTGATTTCTTTTATCCCTTATTCAGCAGGTTGATGCCTTTGCAAACCTTCCGATATGCGGCATGCGGGGGAGCGAATACGATAGTGGATATCGTGATGTATTATATTGGATATAATTTTATCCTGCACAAACACGATCTCGACCTTAACTTTATCGTTCTCAAATCTCATATTGCATCCATTCTTATTGCCTGGTGTATCAGTTTCCCCATGGGGTTTTTCCTGATGCGGAACATAGTGTTCACGGAGTCGACCCTGCACGGACGGGTACAGTTGTTCCGGTACTTTTTGCTGGTGGTTATCTGTCTGGGGCTTAATTATATCTTCATTAAGCTTTTCGTGGAGCAATTTCATATTTATCCTACGGTGGCAAAGATCCTCACCACATGTATCGTCGTTGTCTTCAGTTATCTGACACAAAAAAATTTCACATTTAAGGCGGAGAACCGGCAGGTTGATTAGGCGATGAGCATACGAAAGTTACTGGCACAATTTTAGGGGGTCAGCAGAGTCATTTTTCGTAACTTTACAGATGTTCAGCTCAAACAATAAGCCTATGGTAACAGTCATCATTCCCGCTCTTAATGAAGAAAAAACGATCCGCCAGGTGATTCGACAGGCGAAACGGAACGAGCTGGTGAATGAGATCATTGTCGTGGATGATATGTCGACAGACAATACGATCGCAGAAGCAAAAAAGGAAGATCATGTAAAAGTGATCACGAGTACGCATGTTGGGAAGGGGGATTCGATGCGGGAGGGGTTATTGATGGCCCAAAATGAGATATTGGTCTTCATGGAGGCGGATACTCCGGACTATGAAGTAGATATTGTGGGGATGTTGACGGCGCCCCTGATGCGCGATGAAGCAGACTTTGTAAAATCCTATTTCGAGCGGCAGAGCGGGCGTGTAGCTGAGATATTGGTCAAGCCGATGCTGGAATTCTTTTTTCCTCATTTGCTGGAATTTAAACAGCCGCTCAGCGGGATGATCGCCGGGAAGAAGTCTGTTTTGCAAAAAGTCGAATTCGATAATGATTATGGGGTGGATATCGGGTTGCTGATCGATCTGCACAATGTACGGGCCCGCATTACGGAAGTGTGCATCGGAGAAGTGGAAAATGATCGTCACCCGCTGCATGTATTGGGCAGGATGTCCAAACAGGTGGCCAATGCCATTTTCAAACGGGTAAACATCTTTGATGGCGGCCGGAGACAGGAGGATGAGACGCCTCACCTGATGCGCGAACAGGTAGAATTCGCGCTAAAGGAAATGGTTCGTCAGCCCAAAAAAATGATCGTTTTTGACATGGACAATACCCTGTTGCAGGGCAGTTTTATCAAGGCTGCGGCGGAACAGTTCGGCTTTACGCGGGAACTGTCGGACATTATGGCCCAGCCCAAAAGCAACTATATCAAGACCCAGAAGATCGCAAGGCTTCTGGAGGGCAGGACCTTTGCCGAACTGATCCATGTTGTGGAATCTATTCCCCTGATCGGGGATGCCGTACAGGTGATCCGGGAATTGCAGGTAAGGGGATATGTCTGTGGCATTATCAGTGACAGCTACCACGCGATTGCCAATCATATTAAAAACTTATTGGGGCTGGATTTTACGCTTGGGAATGAGTTGGAGTTCCAGAAAAGTGTGGCGACGGGAGAAGTGCGGATCCCTTCCCAATTATTAAAGGACAAGTTCAGCCGGTGCGAGCATGACCATTGTAAATCAAATATGTTCCAGTATATTCTGCACCGGTTTGGCATCAGTCTGGCAGACTCGGTGGCCGTAGGGGACGGGGAAAACGATATTTGTATGGTCAAAATGGCGGGTACGGGCATTTCCTTCAATTCCGTGACGCCGGAAGTGGATAAAGTGGCGGATTATGTATTTCGGGGGGATTCGCTGAAACCGGTGCTGGAAGTGGTGCGGTAGAGGTACATTGGATGGCCATTGGTTTTCCCTAAGATATTGAATGGCAGGTCGCCGGAAGCGACCTGCCATTTTTTCATCTTTTGGGGCGTGGCATAATGATTGTCAAGGGTATCGGGTAAGCAGTAAAATTGAAAACCTTTAAAATCAGATAAACAATATGGGAAAGATCATAGGAATCGACCTCGGCACAACGAATAGTTGCGTGGCCGTCATGGAGGGCAATGAACCCGTCGTGATCGCCAATGACGAAGGCCGTCGTACGACCCCGTCTATAGTAGGTTTCCTGAAAAATGGAGAAAGAAAAGTAGGAGATCCTGCTAAACGCCAGGCCATTACGAACCCGGTGAACACGATCATGTCTGTAAAACGGTTCATGGGCCGTCGTTATGACGAAGTGACCAACGAGATCACGCACTGGAGCTACAAGGTCGTAAAAGGTGACAATAATACCGTACGGATTGACATAGACGGCCGGTTATATACGCCGCAGGAAATATCTGCCATGATATTGCAAAAGATGAAAAAGACGGCAGAGGACTATCTGGGTCAGGAAGTGACGGAGGCCGTTATTACGGTGCCCGCTTATTTCAATGACGCTCAGCGTCAGGCGACCAAGGA
>Ga0105237_10002750_pt1 | contig 21409 bp, 17 predicted proteins | sample KBSC24metaG_FD_81520 | JGI IMG/M metagenome (GOLD analysis project Ga0105237, IMG submission 81520) | Corn rhizosphere microbial communities from Kellogg Biological Station, Michigan, USA - KBS C2-4 metaG | ecosystem: Host-associated > Plants > Roots > Rhizosphere > Soil | place: Michigan, USA...
AGGGTTCACGCTGGACGAGCTGGGCAACCCCACTACCAACCTGGCCATCCTGCCCCTGCCGCCACAATTCACCCCAACCAGCCATACGCTCACCTACAACAGCGCCAACCAACTCGCTACCTATGACGGCGCCCAATTGACCTACGATGGTGACGGCAACCAAAATGAACTGATCCAGCCCGCAGGCCCGACACCCGTGACCTATGATGTATTCAATCGCGTTAAGACCCTTGGGCAGGATACCTACAGCTACGATCCGGACAGCATGCGCATTCAAACCGTGCTGTCGGGCGTTACAAACAACTACCTCTACGATTGCCGGGAATACCGATCCCCCATGCTGGAACGCGCCGATCCCATCCGCAATACAGTCGACCGAGTCTCGGAGTTCCTTCAGGGAGGAGGGATCGCTTACTCTCCGGTAATGGGTGATGACGACCAGGTCCTTCCTTTTGAGGATTCCCTGGATCGATTGCTGGAGGTCATGGACGCACAGGGCGTCCTACAGCAGAAATATGTGTATGGCATGGGCCTCATCAGCCGGGAAGATGCCGATGGCAGTTTTAGCATCTACCATTGTGATCAGCTCGGCAATACCCTGGCCACCACCGATAGTAATGGCAATCTCTCGGGCAAACTCCTTTATGATCCTTATGGCGGGATATTGAACCGGTACGGTAATACGACTACCCCTTTCCATTTTTCAGGCGGCTTCGGCGTGATGGACGACGGCAATGGCTTGATGTATATGCGGGCACGTTCTTATTCGGGGCTCACCGCCCGCTTCCTGCAAAAGGATTATCTCTTCGGCAACTCTTTCCAACCGCAAACGCTCAATCGCTATTCCTACGTCACCGGCAATCCCATCGTTTTCATCGACCCATTAGGTCTCAGGGGAAAAGAGGCCGCCATCGGGTTTGGGATCGGCGCGGCTATTGGCCTCGGCCTGGGCGCGATCATCGGCGGCATTGCTGGTTACCTCTCGGGAGGCACCGCCACTGCAGCATTGGCAGGAGCCATCGTCGGGGGCCTCGGGGGCGCCTTGACCGGAGGAGTCGGCGGGGCGATCGGCGGCGCTGTTGGCGGTGGCGTCGTCGGTGGAAGTGCCGGCGGAAGCGCAGGGGGAGTCGTAGGAGGCTTCGCCCGCACCGTCGTAACACGACTCCTGCAATGGTGGCGCGCATGGAACCCCTATAGGCCTCTGCCACAAGCAATACATCTGAAAACCCTATAGCCAACAGCAAACAGAATGATCACCGCATGTAAATATTGTTTCTTATGATCCGCACATTCGACTACCAGTCAGCCGTAAACCCCTACACGGGAGAGATCAACACGCCGCTGAAGATCGCCAGCCGCCCCGGAAGGAATGGCCTTGACATCGATCTGAATATCTTCTATACCAGCAACGTGTGGAACGAGGCCCGCACCTGGAACCTCAACGCACCCACGGGCGTACTGGGTCTGGGTTGGGAACTCCCTTTCCAGTCCATTGTCGTCGACACCCGCCTCACCGGCAGCAGGGCCAATGACCAGTACTACCTCGTAGGGGGCGCTTCCACGGATCAATTGATCTGTACAGGTACTACCGCAAACGGGGCGCTGCAATTTTCAACAACTGCCTATCATTTCTGGAGCATACAATATCAGCCGGCCACCGAAACCTGGACCATCATCAAGGAGAACGGCGACGTGTTCACCTTTGGCGACGCTTCCAGCAACTGCAATACCGTGGATTGGCTGGTTACATGGGGCAACTGGATGGGCGCTTCCGGCCAGGTCTCGGGCCAGAAAAAACAGCCTGCGGCATGGCGGCTCAGCCAGGTAAGCAACCGCTTCCACGACACGGTGACCTATTATTATGTGGCGATCTCCATGAACGCCGGAAGTGCAAACGGGCTGGCCTTCACGCAAGCCTCGTATCTGGACAAGATCGTTGGCGTCACGGGCGACAGCCTGCAATTCTTTTATAATGAAAAGAGCACGGACGAATACCAACCTCCGCATAGTAACCCGCCACCACCCAATGCCTGGCAGTCACCCCTACAAACCAGGTACCTCGATCATGTCACGGAAGTTTCCGCCTCGGGCCAAACCCTGATCACACATACTTTTGGCTACGGCACCTTCGGCTCCGGATCGCTCACGAAGCGATTGCTGCTCTCCGTGATCTCCACCTACCCCAACGGCCAAAGTCAGCCCGCCATTAATTTTTCCTATTTCGGCCAAGACCCGGACGACGGCGTGAACCCCACCACGATTTTCAATCCTGACAAGAGCGCCTTATATGGGGCGCTCAAACAGGTGACCCTCCCCTTGGGTGGCACTGTTTCGCTGGCTTATACGAGTTGCACGGCCAACTTCTCCAACCGGGAGCTCACCGCCACCGCCCCCGTAGTCACCGGCGTCACCTACAGCAAACCTCGGTTCTATTTCCAGGATGACTTTGTGATAACCACCTGGTTCGGCAGCGACACTACGATAGGCATACAAGCCTACACTTGGGATGGCCGTTGGCTGTCCAGCACCTTTTCGGGTATACCCCTTGCCGACGCTTCCGCCTATGATACCCTGGAAGTGACCACGGCCAAAGATCTTTTCGCCGTATTTACCGGCAATCGCCTCTACCCCTTCTTTCGCTCCCTTGGTAGCGCGGGGCAATGGCAACAACCTGCCGAACCCTCGGGCGGGAATACCGTTCCCTATTATAGCCCGGGTTACACCGGTGAAACGGTAACACTCGCCGCCGGGGACCTATTCGTTGCGTTGATAGGGGATACCAGCGGGAAATTGAATCGTTACACCTGGAATGGAGCCTCCTGGATCGCATCCCCGCAGGTTACCCTTTCCGCCGGAACAGATCCTTGTTTCACCATCGTCGCACAGGACAATTACCTGTTTGCCGCCGCCCATCCGCAGAGTGGGCAGTACTACCTCTTTCTTTATTCATTGGACCAAACGGGCGTATGGCAACAGAATTACGTTATCACCGACTCCAATCTTTCGCAGGCGAACAGCATAACCGTTTATCCCGCTGCTACCTATGTAATATTTTGTTCCATTTCCTCCCTCGCGGGATCTTTTCGCGCGGAATACGGCGTGGCCTGGTGGACAGAAGACTTCTCCATGATCTCGACGGAGAAATGGGGGGTACAGACCTACAACACTGCGACAGAGATTGCTGTGCCCCAGGTCCAGGGAAGCCTGGTAGCTATCGGCCAGCTGGTCCACCGCTTTAATGGCGTCGCATGGACATTCGCTGATCTGTCTACGATCACTTACCCCAACCAGCAGGCTGTGGAAGTAATAGAAGCAGGCTGTGACAACGTACTCCGGCGGATCAGGACCACCAACGCCAATCCTTACGTGTATGATTTGGTGCAATACGATCCGGGTACCGGTCAATGGTCGGTGCCGGCTAACATGCATATAGAGGCCGCCAGCGATACCCTGGGTTTGGCAGCCCCGCGTACCGGCAACGGCGACAGCCATTATAACGCTGTCGGCAATTACGTCGTACTGGCCGGCAAGCTGTGGTACCAGGCTCCGGATGCCTCCTGGAGCTCCCCCTTCACGCTGCCCGATGCGCTCACCTCTGCGGACCTGCCCTCCCTGCAATTGATCCGCTCGGCCTATCTCCTATACCAGGTCAATACGGGCTCCAGCGCGGTAACGACAAAAATATTTACCCTCAGGAACGGGACGGTGGTCAGTACCATACCCATCCCGTTGACAGGCGAACAAATTACAGCTGCAGGCCTGGCTTCGGATGCATTGGTCGGACTCTATGGCCTGCTAAGCTACACCGGCGACTATGGTACCAGCAATTCCGTGATGACGGTCCGCCGCGTGATCAATGATGCAGTCGCTAACGCACAAACCCTTTACCCCGCAGCCAGTATACAGGTGAACGACGGGTATGAAAGGGTACTCACCGGCTATGTATACGATGCGCCTACGGCCACGGTGGATCAGGATGGATATACACTGCAATGTAACAAAAGCACCTCCATCCCCGGCGCCGCAAACACAGCGTCTGCCATCAGCGGCTATACGGAGAACTATTTTTTCAACGGACTCATCCCGACGGACACGCCCGCATGGCCGTATCCGGTGGACGCTGCCAATACCAATGCCACAAGCTTTTACAGCGTGGTAAAAGGCTTGCAATACGCCGTCCTTGTCTATAATAAGGCAACTGGCGGCGTATCCGTCATCACCTCCCAAACGACCAACTACACTTGGGTCACCGCCCTGCAACTCGGCCAGTTGGGTACCGGTTTCTACTCCCGGATACGCAGATATGATACGATCCTGGACCAGGTACTCTCCTCCGTGTTGCAACAATACAGCCCGGACACGGGTGAGCTCACGCAAACAACTAAAACAAATTATAATTCCAGCGGCGACCAGCTGCAGCTGATAGAGAGCCTCAAGTATTGGTGGGAGATATACGACACCAGCCGCACCCTGAATATGCTGACTCCCGTAGTACAAGTAACCGAGATCAGCACGGACGTGACGACGAGGCAACAGTCAGTTAACGGGACCTTTATCACCACCTGGAAACAGAATTGGGGTCTGGGCGCGGACGCCTGGGCGCCCTATTGCTACTACCGCGCTCAGAATGCCAACCCGGCCCCGTTTACCAGCTGGAATCCCAACGATCCCCCTCCTGGCGCCGACTGGCTTCTCACGGGTCAGGTGCTCTTCGTTGAACAAACGGGCCAGGTATCGGTGTCGACAAATGCACTTGGCAACTACAAATCCACCATCTATGACAGCAATCACTTTTTGAAGGTTGCCGAGGCCAGCAATTCGAATATTAACGGTGGCGAGCTCAGTTATCTTGGTTTTGAACCCTATGAGAAACTGAATGGCTGGCTCTCCTCCCAGCCAGGGACCAGCCTGTGGCAACAGGTGACTACCGCCGACTTTTACACGGGCACGCAGTGTCTGCAGCTATCCCCACAGCCGGGCCAGCAATATGGGCCTTACCAGATCTTCCAGCCCACGGATCAAACCCGGAAATTTATTTTCGGTTGCTGGGCACAGGTAGCTAACGGTTTTGACCCCGCACAGGGCAAGGCCGCCTTTGAGATCACTTTTTACAAACAGGCCGATAATACTAAGGTCACACCGGCCACATTGACACTGGACCTGTCCAGCGCAGCGGGTACCTGGACCTATTTTCAGCAAGTCATTGACCTCGATACGGCGCGAACCGCAGGCGGCCTTCCTGCCGGTACCCCGCTCTATTTTAAGATCCAGGGATACAATCAGAACAGCACCGCCATGGCCTGGGTCGATAACCTACGCTATTCCCCAACGGACGGCGTTTTCGGAGCTACCGTCTACGATCCCGTAGATTTCAGGACCGTCGGTATTATCGATAACAACGGACAGGCGATACTCACGGTGTTCAACGGCTTCAGCCAGCCCGTGGCCTCAGTGGGGCCAGTCGGGCGGGTCAACGAGGTACAGAGTATTTCCCTTTCGAGAGACTTGTTTGGCGCCGGCGTCTTCCAGCAAAAATTCCCCAATAGCGAATTGAAGTTGACCACCACCTCCCAAAGCGAATTTTATGACTTTCACGACGGCAGGCTCGCGGACTGGACATTCTCCGATAATGCCTGGTCCATCAGCAATGGCGAGCTCACCTATACAGGATCAAACACCTCCGGCCTCGGCAGCACCGCGATGTTGAACGTCGTGGCTTATACAAATTTTGCAGCCCGGGTAGTCGTAAGCCGCGTACAACAGGCTAACCTGGCCTCGGTGGCTATAGGCAATGGAGTGTATTTTGTGCGTTGGAACCAGACCGCCACCCAATGGGAACTGATCCAATTGGCACAGGACGGTACGATCACCGTGCAAGCTACCTATAACAAAGTGGGTTTTTTGTCGGAATGGATCTATGCGATAGTAGATGGCTTTATCACTTTCTATGCCAACGGTATACAACTCTTTTCCTATCAATACACCTATCCGGACCCGGTACCGCAGGACTACGGCAAACTGCAGTTGGCGCTCACGCAGTCGGGGGCCTTCGACAACCTGTTATTGCTGCACGAGCCGCAGATGAAGGTCAGCTTCTTCAACGGTCTGGGAAACCCCACCCAGGAGATCAGCCTGGAAGGCCGCAACAATGCTGGAGTCTACACGGGACAGTATTCCGGCGTGGGAAAAGGAGTATTGGTGGATTCGCTTGGCCGGGCACAGTATATCCGCGAACAACTCACGGCAAAGATGACGATAGCCACCGCTTCCAACGGCGGCGCCAACAGTCCACAACTGCTGGCAGGCGACACGGACACGTATTTGTATAACGAGGCGGGTACGAAGCTGACGGTGGAACAGTTCCTGAATGCCGACGAATTGCACTATACCACGCAGGCATTCGAAAGCTCGCCCATTTCCCGGGTTACCAGTCGTATCCTGCCCCGGATGAAAACGGCAGATTCCTCCATGTACACAGAGTCCTACACATATTCCGCTTCGACCTCCCCCGATACACCCACCCCGCCTGTACCCGGTTCCACCGGCAAGTATTTTGTGCAACGGGCTACCTGGACACAGTCCGTGGACAACGCCGGCATGGTCACCAATGTCGAACGCATCCGCATCTTCGACCTCACGGGGCTCCTCCTTAAGGAACTTCGGGGCAAAACAGGCGGCCCTTACCAGGCTACCGGGTATATCTATGATGGGGCGGGTCGCATGATCAACATCCGCCAGCCAAACTTCTTCACGCCGCCAGGGAATTCGGATGCGAGCACCTGGCTGGAGACCAATGCGTACACCTACAATGGACTGCTTAGCCGGCGAATTACGCCCGATTCCAATACTACTAATTTCATTTACGACAATGGCAACCGCCTGCGCTTTGTGCTGGATGCCAACGGTGCCAACCTGTCCACACAACGCATCATCTATTTCAAATACGATGCGCTGGATCGCATGCTGGAGTCGGGATATATTCAGGATGCCAATTATCAATGGGGCGCCAATGGAGCCGCCCTTCAAGCGAAGGCAAACACCCAACCCTTCCCCATCACGGACCCCAATCAGTCGCACGACCCCAACTATGCCGCCGGGGTATGGAAAAAGAAATTGTACTATGATCAAAACCCAGCTACGCCAAAAGGACTTTACCTGGTGGGGCGTTGCTGGAAAGTGCAGATCAACAATGGCGGGGCAACAGCAGACACGGAGACCTATACGTACGATGCTTTCGGCAATCGTCTACAGGTCGCTTCAGTGGTCAGCAGGTATAACAACAATAGTTATTCCTTTGTTTATAGGTATAACAACCAGGACCAGGTGCAGTCTATCCAATACCCCGTGATGGTGGGGCACAATAATTTTGCGGTGGGATATTATTACAACCGCCTGGGACAGCTGGCTTCCGTAGGTCAGGACGTACCGGACCACGGAGTGATCGATCCCTCCAACCCACCCACCGGCCCGGAAAAAGCTTATGCGGCATACACCTATGACTTTTACGGCCGCCCGCAGGCAGTGCTGATGAACAGCGGCGTAGATCCCATGATGCCTTATACCGTACGCCGGTGGATGCAATACGATACAGCCGGGTTGTTGACCCAGATCGTCGACGCGTTACCCGGTCCCGCTGGCATGGGCCCGGATATGCCGTTTTTCACGCAGGATCTCTTCTATTACGCAGCTACGAGCCCCAACACGACGAAATACTACAACGGTTTTCTGGGCGCCTATCAGGCAGCTTATCAGCAGGCGGGGAACATCTGGTCAGCTCTGCCGGCGGGTTTCAATAACCAGTATCAATACGATACCCAAGGCCGGCTGACGGCAGCGAACAACTCCCTGGAAGATGCATGGAGCATTGCTGCAGGTACGGCGACGCCCTACGATCCCAATGGCAATACACTTAGTCAGCTACGCGGGCAGGCCCTTACAACCTACCAATACCAATCTTCAGGGGGCAAACAGATCAGCAACCAGGTGAGTACCCTGCAAAGTGTGGTGAATACCTCCATGAATTTCGAAGGAATACCGCCTTCGGCAACGAGTGCCGGCGATTGGAGCTGGGGAAGCAATAATGGCGGGCCCTCAGCCACCGGCATCGACACCGCGGATCACCATACGGGTACCCAATGTCTTAAACTGGGGGGCGGCAGCCTAACCCATAATGACAGCCTGCTTTTCCTTTCCTACCTGGACCCCACTGGCGGATATTCGCTTGGCTGGTGGACAAAAACGCCCGATGGTTTTGCGCAGGCCACGGGAGAAGCGGGATGGTATGCCAACATTTATGGCGCCACGGGCAAAGTGGCGGAGAAAAAGCTGGTGGATATCACAGCTAGTGCGACCTGGGCACAGCAAACCGTAACTGTTGACCTGGGAACCCTTCTTGCATTGAGCTTGAATGAACCAGCAAGCTATATCACGCTCGAACTTAGGAATTACAAACGATCGATCGACGGGAGCGCCGGCCCCTATTTGCTCATCGACGACATCACCCTCTCCGGCACTGTAACATCGGGAGCATATACGTACGATAAGGATGGGAACACCATTGGAACTCCCAACAATTGCTTTGCCATCGGCTACGACCCCGTGATCGCACAATGTACAACTATTCAGTTGGGATCGGCCACGGGGAACCGGCTGCAATACAGTTATAGCGCGGACGATCAACGTTCGCTGCAACAATTTACCGGCGCCGACGGAACGACTGTATTTTCCAGCATGCTACGCCTGACGGGGCTCAATGACAAACCGCTGGTGGAACGTACCATGGTCAATGACGAGGAGGTGGTACAGCTCTATATCTATGGGCTCCAGGATATCCTGGCCTTTGGAGATGGCAATCAATTCCAATATCTTCTCACCGATCACCTGGGATCGCCACGCGTATTGATCAGCGATACCCGCGTCGCGACGAATGCCTTCGACTATCTCCCCTTTGGCGGGAAGTTCCGCCAGCAGGCGCCCTCTACTTTGAATTATTTCTTCACGGGAGAGGAATACGACCCTCTTTCCCATCTGTACGATCGCGGGGTGGAGCTATACGACCCCCAATTGCAACGCTACCTGTCCATAGGTTCCGGCCAGGCCTTTACAGACCTTTATAGCTATATGAACAACAACCCCGTGAACCTCACGGACGAACTGGGCCAGGCGTTGATCCGGCCCGTGGGTTTCTGGTATGATGCGCCATTTAGAGACGGTACCGCCGTGCCTGCGAAAGACATAACGAATGTACAGGCCAAACTGTTAAACGACTATTATCGTAACGATCATAAGAATGATAACATTGACAGGGGTGGAGGCGATATTTCTGTACGTATCACGGAGCAAAAACGGATTATAGAGGAATTGGGCAAAAAGATATACCTCTTGTACCGCGGCAGCCAATACAGCGAAAAAGTCATGGCAGTCGATCTCGAGACAGGCGAGCAAATGGAGCTGCCGGAAGATAGCTATATCTTTGTTTGGCGGGAGAAAGATAATGCCGTTTTTGCGCATTCCGGCCGGGACCGCATCTGGCAGGATCGGGTGCATGACTTTTGCCTCAATCTCAATAACCCGGAAACTTCCATCAAGCATTCGCAGATCGCGGAACGGGACAAGATTCACAGCGGCGGAAAATTTGAATATCGCAATGGCCGCCTCACGTGGATCAACAACTCCTCGGGGCACTATCATCCAGAGAACTTTAGAGTTCCCGATTTTAAAGAGAAGCTGGAGAAGCTCAACGTGAATACACTTCGCCTGGAGATCCGTCAGATGGCAGGCGCCGGCAAGGATAAAGAGCGCGCCTGGAAGCTGGAAGAAGATAATTTATACTGCCCCGGCAACTCTTGCTTCACGGATTGGGTGATAAGGGATACCAACAACAATTGCCGATTCACTAACCGTGTTTATGCGAACCTGAAATTCAAGAAAAGGCATGAGTGGTAGCCGTAGGACAAAATTCCAGCGAATAAACTATTTCTACTTTGTTCAAACGGCCTCCGAAATCACTTCCCTATACCTAGCCCTGTAATTTTTCGGGCTCATACCCTTCCGTTTCATAAAGGTCCTGTTATAGTGAGGAATATCATTAAACCCCACCGCAAAACAGACATCCGCAACTGACAACTCCGTCTGCCGCAACATTAAACAGGAACAGTCGATCCTGTACTCGTTCAGCGCCGAGAAAAAAGTCTTTCCCTGTTCCCGTTTGAAAAAAGAACAAAAGGCCGACTTGTTCATACCCACATATCTCGCAACCTCATCTAAAGAAACCTCCCGTTGAAAGTTATTCATCATGAACCGGCTTACCTCCTGCATTTTCGCGGCGACCTTGTCCTTGCGGTACCGGGAACCGATCACCCTGGCCTCACTTGATGACCCGATAACAGACATCAACTGCAAAAAAGAGGACAGCCTCCCCACCCCGTTCTGCGCCACCATGCCCGTCATCAGCTCCTGTACCCTTCTCAGCGTCTCCCCCTCGAAACTTACCGCATCCTTATATTGCCTGATGGCTGAAATACATCCCAGCGTCTCGGGAAAAGAAGCCCCAAAACTCTCCAACACCGACTCAGGAAATATAATAGTAATATTCTCGATCTTCCCCTCCCTGTCATGGTCAAAGTCAGCGAAATACCACCCATGAGGCATATTCGGCGGTAAAAACAGCACTTCACCCCTCGAAAACGTCTCCACCGCGTCACCTATGACCCGCGTACCGCTTCCCGTCACGATATAGGAGATCTCACGTTCATCGTGCTGATGCAGCGTTATCTGCTGATCCCAGAAAACATGTACGTGATCGAAATAAAAAGACTTATCATTGTCAATATAAACATGACAATATTTGGCCTTATCGTCGATTTTTTTTCTTCATGTGACGCCAAAAGTACAAATATCGAACAAGTAATATGTAGAAAATGACAACTCCCACGACATTCACCCCTTTAATTTTACGACCCCGAAATAAAAATTATTGCCCATGCCAACCCGACGCAACCAACCATATAAATCGCGCATGAACGCATCCACCACCTACCTCGAATCCAAAAAACACTACCCTATACTCGACGGCCTCCGCGGCGTTGCCTCTGTCATGGTCATCATTTTCCACGTCCTGGAGACCTTTACCAACGGGAACAGGTTTGTGCAGATCATCAACCATGGCTACCTCGCAGTAGATTTCTTTTTTGTCCTGTCCGGCTTCGTGGTAGCGTATGCATACGATGACCGCTGGGCGAAGATGACCCAGTGGGACTTTTATAAACGCCGGCTGGTCCGACTGCAGCCCATGGTCGTCATGGGCTCCGTCATCGGGGCAGCCCTGTTCTATTTCCAGGTAAGCGGCGCCTTCCCCCTGATCGCCGGCACACCGGTCTGGAAAGTACTGTTGCTCATGATCATTGGCAGTACCCTGATCCCCATACCCATCTCGATGGATATACGCGGCTGGCAGGAAATGCACCCGCTCGACGGCCCCGCCTGGTCGCTGTTCTTTGAATACATCGCCAATATCCTCTACGCGGTGGTCATTCGCCGTTTCTCCAAACTGGCCCTTTCCATATTCGTAACACTGGCCGCCAGTCTCCTCGTCGGGTACCTCGTGCAAGGGTCGCAGGGAGACCTGATAGGCGGCTGGTCCCTCAACCAGGCGCAGCTATCCATCGGCTTTATCAGGGTATTGTACCCCTTTTTCGCCGGCGTTTTACTCTGCCGTATGAGCAAACTGATCCGCGTAAAAGGCGCTTTCTGGTGGTGTAGTCTCCTGATCATTCTAGTCCTGAGCATGCCCCGGGTCGGCGACGAACACCACGTATGGATGAATGGTTTATACGAAGCCCTCACCGTGATCCTTGTCTTCCCCCTCATCGTATCCATCGGCGCCGGAGGCACTATCCACCACCCGCAATCCGCCCGAATATGCAAATTCCTTGGAGACATATCATACCCGCTATACATCACCCATTATCCACTGATCTATGTATACACCGCCTGGGTAACAAACAATCACATACCGCTGAACGGGAAAGGCCTACTGGCCGGTTTATTAGTAGCTATCGCAAGCATAGTGCTAGCTTATGGCTGCTTAAAGTTATATGACGAGCCCGTCCGGGAATGGCTGAGGAAAAAAGTATTGCTGAAAACGGCAAGCCGGTAAAGAAGGCGCAGCTGACAAAGAAGGTTTGCCTGTCTATGACGCTAAAGGACGAAGTAAACTTTACTTCATCCAAAAATAAAAAACGGTGGCTAATATCATCTGAATGAAGATCGCAAATATAAGTCTCTTGCGAGCAGTAATTGAAGGGCCGAATAAATATACTGTCAAAGATAAAAAGTATATGATAAGCGCTAGTCCTATAACTACCAGCAAATTTGGGCCTTCCGGATCATTGAAAAACAAAAACAGTAATCTTGAGCACGCAAGGGATATTATACCTAAGATTAGTAATGAAGTTTTTTTTGATGTAAAATACGTGTTAATCATATGGTTAGTTCTTTTGGATGGTTTAAAAGTGCTTTGTGTTTCAAAGTTAAATAAAAACACTTTGTATTCAAAGTACTTTTATAAAATTAATTTCTCAGACTTAATCCTAATATAAAATAAACGACACAGTTTCATTTTCTTATGGATCTTTCGGCCTGGTGCCTGCCGGCCCGCAATCATGATGGTGCTCGAATCAAATAGGTACAGGCATGGTTTGTACTCGGTTGATGAGGGGTGTAAAGAGCTTATAAGGCAAACTTAGGCAAAATGTTTATATTGTCGCAAATAGCGGAAGGCTAAAAGCGATATGGAAACAGCAACTTCAAAAACAGGTTTGGATAACGACCGGTACAGAATGGGAGCTAAGGTATGCCTGGCTCTTCTATTGCTTTATATCGTAATTCAGGTAATTGACATCTTTAGGGCTAAGTATCAACTCGCAAGTCCGCTTATACCTAAAAGTACAATTTGGGAAATAAACAAGCAATTCGTTTTTAATGCTGCTGTGGCAACGGGAGCAGGAATAGTTGGCCTAATACTCTTTTCCATCAAAAAATACTTATTCGTCATTATTTTGGTAATTGTGACGTTAATAGCAGAGAGATATATTTACCTCTGACGTTATCAACTATGCATAGACATGCGATCCTTATACTTTTTCTAGCATTTATCTATTCGACTGGGATCGGACAAAAGTCGAAAGAAAAGGCGCCACTAATTCTGGTCTCCGATTCACTTACAGGTGAATGTGGTTATAGAACCGAGGCAGGCAAGATCGTCGTACCAATGGGAAAGTATTCTGCGTGCATAACCGATACGTTTTGGAATTTCGCCATTATCATTGACTCTGGAAAAGGCCTGATCGCGATAGACCGGCAGTTTCGCGTACTTTACAATGTCTTTGTCTTTGACAACGGACCGGACTATCCGGTAGAAGGTCTCTTCCGTATCAAGGTTGCCGGCAAAATTGGCTACGCGAATGAGACCAGCGGCAGGATAGTCGTCAAACCCCAGTTTGCCTGCGCTTATCCATTTGAAAATGGGATGGCAAAGGTGTCGTTGGACTGCAAAACTCGCTCGGACGGGGAACATTCAACCTGGGATAGCGATAAGTGGTTCTATATCAATAAAGCCGGGAATCGGGTGAATTCTTCAGTGAAGTAAGTGATGAAGACCGTTTGCCGTCTTCGTATACAATGCCGGCGTGAACCAATGAGCTGGGGCTTCTTAGAAGCTCTTCCAGACACCATTGCGGGACAGCAAAAAAGTTACTTATATTTGTCATATGGCGCTTTCCAAGCACAATACCAACCTTCTTCGAGAATACTTTTCCGACAAGCCGGTTAAGAGGGTGTATCTATTTGGATCATATGCCCGGAACACCGCCATTGAGGGTAGCAGTGATATCGACATCTTGCTGGAATTGGATTATTCCAAGCCGATTGGGATGAAGTTTTTCAGTTATCAGCGTGAACTGGAAGATATTCTACATAACAAAGTCGATGTTGTTACCAGTGACGGTCTTTCCAAATACGTTCAGCCCTATATCGAAAAAGATAAGATCCTGATCTATGAAGCAACCGCTTAGCGATGATCTAAGAGTCCGGCATGTATTGGACGCGATCAGCGAAATAGAATCTTATCTGCAAAATGTGACTTTGGATGAATTTCTTTCCAACTCTGAAAAGCGCTTTGCTACGATCAAGCAAATTGAGATTATCGGGGAAGCCTGCACTTAAAGCGATTGGGCTATAATTGCCGGCGGAATACCGGCTGAAGACAATAGAAAAGGACAGTGCATGATGGCCATCATTTATGATGTTTGGAGTCGGCCCTGGTGAAAAAGTTCAGGAACAGTACGATAAAGAATAGGAATATGATCGAATGAACTATGACCACATATTTCCCCAGATTGGTCGCTGGATAGATGTCTCCGAAGCCGATCGTGGAGGAGGTCATGAAACTGAAATAGACGAAATCCAGCCGGGAATGGGCCTTTCCCTGCAGCAGGTTCAGTCCTCCGTAAATGACGGCAAAATCAAAGGTAATCTCGATGTAATTGAGAAATAAGAGCAGGATCGATCGCTTAGACGAACGGGGTTCGTCAAATATCTCGGAGGCAAAGAAAAGAGTCGCGATATAAAAAATCGTTTCCAACAGTAAATAGCCGGTTATTGCCTGAATGATGATATTCGAATACCATCCCGAAAACAAGGACCAGAGCGGAAAGATGAGCTTCAATAGCACATAAAACTCTATGGCCAGCTTTTTATACGTTGAACCTTTCCTGCCGAAGCGATTGCGGATATAAATACCCGGGTAAAGAAACTGCTGCACGATTAGAAAGAGCCGGACAATCTTCTCCAGCCCTATGTCATTGTGAGTTTCATTGTTCCAGACCTTGTACAGATTCAGCCGTTGGCGCCGGATGACCGAATACGAAGATCGGATATTGTCTTCGGGGCGACCGAAGAGTAGTTTGCGGAAAAAAGATGTTTTGGTGTTGGGTTGCCTCATCGGTTTCGCAATATTTTTGGTTCGAATATCACGAAGAGGTTAACCTTTTGGAACTCGAACCCGTAACAGATTGTAAGCTAGCTAACCGCAATATCCGCAGAAAATCGACGAAAACAAAAAGCCTTCAAATCTGATGACTTGAAGGCTTCAAAAGTGTTTGTGAACGAGATAGTACAATCTTCGAATCAACTTTGTGGTTAACCTCAAGCGCCTGCAACTTAAATAGCGATCCTAACTAAATGATTATCAATAGATAGAGAAAAGCCACCTTTGCAGACTGACTAATTTTTACTAAATTAGCAGCTATATATGATTCCAGATATATCCGGTCATAAAGGTCAATCGCACTCCGAACATATCCCCGACTTTGAGAAGGCGGAAGAGGATTTGTTGCGGGAATGGCTTCGACGTTCCTATAAGGAAAGGTTCCTTATGGCGACAAAATTGTACAAGATTCAGCAAACTATGAAGAGGGCTGTTATCACTCACAGGCCTTTTATCAGCAAATAATATAAATGGATGTTTTCGACGAGGAGATATTAAAATTCTGGGCAGCTTTACAAAAGTGCCAGGCAAAGTATATAATGGTTGGAGGGTATGCTACAAATCTTCACGGCTACCAGCGATATACCGGCGATATCGATATATGGATCGAAGATACACCCGAAAACAGACAGCGGCTGAGACAAGCTTTTGTTGAATGTGGTATGGGAGATTATTATATGCTGGAGACGATGCAGTTTGTACCGGGCTGGACGGATTTTAATTTAATGAACGGTCTCCGCTTGGATATACTGGTCGAAATGAAGGGGCTTGAGGGATATAGTTTTGAGGAGTGTCTGAATATGGCGTCTATTGCGGACATCGACGGCATAGAAATTCCTTTCCTGCATATCAATCAGCTTATTGCCAACAAGAAGGCCGTCAATCGTCCCAAAGATCAGATTGATGTAATGGAACTGGAACGAATACAAAAGATACTCGGAGAATCGCAAAAGTAAAGCTCTGAGATGAAGCTCCTTTGTTTGTTTTTCTTGGCGTTGTCGAAAAAGGAACTGATGCTAATATTAGTATTCTTAAACATCAGTTAGAGGTTATCTTTCCCAATTTTATAAGTGAGTCAAATTTTGAAGAAAGGCCTCGATCATGCCTGTGATCCCGCTGGGACTCGAACCCAGGACCCATACATTAAAAGTGTATTGCTCTACCAACTGAGCTACGGAATCATTCCCGTTTCCAAGGTGTTATCCTTGTTTTTGGGAGTGCAAAAATACGGTAAAAACAATTGCCGACAAATTTTTCTGGTAATATTTTTCAACGGGAAGATCATGGTTATCAACATTTCACGACCACCCGCCTGCAGTCCGCTCTACGCTTCGCGCCGACAGCAGGATCATGTGATCGGCTAGGTCGCCGGCATAGGCCGTTCAGACAGGGCAGCAGTACGCGCGACCTGTCGCAAACCCCTCACATTTTGTCGGTTTCACACATCGCCGGACCCAATAATAGGGAGTAAGTTTATACCACTAAATACAAACGTATGCCTACCAAATTCCAAAACGTAGACGAATACATCGCTACCTTCCCCGCAAAGACAAAAGGCTACTTAAAGGAAATGCGCACAACCATTAAAAACCTCGCACCCGCCGCAGAGGAAGTCATCAGCTATAACATGCCGGCCTTTAAACTAAATGGAATGCTGGTCTGGTACGCCGGTTTTAAAGAACATATCGGGTTCTACCCAAAACCGAAAGCCATCGAACTTTTCAAAAAAGAGCTTTCCGAATACAAAATGTCAAAGGGCGCCATACAGTTCCCATTAAGCCAGCCATTGCCTCTCACCCTGATAACTAAACTCGTTAAGCTCCGAATAAAAGAGGACGCAGCAGCCGCCGCGGCAAAAACCAAAACAAAAAAGTAGCCGGCCGCCGGCGTAACCTCCTCAGCGAACCAGGGGCCGCAGGCCCCTACTTCTGCGTCACCCTCACCCAGTCAACCCACATCTTTGTCTTGTTATTCCTGATAAGATCCAGCGTAGCAGGAGCCAGCCCAAAATAAGGTCCTTTGATCCCATTCACCTTCGCAGGATACACGCCCCCCACAGCAAAGTTTAATATCAGGTATTTATTATTGTCGAAAGCCCATTTGCCTTTGCCGGCCGTCATGCCCCTGGTGACACGGAACATGGTTTTGTCATCATATTTGAAGACCAGACTGTCCGGTGTCCAGTCCACTGCATATATATGCCATTGGGTAACATCATTGTCCTTCTCAAAATAGGCTTTAGCCACCGGTCCCTTTTCACCGCTGTATCCCGGTCCATGTACGGCAGCACTCGCCCAACTTTTGTCCCCAACATATTCCATTATATCTATTTCCCCCGTCTCCGGCCACTCCCCATTGCCCAGCATCCACCACGCAGGCCAAAGCCCCGCCCCTTCTGAGATTTTGATCCGTGCCTCCGCCCTGCCGTATTTAAAATCGAATTTGCCTTTTGTATTGATCCGCCCGGATATAAAATCGAATTTCTGACCATCCTTTGTCACAAATCCCGAAGCATATACCGGCCGAAGGACAAGGGAATTATTTTCCAGATAAATATTGGCCGTCGAGTCGACATAGGCTTGTAACTCATTGTTTACATGCATACCGGTGACTTCTACATTCCATTTGCTGCGGTCGAGCGTCTTGCCGGAAAAATCATCAAAAAAAACAACCTTCCCCGGAGGCGCGCTCACCGGAGAAGCCGCAATAAAAAAAATTAACGCTACGAATAAGTAACTCTTCATATAAATAAATTTACTGGTAAATCCTTACATAATCTATCTCCATCTGATCCGTGGCAAAGGCCGGGTCTACAGTCCCCCCGAGATTTCCTCCCATCGCCAGATTTAAAATAACGAAAAAGCTCTGATTGAATGGCAAACCACTGCCGTTCGGCAATGTATAATAAACCACATCGTCTACTAACATCTGTATACTCGTCGCCGACCAGATGGTGGCATACCGGTGGAAGTCAGAAGTAGCCGAAGCTACCGTCGTCGTCCCCCCGTCTCCATACTGATTCTTTTGCGTTGGATAATGCATGGTGCCCAAAACGGTGTTTTTGTCGCTGCCGCTCTGCTCCATTATATCTATCTCGCCGCAAGCCGGCCAGCCCACCGCGGAGATATTGTTGCCCAGCATCCAGATACCCGGCCAGGTACCTTTACCCGCAGGCAGTTTGGCCCGCACTTCAATTTTCCCGTACTGGAAGGAAAAAAGCCCCTTTGTCAATAGCCGGGCTGAAGTATAGACGCTGCCATTGTAGGATTCTTTTTTGGCAATGATCTTCAGGGTCCCGTTGGACACGACGGCATTGTCTGTCCGGGACGTATAGTATTCCAGTTCGTTATTCCCCCACCCTCCCGCTCCAAGGTCATATCCCCATTTCGCCGCGTCGGGAGAGCCCGGAACATCAAATTCGTCCGCCCACAACAGCGAGGTCTTTATGACGACTTTAATGGACACAGACTGGGAAGCCGTCAGCCCGCCGGCGCTTTTTGCCACCACGTTCACGGTGTAATTGCCGGAAGCCGGATATTTGTAGGTGACGACGCCACCGGGCACGGTCTGAAAGATACCATTCCCGAAATCATAATCGTAACTAACGGCATTGGTAGCCGTGGCCGTAAAGGAAACATTGCCACTGCTGTCAGCATTGATCTTAGCTTGAACGGTCAACGCAGAAGGAGCCGTATCGGAAGGCTTCTCTGTACTTTTTTTACCACAGGCGACGGAGAAAAACAATACCGACAGCAGGGCGAATGTTACTATTTTCATACGTACTTAATTATTATTTGACCTTTAATATCTGGTACCACGCATTCCCGTCGCTGCCGATGTTTCGCAGGGTCATCATGCCATTTGCCAGGGAAATGATCTCATAGGTGGCGCCGCCGGTGCCAAAATCGACGATGCCGTTGCCCGGCACGGTAAACTGAATGCCGGTGGAATTGGAAGCATTCGACCCGGTGCTGGCCTTGGCAAACCCAAGATTCTTCGTCCCGCCTGTAACAACGGGATAACAATTGTCTGCACCGGACTGACCATAAAAGGACGTCGCCGCACCAATAATGAAGGATTCTCCCTTGTTGTCTACGGTCATCGAAATGCTGCTCGGCCCCGTTTGGGTAAAGGTGATCTCGTCGTCATAAGCACAGGCCGGCTTTTCATTCGGCTGCGCCTTGTACCAGTCAGCCGTAAAGGTATTGGTCGGCCCCACCCCGAAATGTCCCGCCGTCCTCACAGCGCTTACCCAGACACGGGACCCATTGTTCGTCAGGGCTGTCATGACATCAGCAGGTATGGCAAAGACATATAATACCCTTATCTGTTTGGTAGACGTCGAAATGGCGCCGCCTGTACCTATTGCATTCACAGAGATGATATAGGTGTTGGTGTCCAGCGTGGTGTAGGTATATTTGACGGACCCGGTAGTGGTCAGGACAGAATCGCCGTTACCAAAATAGACCTTATAAGTAAGTGCGTCGGTCGCCGTAACAGAGATGGACACATTACCCGATCCATCACCCGCCGGATGCGCCGCATCAGCCCCCTGCACCGTAGCCGTAACAACAATATTCGAAGGGGTCTTTATCTTTCCAAAAGAATAGTCTGTTTTCTTACAGGCGACAACCGTTGCAATAACGCCCCCCACCAACAAAGCCCAATATTTAATATTTCTTTTCATGTCAATACTTTTATAAAATTTTTACATCGTCCCAATAGAATATTTTACCCGACCCCGTCACGTTGAAGTCGAAAAAGATAGAGGCTTTATCATATTTATAAGCCGCATTCCAGGCGGGTGTCCCCGACGCAGCCGTAGAAAAATCGAAGGTGAGTGTTTCCCACTGTCCTGCCTTGGTGGTGAATACATCCGTCTCTACGGCGTTGGCGCCATTGCCGTGTTCTTCCAGCTTGAGCTTGACATCCAGTCCCGCCGCCGGCGAATACACCATCACAGACATCTTCGCGGCATTGGCCTTTAAAGGAACAGGCGTGGCAAAACCCAGTCCGCCGCCAACGGTTGTCCCGGCCCAGACCTCTGCACCGGCTGACTTGACCGTTTTGACCACGTGATTGACGCCGCCTATCGGATCGGTGGTCAGGACGGAAACGTTTCCCCCAAAATCGGCAAGGGTATACTCGGTATTCGGGTCTTCAAAGGTCACCGGCAGATCGATCTGTTTGGACACGTGGATGGGTGTCTGTGTCTGCGCCGTCTCGGAGCCTCCGCTGAGCGCAACTACCCGGACTATATAATCGCCTGCATGCAGATAGGTATGGGTCACGACCTGGTTGGCCATTGCCTGCGTATACGGCTCGGGGGTATAGGTGGCAGAGTCGCCGTAATAGATCTTATAAAAAGTGGCGTATTGGGCACTGGCCGAAACGCTGACGGTCAACGCCGCCGTGCTGACCTTGGCCACGAGATTCTGAGGCGTAACATAAGAGACGGTCAATGCCTGTGTGGTGGTCGCTGTTCCGCCTTTCAGATCATAGGCGACTATCTTTACCTGGTAGCTGCCTTCGGGATAAACATGATTAAGACTTTTCCCGGCCGCCAGCGACAAGGGCGTCTTCGTCGTATCGCCCGGCATGACATCATAACGAACTGCGCCTTCCGCGCTGGGCGCGATGGTCACCAGACCGGTATTGTCCTGCGTGACGGTGAACATAACCCCCGGTTTGGCGACGGTCGCCGTACCAGAGACAAATGAAGTATCGGTATAATGATCTTTTTTGCAGCCGCCCAAAACAGCCGCCAGCAGCGTGGAAAAGCAGATATATTTAAAATATTTCATGTTGATTTGGTTTAAGGATCAGTAGCCGGGGTTTTGTGTCAATCCCGAACCCTTTACCTCCGCGTCGGGAATAGGGAATAATTCGTGTTTACCTGTCTTGAAATTAGCCCCGAGCACGGATGCGGCCTGGCCTGTTCTCACCAGATCGAAGAAACGTTCTCCTTCCATTGCCAGCTCCAGCCTCCGCTCGTTTAAAATGGCCGTGTATAGTGAAGAGCCTGTTGATAGGATATCATGCGCCTGATCGCCGAACGCGCGACGACGCACCTGGTTGAGATACCCCTGAGCCGTCGCATCGTCAGGATTGGCCTTTTTGTTCAGCGCTTCCGCCGCCATCAACAGAACATCGGAATACCGGATGATGCGGTAATTGTTGAGATAGTTCAACTCCGGCTGACCGGAAGTCTGTCCCTTACGTGGTAAATATTTCTGGTTGTACAGACCCGTATTCTTGTAAGGCGCCACCTGGTAGGAAATATTGAAGGCCGGATTGGCTGCCTTATAGGCCTCTATGTCGAGTACCGTGACAGCCTTGCGCTGATCGCCCGCAGCATAGGCC
>Ga0105237_10002757_pt1 | contig 21362 bp, 17 predicted proteins | sample KBSC24metaG_FD_81520 | JGI IMG/M metagenome (GOLD analysis project Ga0105237, IMG submission 81520) | Corn rhizosphere microbial communities from Kellogg Biological Station, Michigan, USA - KBS C2-4 metaG | ecosystem: Host-associated > Plants > Roots > Rhizosphere > Soil | place: Michigan, USA...
GGGGTGGGTTTTCCACCCGCGCAGCTCCTTCAATCCACCGGGAACGAGCGTCGACCTGCTCGATCCCGAGGCACGGGTGTTGGTGGTGATATCCGGCAAGTCGAAAGAGACGGAAAGGAACAGAATTGACAGGGAACTCCAGGCTGGAGCATTGGAACGACTGAAGACAACACGCACAAGCCTGAAGCGTTACGCTCTCCGTGGACCGATGACGCGCGGGCAGTTGGGTGGGCATGCGTCGATTGCGTGGATCGCGGATTACACCGCTAAAGGGCGCAAGTGGGTTGAGTATCTGACGTGGGTACAGAGCGATAGGACCCGCGCCAGTATAGCGGTTCAGGTAGATGCCGCGGACTTTGACCGATTTCGGGAACGATTCCAACCGATCCTGGATTCGTTTCGGATGCCTTAAGGCGGCCCCGCGTGATTTCCCGATTCCAATTCGGCGGCGCAGGCGACGAGCGAAACTTCTGGCTCATGCTGTGTCTGCTACTTTTGGCGGTGCTGCTGCCAACGGCGGGCCTGCTGTACTTCATTAACGAGGCTGTCAACGGTCAGCGGAACATGGCGCGCCAGGAATTGGGCGAGGCGTATCTGGGGCAACTTCGCCTGATCAGCACCCAAATCGACTCTTTCTGGGAGCAACGCGCGCGGGAACTCGATAGTTCGGCGGCAGGCGAGAGGCCGTCGATCTTTTTCGAACACTGTGTTCGCGACCACCTTGCGGACTCGGTAATCTGTCTTAACAGCGATGGCTCACCGGCCTATCCGGCGTTGGCCGCGGCGCCGCTACCCGATCCCACGGCGCGGCAATCGGAGTGGGTGGAAGCGCGTTCGTTGGAAGACGCGGGAAAATTCGCGGATGCCGCTGGGAAATATGCCGGCATCGCCGAGAGTGCGAAGGATCTCTCCGCAGCCGACCGCGCGTGGCAAGGCCGGATCCGATGCCTCGTGCGGAGTGGACAAACGAGCTCGGCAATCCGGGAAATCGAGGCGCAATTCTACACCTATCGTGGGGCATTCGGGGCCAGTTCCGATGGGCGCCTGATCGCGGCCGATGAACAAATGCACTATCTGCTACTGCTGTCCGCGCATGTCGACGACCGGTACTCGGACCACGCCGGGCGATTGCAACGTCTGCTCCAAAACTACGGACAGCAAATCCCCTCGGCGCAACGATTATTCCTGATGGACCATATGCGGGCTTTGCCGCTGCGACCTGCGCAGCGTCTGTTCCCTACCTACCAGGCCGAACGTATTGCCGAGCGCGTCCTTTCAGAAGGCCGGGCGATCCAGGGGGACGCCGCGCTTCAACTCACGGGTATCGCCGATATCTGGAAGATGCCTTCGCGCGACGGAACCGTTATCGCGTTGTACGGCACAAAAACCATCCTGACTGCAATGCGCGGTTTTCTGGAAGCGCGGAATCGGTCGCGGGATCCGGTCTTTTCGCTCACTCCGCCCGGTCAACCGATGCCCGCGCATGGGCAATGGATGACCGCAGGGTCAAGACTCCCTGGCTGGCAGATCAGTATGAATGCGACGAGCATGGGGAAGTCTGGCGCGGGCGCCCAACGCCAGATCGCCTCGTATCTTTGGATTGGCTTCCTCACGATCGCAACGGCGGCGGTTCTCGCGATTCTCGGGGGGCAGACGCTGCGCCGCCAGATGCGGATTGCACATTTGAAAACCGATCTGGTGGCGGCCGTGTCGCATGAATTGAAGACACCGCTAGCTTCCATGAAGCTGCTGGTGGAATCGCTGTTGTCGGGCGAACAGTTCGAGCCGAAACGGACTCGCCAGTACTTACAACTGGTGGCCCGCGAGAACAGCCGACTGAGCCGGCTGATCGACAATTTCCTAACGTTTTCCCGCATGGAACGAAAGCGCGGGCGCATCGATTTTGCGCGGATCCAGCCGGAGTCTGTGGCGCGCGCCGCGATCGATTCTATCGGTGACCGGTTTCCCGTGAATGTGGAAATTGCAGATCCTCTGCCGCCGCTGTACGCCGATGCAGACGCGCTGGTCACCGTGCTGCTGAACCTTCTGGAGAACGCTTACAAATACACAGACGAGAATCGCCGCATTGATTTGTGCGTCTCGTTTTCGGGCGGGCGTATCTGCTTCGCCGTGAAAGATAACGGCATCGGCCTCACAGAAAAGGAACAGAAGAAGATCTTCCGCCGTTTTTATCAGGTGGACGGCCGCCTGACGCGGCAAACCGGAGGAGTTGGATTGGGATTGAGTATCGTGGAGTTCATCGTGAAGGCACACAGGGGCGTTGTGTCGGTCGCCAGCCGGCCGGGTGCTGGGAGCACATTCGTCGTCTCACTGCCGCCGAGTTCGTCGGCTGAGGAGGCTGCTGCATGAGCGCCGGCCGCATTCTCATCATCGAGGATGAACCTGCCCTAATGCTGGGTCTTAAGGATGCGTTCGAAGATCAGGGATTCTTGGTCCAATGCGCGGCAGATGGTCAAAAGGGCCTTGCGCTGGCGGTTGAGGGCCGGGCCGACCTTATCCTGCTCGACATCATGCTGCCGAAGGTCAACGGTTACGAGATCTGCCGCGTGGTCCGCAGCCAGGGGCTCGATATGCCGATTATCATGCTCACTGCGAGGGGACAGGAGGAGGATCTCATTCTTGGTCTGAATCTGGGGGCGGATGACTACGTAACCAAGCCGTTCAGTCTCGGCGAATTGATCGCCCGTGCCAACGCGTTCCTGCGGCGACGGCGCGCTCCTCCGGTGGAGGCGGTGCGCTTCGGCGGATTTGAGCTGAATCTCACTGCGCACGTACTGCTGCGGGCCGGCAAGGAAGTTGAACTTACCTCCAAGGAATACGGGGTCCTATCATATTTTGCCGCGCGGATTGGGCGGGCTTTGACTCGCGACGATATCCTCAATACGGTATGGGGCAATTCGCTGACGGTCACGCCGCGAAGCGTGGATCGCTGCATCACAACGCTGCGCGCCAAAATTGAGGCTAATCCGCGGGAGCCTGTTTTCATCCTGACGATTCGCGACGTGGGCTATCGCTTCGAGGTGGGTTCCGAGACCTCCTAGATTCAATCCAGATTGGATACCGGGGTAACAAAGGCGTAAAAGCAGTTCTGTAAATTCGGACCATGCGATTGACTGCATGGGTCCTGCTTGTGACGTTATTGCCTGCGGCCGCTCTCGGATCGTCCGATTCAGATTGGGAGCAGCACTTCTCAAATGGCGAGGGCCTGGAGCAGGAGGGCCGGCACGCCGCGGCTGGACGCGAGTTTGAAGCTGCTCTCTCCGTCGCCGAGCAACTTGGTCCGGACGACTGGAGATTGCCGGTGACGCTGCACAATCTGGGTACGATCGCCAGAGAGCTCGGGCGCTATTCAGAGTCGGAGCGTTACTACCAGCGGGCAGTCTCCATTTGGGAAACTCGTCATCCCCAGCGCCTGACCGAACTGGCCGGAACGTTGCAGAATCTGGGAGCGCTGAACATGGTGTGGGGACGGTTCTCGCGGGCCGAGACGTTCTATCGCCGCGCCTATGAATTGCGGGTCGGCGCGCTTGGTCCGGAGCATCCCGACGTCGGGGCCAGTTTGCATGGACTGGCGGAGTTAGCAATGTTTCAACACCACTACCCCCGGGCTGAGGAGTTGTATCCGCGGGCGGCTAAGATTCTGGAGGTGGCGTATGGCGCGGACTCGCTCCGAATCGCCGATGTTTGGCATAACTGGGGCTTCCTCTATTCCCAGATGCGCCGTGACTCAGACGCGCGCTCCTTGTTGGACCGGGCTGCTGCCCTTTACGACAAGAACGTTCCGGGCCATCCCAACATGGCGGTGATTCTGGTCAACCTCGCGGAATTGGATATGAGAGCCGGCGATCTGTCACAAGCACGGATTCGCCTCGAGCATGCAGTGCGCATCTGCGAGAGGTCGCTGCCACCGGATCACGAGCAGACCGGAATCATTCTTGAGGCTTATGGGAGATTCCTCAATCTGACGAAACAAAAAAAGGAGGCGAAGACCATGATGGAAAAGAGCCGCGCGATTCTTGCCAAGGGCACCAAAGAGACCGGAGCCGCTTACATTATCGATACGTCGGCTTTTGTCCGACAAAGATAGTGTTGAAGACTGATCTGCCTGAAATTCGCCTCAGGTGAATCCGTTGGGTACTCGTCTTCGTACTAAGTATAGGTACTAGCGAGAGCCCCGGGGCCGCGTGTCTTTCGGCAGTGAAGCGCCTCTAGCGCAGGCCCCAAGGCTCCCTCCTACATCGTAAGATAGTCGGACGAAATACAAAATCCCGCAAACGAGCGTTCTGGCTGGGTATTTTGCATAAAGTCCAGCACTTGCTTGTGGGTATAGTAGTTCACCTCGCTCCAACGGACTATTACCAAACATCGCGTATAATCGCGAAGTGTCTTCTTCGGCTGGCCGCGTGCGCTGGTGGGTCCTTGCTCTGCTCTTTTTTGCGACGACCATCAACTATCTCGATCGTATCGTCTTCGCCGTGCTCATTCCGGTCATCCGCGGCGAGATGCATCTCTCGAATGAAGATTACGGGTTCATCACAGGCGCCTTTCAGATTGCCTATACGGTAGGTTTTCTTGTCCAAGGCAAGCTGATCGACCGCGTTGGTACCCGCATTGGATACGCGATTGCTACTGGATGGTGGTCGCTGGCCGCGGGTCTCACCGCGTTTGCCGCTTCGGCGATCTCGCTCAGCTTTTGGCGCGCGATGCTTGGCTTCGGCGAGGCGGGAAACTTTCCCGCTGCTATCAAAGCGGTAACGGAATGGTTTCCTAAGAAGGATCGCGCGTTTGCGACCGGCATTTTCAATTCGGGCAGCAATGTGGCCGCCATGGCCGGACCTCCGTTGTTCGCTTGGGCCGTGACGCGCTTCGGATGGCGCTCATGCTTCGTGATCACTGGGTCGATCGGCTTCCTTTGGGTCGTTCTCTGGTGGTTTACTCAGCCTGACCCGCCTGCTCAGGATGCCGATGTGGTGGAGATCCCGATCAGTTGGCGGCAAGCTCTCACTTACCGTGAGACGCTGGGTTTCGCGCTGGCGAAATTCTTCACCGATCCCGTGTGGTGGTTCTATCTTTACTGGTTGCCGCCTTATTTATTCGACGTGCGTAAGTTCGATTTGAAGCAAATTGGTTGGGCGCTCCCGTTGATTTATTGGATGGCAAGTATTGGCAGCGTTGCCGGCGGCTGGCTTTCGAGGTATTTTATGCAGCGCGGATGGCCCGCCGGGATGGCGCGCAAGACTGCGATGGCGGTTTTCGCCTGTTGCATGCCGCTGGCCGCGCTATCTGTTTTGATGCCGAATCCTCTGGTTGCTATTGGCCTGGCGAGTTTGGCTACTTTCGCGCATCAGGGTTGGTCGGCCAATCTTTATACAACTGCTTCTGATGTGTTTCCGAAGAACGCGATTGCATCAGTGACGGGTATCGGTGGGTGCCTTGGCGGACTCGGCGGCTTCCTCTTTTCCGCCATCATTCCCGGTTACGTCGTGCAGAATTTTGGCTATTCTCCAGTCTTTCTTACCATGGGCTGCTTCCATTTGGTTGCACTGTTCTGCGTGAATTATTTTATGGGAAACCTCGAACCTGTTTCGGCCCGGCCCGCGCCGGCCGGAGCTCTCGTTTGACTGTTCGCCATAAAGTGCTGGGGATGACCGTTGCCCTGGCCTTCATCACGTATCTCGATCGTGTGTGCATCGCCATTGCCGCGCCGAATATTATGCGCGAACTGTCGCTCTCGACCGTGCAGATGAGTTATGTGTTCAGCGCTTTCACTGTCGCTTATGGAATTTTCGAAATACCGACGGGATGGTGGGGCGATCGCGTGGGCACTCGCCGTGTTCTGACGCGGATTGTGCTTTGGTGGTCGACCTTCACCGCGGCGACAGCGGGCGCTTGGAATTACGCGTCGCTGCTGACCGTTCGTTTCCTTTTCGGGATCGGTGAGGCGGGAGCGTGGCCGAATGCGGCGAAGACTTTTTCCCGATGGTTCCCCATCTCTGAGCGCGGCACGGCTCAAGGGATTTTCTTCATGGGGGCGCATCTCGGCGGCGGCATCACTCCTTTTGTGGTCCGCTGGCTGATGAACCGCTTCTCCTGGCGATTGGTATTCCCGATATTCGCTGCGATCGGGTTCCTTTGGTCCGCCGCCTGGTATACGTGGTTTCGCGACACTCCGGCGGAACATCCTTCTGTCACGCCGGAGGAACTGGCAACAATCGAAGCGGGCAGGGAAGCCGCGCCCGCCCTGGGAAGTCACGGCTTCGTGTTCAACTCGAGCATTCTCGCGCTTTGCGTGATGTACTTCACTCAGAGTTACGGATTTTATTTCATCATCACCTGGCTTCCGACGTATCTGGAAAAACAGAAGGGCCTCTCGGCGAACGCACTCAGCCTGTTTTCCGGACTGCCTTTGCTGCTTAGCATTGGCGCCGATCTTTTCGGCGGCCTTTCCACCGACCGGGTGAGCCGCCGCTTCGGCTTGCGTTCGGGGCGTTGCGCCGTGGGAGGAGTGGCGATGCTGGCTGCCGGGATTTTTATGATCGTGGGCACCGCGACTCCGCAGCCATGGATTGCCGGCGTGTTGATCGCGATGGCTGGGGCTAGCGCCAACTTCCCGCTCGGCGCCGCGTGGGGGGCATGCCTGGATATTGCGGGTCCGCGCGCCGGCGTGGTTGGAGGGACTATGAACACGGCCGGGCAAGTGGGCGGTGCGCTTAGCCCTGTCGTTTTTGCCTACCTGACAAGAAACGCCGTGGACTGGTCGGCTCCGCTCTACATTATTGGTGGTTTGTATTTAGTTGGCGCGCTGGCGTGGTTCTGGGTGCATCCGGAACGGGCGGCGTAATCAGTTCAAGGCCGTCGCCGCGGCGGCTGTACGGCCAAAGGTAAGCGAGTCGGTCCTCGTCTTATCCCAGTCGCGGAGAACGAAGCCGTGTGCTTCGAAGAACGAGCGGATGCGGGAGGAATCCCATTTCAAGATGTCTTCGAGGATTGGTACGAGCACGCTGAGCGCGTCGTCGCTCAAGACGGTTCGAGATGCAATCTGTGTGATGAATTTGTTCTCTGAGACCGCGATGGTGAGGCCGTCGAGACAATTGACGTGCATCATAACGTGCACATCGGAGCTGCCGTCGCCCACATAGACGATGCGATCGTGGCTGACGAGTAAATGGGCTCGCAGTTCGTCGAGTACAGCAACCTTTCCGTAACCGGCCGGCACTCGGAGGATCGATTGGATTTCGCCGCTCTCGTGATCGTATTGGAATCGCGTTCCAAAGATGTGATCGGCTGGGATGATACCTTCGAGCGCGGATTGAATTACTTCCTGTGGCGCGGCGGAAAGCACGTAGAACGAGAACCGGTGCCCGTCGATGTCCTGTACAAGTTGCGAGAGCAAGCGAATGTTTTGCTTCAGACGGATGCGTTTACCGACTTCGACGAGGTGCTCCTTTCGCACGCGCCGATACTCCGGGTCGTGCAAGAGCAGGTAGGCGAGTTCTGCGCCTTGTTGTACCAGATGAATCTTCGACAGGCCGCCGATTCGCTCGGCAAAACCTGAAATTCCCAGCAATTCACTCAAAACGATTCCTGAGTCTTTAAAGCTGAGTGTCTGGTCGAAATCGCTGACTAGCAGATATTCTTTCATGTGCGATGCCTCCTTGAGGTTTTCGGGCCGAAAGCTGTTATGTCACGTGTTGTTTTTCCACTCGCGACAAGGAGTAGAGCGCCGCGGCGACTACAATCACGTTGGCGACCACGACAGGGAGGGCGCGAAGAGTTAGTCCGTACACTATCCAGAGACAGGCTGCTGCTGCCTGTATCCATCGAAGCGTTGCCGGGCGGCGAAAGAAATAAGAAGTAGAGAAGACCGCTGTTGCCACCCATCCAATTGCTTCCAACATCGAGAAAAACTCCTCCGTATAGCTATGGATGAGAGATCCGGCATATAAGTTGCTATACCACTAGCGAAAGCTGTAATATCAGCCTGTGGCCCGCCGCACGTTTAGCGCAGAGCCTCATGCGCCGAAGTATCAGCAGGTGTTCGAGAGTTTGTCGAAGGATATTCTCTCCGGCAAGTACCAGCCGGGACAGAAATTCCCGAGCGAAGCGGCGCTCGTCCAGCAGTTCGGAACGTCTCGGATCACCATCGGACGCGCGCTTCGAGACTTGGCGCAACGTGGGCTGGTGGATCGAATTGCCGGTTCAGGAACCTACGTGCGGCAGACGCGAACCGCCGAGAGCAGTCTTCTCTTCGGGCTGCTGATTCCCGATCTTGGCCGGACGGAGATCTTTGAACCGATCTGCCGCGGTATTGCCGCTGCACCGCAGCCGAGCCGGCATGCGCTGCTCTGGGGACACACGTCGCCGGACGAGACGCCGCTCGAAGAACAGGCTCTGCAACTCTGCAGTCAATACATTGAGAGAAGAGTGTCTGGCGTATTTTTTGCTCCCATTGAGACCGGAACCAGGGTCCAAGAAACAAATCTGAAGGTGATATCGCAACTCGAGCGCGCGCGAATACCGGTTGTTTTGCTCGACCGCTGCGTGATGCCCTATCCGCAACGCAGCGATCACGATCTGGTGGGCATCGATAATCGCCGCGCGGGTTATATGGCTACGGAACATCTGTTGAAACTTGGAGGCCGGCGGATTTCTTTTGTTGCGTACTCCGCCGGCGCGCCCACTATTGAGGCTCGCATTGCGGGTTTTCGTGAGGCGCTTCTGGCGAATGGCGTGGCGCTTGATCGCGGTGGCGTTTGCCGTTTGGATGCCATTACGGAGGCGAGCGTCCGGCAGTTGATGGGGAACAAAAAGGACGGCGCGTTTGTTTGTGCGAACGATCGAACCGCCGGGCAGTTGATGCAGGTGCTACTGGCTTTGGGATACCGCATTCCGAAGGACGTTCGAATTGTTGGAATCGATGATGTGGAATACGCCAGTCTGTTGACGGTCCCTTTGACGACGGTCCATCAGCCTTGCCGTGCGATTGGGGAAGCTGCGATGGCGGCTATGCTGGACCGGGTCGAGCGGCCGAATATGTTTGTGCGGGACATTCTTGTGGAGTGCCGCTTGGTGATTCGTGAATCTTGCGGTCATCGACACCAACGACGCCGGTAATGCGAGAATATTGCAAATGCTGAAAGCGCTTCCGCTCTTCTTGATTTCCGCTGCAGGCTTCTGCGCCGATACGATGCCTCCGGCAGCCGATCAACGTTTGGCGCACGAAATATACAAGGAGATGATCGAGAGCAAGTCGGGATAGACGACCGGCTCTACCACGTCCATTGCCGAAGCCGTTGCAGGGCATCTGAAGGCAGCAGGTTTTCCCGCGTCTGATATTTTTCTTGGCGGCGCTATTCCGCGGAAAGCTAACGTTATCGTGCGCTATCACGGCAGCGGTGTGCGCAAACCCATTCTGCTGCTGGCGCACATTGATGTGGTCGAGGCCAAGCGAGAGGACTGGACCACCGATCCATTCGAGATGGTGGAGAAAGACGGCTATTTCTATGGCCGTGGAACGGTGGACGACAAGGCGCAGGCGGCTGTGTGGGTAGCCAATTCTGATTCGTTATAGGCGCGAGGGATTTAAGCCTGATCGCGACCTGATCGTTGCGCTGACAGCCGACGAAGAAGGCGGGGGACCGTTCAATGGTGTTGACTGGCTGCTGAAGAACAAACGCGAATTGATCGAGGCTGAGTACGCTTTGAACGAAGGCGGGCGGGGTCAGATGGCCGATGGTAAGAGAGTGTCAAACGACATGTCGCTGAGTGAGAAAACATACTCGGACTTCCGTCTGGAGGTACGCAACAAGGGCGGTCACAGTGCCCGGCCGGTTCCCAACAATGCCATCTATCACCTGGCTGGCGCGCTCTACCGGCTCTCGACGTTTCCGTTTCCGTTTCAATTGAACGAAGTGACGCGCGCGTACTTTCAACAGATGGCGAAGATTGAAAAGGGCGAGTTTGCGGCGGATCTGGCGAAGGTCGCGGAGGGTTCGGAAGAAGCGATGCGTAAAGTTGGTGCGATGTCGCCGCCGATGAACGCGATGATGCGGACGACTTGCGTAGCGACGCAACTGGAGGCCGGCCACGCTACGAATGCACTTCCTCAATTGGCTGTGGCGAATGTCAATTGCCGTGTGCTGCCTGAGGATTCGGTGGAGAACGTTCTTGAGCAGCTCAAGAAGGTGGTCGCGGACGACCAGGTGAAAATCACGACTAAGACGAACGAGGGCCGCAGTCCAGCGTCGCCGTTGCGCCCGGATATCTTGAAGGCATTCGCTCGAATCAGCGATACGATGTGGCCCGGTGTGGTTACTGTGCCAAAGATGGCCGTGGGCGGGTCAGATGGCCGGTATCTGCGCGTGGCGGGCATTCCGACGTACGGCATTCAGGGATTTTTCCTCGATCGCGATGATGTCCGCGCTCATGGACGCGATGAGCGAATGCCCACCCGGTCGTTCTATGAGGGCCAAACATTTCTGTATGAGTTCGTGAGGGCTCTGTCGCAATAGCGGGCCGCGGATGAACGCTACTTAAGCGTTTTTTGTACGACTCAGCTCGATCCAGACCGCGATGTGACCCATTCTTCGTCCGAAAGAAAAGTCTTCACCACTCGCTGGAGATGCTTCTCGCCTGGATCTGCTGGCATGCTACTCGGCTTTCAGCCGCTTCAGCTCTTCTCTAATTCGCCGTCCGCGTGCAGCCAGAGTCAAGGCGTATACCATAAGCACCAGCCATGCTATGGCGAAGCCCCAAAACATAAACATGAAGTTTCGTTGATCCATTTCTGTCCTTACTTCACCGCCGCGGCAACCTCAAATCGCAGGGATTGCATGGTCCGCAGTTGATCTTCTTGTTCCACTCGAATCAGGATAAATACTACTGCTACCAGCACCAGTGCCAGCCAGTTCCACAGCACCGTTGCCATCATTTCGGGAGGTAGCTGCATGGGCGGTGGGTGTTGCGTACGCCACCAGCGGATAGAGAACCAAACAATCGGCACATCGGCAAATGCGAACAGGGAGTACGCGGCCGAGATCTTCGCGCGCTTTACCGGTTCATCTATCGCTTGCCTTAGCGCGAGGTAGCTGGCATAGAGCAAAATGCAGATTAACGCGGATGTCAAACGCGCATCCCAGGTCCACCAGATGCCCCAGATAATTCGGCCCCAGATCGAACCAAGCGTGATTCCCATCACGCCGAAGGCCACCCCTATTTCTGTTGCCGCTACGCTTAGCGCGTCGTATTTGAGTTTGCCTGTAGACAGCATCAGGACGCTTGTCACCACCGACATAGCCATAGCGATGAACGCTGTCCACCAGGCCGGGATGTGGAAATACATGATCCGGTAGACCATTCCCTGCGACGCCTCGTCGGGCATCACGAGAAAAATCAAATACAAATTCCGGACGAGCAGCAAGGCGGCCGCAATTCCAAAGCCGTAAAGGATTTTATCCCGCATAATCTACTTCAGTGGCCGGGGCCCGTACAATTTCAATAGGTAATCGACGATCGCGCCGCGATCTTCCGCCTTCACTTGCGCTCCCCAGCGGACCATCTTATCCACTTCTGCGTTCCACTGCTTCCCGGTGAGACGTTCCTGCATGATCATGTCTTCGCCGTGGCACGTCAGGCAGGCGGTCTGAAAGCCCGCCGGCGGCGCGAACTGCGGATTTGCTCCGGACGACCCACCCGCGGGTTGCGGTTTCTCTGGAGTCTCCGTGACAGTTACCGCAACCCGGGGCACCACATTGTGCAAATACCCTGAGGGGTTCCATTCCTGCTCCATCGGCTGCGTCTTTCCCGCCATGTCATAGGCGCGAGCCATCAGGAAGTAAAATCCCTGCTGCTCGGGCGTCCACGAGTATTGCCAGAGCCTCCATCCATATCGCGACTGCTCCGGATTCAGTGTTGCCTTTCTCCACGTGCGCCCCCGATCGACTGAAACTTCTACGCTTGCGACCGGCGTCTCGCCCGACCATGCTGTTCCATGAATCTTTAGCGGTTTTCCCGGCATTACTTGCGTGTCTTCCGCTGGTCCTGCGATCACAGTCTTGATTCCCAGAGCTTCCACCGGATGCATTTTCCCCGGATCGACCGCCGTTCCCGGCGTCACGGGATACAGCGGATGGCGATAACCGGTCTTCATCCAGAACCCGTCCGCATCGCGATCGATCACTGTAAGCTTCGTCAGCCACTTCGTCCAGCTATCGCCCGCCCATCCGGCCGCCACCACTCTCAGCGGGAAGCCATGCTGTTGCGGCAACGTCTCGCCATTCATTTCATAGGCCAGCAGTGTATCGCGGTTCAGCGCTTTCGTCAGAGGCAGCTGTCTTTGGAATTTCGGCATCGTGCCAATCGCTTCGTCAGCGCCGTCCATCAGGACATTCTTTCCCGAAGCTTTCACGCCCGCCTTCGCCAGCACGTCGGCCAGCCGGACACCGGCCCAGCGCCCGTTGCCCACGCCGCCGTGAACCCACTGCGCTCCAGGCACCGGCGGCTCGTACAACGCGCGTCCATTGCCTGCGCATTCCAATACGCCAACCAATTCCACGCGCGGCAGCTTTTTCAGATCATCCATTGTCAATGTGAGGGGCTTGGCGACCTCTCCCGCTACGGTCAAATTCCATCCCGCCAGATCCACGTTGGGAGTGTAATGATGGCAGCGCACGAAGAATCGGTCGAGAGGCGTGATCCAATCGCCAAAGCCGTCGAGCGGCATTTCCAGATCGGCAGGCCGTGCCGATCGAACAATCATGTCGCGCTTTTGAACCTCAGCCGCGCGTGATACGAGAGCCGCGCCAGCCAGTGTCTGGAAAAAAACTCTTCGCGTGTTCATCATTGTTCTCCGAGCTACGGTTGCCTTTTCGCGGGCCAATTGACCTCGATGTTGGTGACGCCGTTGTCCCGCAACGTGACTTCTTCGGTGTACGGCGCATAACCAGTTTCCTGCACTTCGATTTTGTGCGTACCGGCGGGAAGTACAATCATCGCGGGTGTCCTCTCCGGCCGCATTTGTCCGTCGATCAAAATTGTTCCGCCACTCGGATTGGATTTGATCATCAGCGTGCCCTTGGCCGGGTCGAGTACGACGAGAACCTCGGCTTCCTGGGGCAGCGTGAAGATTCGCAGCGCATTCCGGTAACCCGGAAGCTGAACCGAAAGAGTATGACGGCCAGTAGCGAGGTTCAGCGCGCACGGTGTTTTGCACATTAACTCTGCACGCGAATCCACCATCGCGGTTGCCCCCGGGGGATTCGTCACCAATCGCGCGGCCAAAGTACCGTCTGGCGGGGCAGCCGTGCTGTCAGGCTCCGGAACGGGCCGCTCCTCTTTGGCTTGCGGGGTCTCCTCTTTCTTTGTCGGGTCCTCTTTGGGAGTTGCGGGCGGGGGAGTTGCGGGCGGGGGAGTTGCGGGCGGGTTCACGACAGGAATTTCAGAAGGACTGGGTTTGGGCTTTTCAGCGACTACCGGCGGTGGTTCCGGTTGTGTTGTTTCCGCGATCGGTTTCTCGTTCCGCTGGATCCAGTAGTTGTAACCGAGCACCATCAGGTACGAAGCCACTCCGGCCGATAGGACCACCAGAGCCAACACGCGCATTACGCGCAACAGCTTCCAACCGAATGACGATTTCGATTCCACTCCTGCAAGGGGTACGGGCACCGCCATTGCCGCGGCCGCCTCGCGCCGCCCGTCCATCATGGTGGGCAGATTATGACTGCCGCCGGGGGGAAGGGGAGCCCATCCTTTGGCCGAATGAGTGGCGTTGTCCAATGCCTTAGCGAAATCGGAGCATGAAGCGTATCTCTCCGCAGGGTCTTTCGACATGGCTCGCTTGAGGACGGTCTCCACGGGCCAACTCAGCGAAGGATTTACCAGTTGCGGAGATGGCGGATCATCCCTCACGATTTTGTACAGCAGCGCGGTCATCGAGTCGCCACTGAACGGCTTCTCGCCGGTCATCAATTCATAGGCGATGACAGCGAGGGAAAACTGATCGGCGCGCCCGTCGATGGCGTGCCCTTGAACCTGCTCGGGAGACATATAACTCGGAGTACCGAGGATGCCCCCGGCGTGGGTCATCTGCTGCGATTGAATACGCGCGATTCCGAAATCGGTGATCTTCACCGAGTTCTCATGGATCATGATGTTCGCGGGTTTGATATCGCGATGCACAATTCCGCGCTTGTGCGCATAGTCGAGCGCGGCGGCGGCTTGCGCGAGAATTATGAGCACGCGTGCGCCGGTCAGCGGTTCGGTCTGAGCGAGGCGATCGAGGGTTTGCCCGTCGACAAACTCCATGGCGATATAGGCGACGCCTTCTTCCTCACCAACGTCATAAATGGTGACGATATTGGGATGCGAAAGCATTCCAGCTGACTGCGCTTCGCGAAAAAGCCGTTCCCGCAGGCGCGACCGCTCGGCGGGGTCGGTAAGATCCGCCAACCTGATGGTTTTGATGGCAACGGTGCGGCCGATGGAAGGGTCAAGGGCGCGATACACGATGCCCATCGCGCCGCGGCCCAGTTCGCCGACCACCTGATATCGCCCGATCCTCTGCATCCTGCGTTATTAGTGTATCGTGGCGACCGGAAACGGAAGATCCCCGAGTCAATAAAGAGCCGAATTTACCGATAAGCCATACGTGTCGATCATTCGAATCGCGCTGGCGCTGACCTTGTCCTTTCCCTTCGTGGGTATGGCGGATCAAGCTGTTCCGGATCTCGCCGAGACGAGTTTGGAAGACCTGTTGAATGTCCCGGTGACTTCCGTATCCAAGAAGGAACAGAAGCTCGCGAGAGCAGGGGCGGCGGTTTACGTGATTACGCAGGAAGACATCCACCGGTCGGGTATGACCAGTATTCCCGACCTGCTGCGCACGGCGCCGGGCGTAGATGTGGCTCAAATTGATGCGAATACATACGCCATCAGCATTCGGGGTTTCAACGACCGGTTGGCAAACAGCGTACTGGTTCTAATCGACGGCCGAACGGTATATACCCCGACCACCTCGGGTGTCTATTGGGATCAGCAGGATGTACCGCTGGAAGATATTGATCGCATTGAGATCATTCGGGGACCAGGCGGAACGGTCTGGGGCGCAAATGCGGTGAATGGCGTCATTAATATCATTACGAAAAGCGCTCAGGCTACTCAAGGGGGGCTGGTGAGCGCGGACGCGGGTTCTCACGAGACTGTGCATGGTTTGGCTCAATACGGGGCTAAGATTGGCCAGAGTGGGGCCTATCGGGTTTTCGGTAACTACTCCAATACCGGCAATCTAACCGCGTCCGACGGAAAAGAGGCGACCGATGGCTGGCACATGCGGCATTTGGGATTCCGTTCCGATTGGAACCTCTCGCCGCGAGATACGCTGACCGTGGAGGGTGACCTCTTGCAGACTGTGGAAGACCAGACTATATCGGTAACATTCTCTAATGCGCTGCCTACGCAAGGAACGTTTAGCGAAAAGGTGTGGGTGGACGCCGGCGATTTGTTGGAACGCTGGAACCGAACCTTCTCAAATGGGTCCGATCTATCTCTGCAGGTGTATTACGACCGATATAAGCGGCACGATGAGGGTGTAACGGAAACCCTGAACACTGTCGATTTCGATTTCCATCATCACTTAGCGCTTGGCTCCAGGCACGACGTCGTGTGGGGAGCGGGGTACCGCGTGACGAGCGACGATCACATTCCAGGGTACGGGAAGACATATGTGCCGCTCTCGTTAACCAACAATCTCTTCAGCGCGTTCGTTCAGGATGAGATGACTATGAGCGATTCCCTACGGTTCACGCTGGGCTCGAAAATTGAGCACAACGCGTACACCGGACTTGAATATGAACCGAGCGCACAGCTTGTGTGGCAGCCGACAACCCGGCAATCCCTCTGGATGTCCGGTGCGCGGGCGATCCGGCAACCCAGCCGCGAGGAGGCGGGGCTTCTGATCGACCTGGCAATAGTTCCGCTGCCGGGCGGCAATTTCGGCGTCGTGAAATTGACCGGGGATCCGAACCGTAAGGCCGAGGAACTCCGCGACTGGGAAGCTGGGTATCGCATCCAGGCGGCTAAGAGACTTTCTGTGGATATTGCTTCCTTTTCGAGCTATTACCATAACTTAATCACTACAGATAACGCAGACGCGTTCTTCACAACCGAGCCGTCGCCGCCACATCTGGTGCTTCCCCTGGTCTTTGGCAATAAGGCTTCGGCCCACACCTACGGAGCTGAGGTTTTCGCTAGTTGGAATGTGACACACCGCTGGAAGATCAGCCCAAGCTACACCGCAGTTCATATGCGTGTGACTTTGGATCCCACGAGCACGGATACGCATCAAGTGGAGCTGGCTGCTAACACGCCGCAGCATCAATTTCAAATTCGTTCTTTTTTGAATCTGACGCACAACCTGGATTGGGATAGCGCTCTGTGCTACGTTGGGCGGCTGCGCGACGGGGGGGATGGACCTGTTCCCGCTTACACGCGGCTGGACACGCGGCTTGGATGGCGGATTGGAGAATCTGTCGAACTTAGCATTGTGGGCCAGAACCTTCTTAGGCCTACGCATGCCGAGTTTCACAATGCTTACGAGGTGCGCCGTACCCTGGCGGAGCGGAGTGTTTTCGCGAAGATGACGTGGCGCTTTTGAAAAAGCCTTCCGGGCCGCGAATAAACGCAAGATGAACGCGAATTTGAATCCAGGTTTAATCCATGGCTAACGGGATACAGACATGGCATCAATCGAGTAAGTCTTCAACGCCGGCGTGTCATCGAACGAAGTGCACCGGGATTTTTGGATCGTATGAGGGGCGGCTTGATGGGGTATCGCGGAGAAGTCCCGCGAGTCTTGCCATCTTGCTTTCAATTGCCTTCACTGACAGTTCCGCCATGCCATGTCTCTGACGGGGCCGCGAGCGACTTCATCTTGCGAAATAAAGGATCGGGTACGTCAACAGCCTCGCACCTCTATGTTTTGAGCGGCGATGCGTTCGCCAAACTGGGCTATTCGTCTGTAGATAAATTTGTTGACGACGTGCGCGGCCGATGATTGCAGCGGTCGATATCAACACTCCACGAAGCATCTGTTAGCGCGCTTCAGGATGCGGCGGGCGAAGGTTCACTGGTGGTCAGCGATGTCGTCTATCCGGAACTCTGCATTCATTTCGAAGCGCAACGCGAGTGCTATGCTTTCCGCGCGGGCAATGGGATCAGCGTACGAGCATTGATTCGGGAGGGTCATTTCCTTGCGAGTCGGGCGTGGCGGACATATCGGCAACGGGGAGGGAAACGGGAATCGGGGGTTCTATCGTAGGCTGTTTGCGTCACTTGATCTTCGTGATCCAACCTGAGCGACCTCGATGCAAGTTTTTGTTTTGTCCGCGTTCATCTGCGTTTATTTGCGGCCATACTCATTTCTCCACTAATACTCCAAGCTCCGCATTCACCGGAACCTCTTGTAGCAAGTCCAAAAAGGCCTGGGCTGCGCGGTGCAATTTCCGCTTCTTCCGCTGAATGATTCCCAATGGCCGGAACAATCCTGGAGCTTCAATCGGAACTGCCGCTAACCGCCCGATTTCCAGTTCGGCCTTCAAAATCCGCGCCGGAACGATGCTTACGCCAGGGCCGATCGCAATGGCTTCTTTAATCGTCTGAATATTGTCAAACTGCATCACAATATTCACTTCGGCGCCATGTGATTTCAAATACCTGTCCACTTCCCGGCGGATGGGCAACTCCTCGTCGAACGCAATGAATTCCAGTCCGTTCAAATCGCTTGCCCCTACAAACGGCCGCCCGGCCAACGCGTGCGATGGCAACATCGCCACTACCATCTCCTCGTTCCGCCAAGGGGTTGCCTGAATCTCACGGGTCGTTTCGGGATAGCTCACCAGCCCAATATCTGAGCGATCCGACAACACCGCCGCATATACTTTCTCGGGCCGTAGATAGTCCACCGCCAGCCGTACGTTTGGCTGCCGCTTCTGGAATTCCGCCTCCAATTGCGTCATTTCGACCAAGCCAACCGAATAAATGGAGGCTACCCGGACCGTCCCCTCCACTTCGGACCTCAGTTCTCCCAAAGCGGCATGAAACTCTTCATTTCGCCGAAGAACATCCCGGCAAAGTTCCTGGTAGAGCCGTCCCGCGGCGGTCAGAGAAAGTGGCCGTGTGGAGCGGTCGAGCAGGTCGATTCCGAGGTTCCTTTCCGTCTCCTGCACCTGCTGGCTTGCCGCCGAAGGGGAGATGCCGCTCAACTCCGCGGCTCTCGATAAGCTCCGCGTCTGTCCGAGGTCGCGGAACAACTTCAGGGTGTCAAAGCTCACTCCAATCAGTGTACTTTAAGAATAACTTCATGTCCAGTATAATATTTTTACTTTTCCTAACAATGGTACTATGCTATACTCCAACTATTACCTGCCGTGAGAGGTGCAATGAACCACGACTGTATTCCGAATGGCTTCCCTGTCGAGCAAGGCCTCTATCATCCTCAAAATGAAAGAGATGCCTGTGGTATGGGCTTTGTTGTGAACATCAAGGGCGAACCCTCGCACGACATTATCGTGAAAGGCGTCCAGATCCTCATTAACCTTACTCACCGGGGCGCCTGCGGTTGCGATCCGGAAACTGGCGACGGCGCAGGCATACTCATCCAAATCCCCGACAAATTCTTCCGCAAAGAGTGTGCAAAGCTCGGTTTCACCCTCCCGCCCGTCGGCGAATATGGCGTTGGCATGGTGTTTCTGCCTCTCGAGCGCCAAGCCCGTTTGCAGTGTGAAGGCATTCTGGAAAAGATCGCTGCCGAAGAAGGACTTGCGCCTTTAGGCTGGCGCGATACACCCACTGAGGGAACCGCCATTGGAAGAGTTGCGCGTGGGTCTCAGCCTTACATCGAGCAGGTATTTCTGCGTTGCGCGCCCGGCATGGAGCAGGAAGAGTTTGAGCGGCGCCTCTACGTAGTGATCAAGCGATGCGAGGCTGAAATCTCCGCCTCGGATATCGATGATCGGGGCGACTTCTACATCCCGTCGCTTTCTTCGCGAACCATCGTTTACAAAGGGCTGCTTCTGGCTCCGCAGATCACGAAGTTTTACCGCGAACTTTCCGATCCGGACGTGATGAGCGCGCTCTGCATGGTGCACCAGCGCTTCTCCACCAATACATTTCCTACCTGGCAACTGGCGCATCCTTACCGCATGATTTGCCACAACGGCGAAATCAATACGGTCCGGGGCAACGCCAATTGGATGCACGCACGCCAAGCCGTCATCAAATCGCCTTATTTCGATGACATCGGTAAGCTGTTTCCGGTGATTTCGCCGGGCGGCAGCGATTCAGCCACTCTCGATAACGCGGTCCAACTTTTCCGTATGGCCGGCCGCGACTTGCAGCACGTCATGGCGATGCTCATTCCCGAAGCCTGGGATAAAGACACGACCATGTCGGACGAAAAACGCGCGTTTTACGAATACCACGCGTCTCTCATGGAGCCTTGGGATGGTCCGGCCGCTGTCGGATTCACTGACGGCCAGGTGATCGGCGCAACGCTCGACCGCAATGGACTCCGCCCGGCTCGCTACCTGATCACCAAGGACGATCTGCTGATTATGGCGTCCGAGACGGGCGTGCTCCCGGTGAAGCCGGAAGACGTGAAGTACAAGGGCCGCCTGCAGCCCGGCCGCATGCTTCTGGTCGATCTGAATGAGAAACGCATCATTCCCGATGGCGAGCTGAAGCACCGTTTGGCCGGCCGCCAGCCTTACGCCAAGTGGATCAAGGAAAATCAGCTGGATCTGGAGAAGCTGCCCGAGCCACCGCGGGTTTATGCGACCGAGCACAAAACGGTGTTGCAGCGCCAACGTGCCTTCGGCTACACCGACGAAGACGTCCGCATGCTGATGATGCCGATGGCGGTGGCCGGCGAAGAGGCAATCGGATCCATGGGAACCGATACGCCGCTTGCTTGTCTCTCCGACCGTCCGCAGCCGCTGTTCAACTACTTCAAGCAGTTGTTTGCGCAGGTCACCAATCCGCCCATTGACCCCATTCGCGAAGAGCTCGTGATGTCGCTTACCAGCTATATCGGAAACGAGCGCAACATCCTCGACGAGACATCGCAGCAGTGTCATACGTTGAAGCTGAAGCAGCCGATCCTGACCAATCGCGATCTGGAAAAGCTGCGCCGTGTTTCGCAAGGCGACTTTCTCGCCTGCACATTGCCGATGCTCTATCGCGTCGGCGGCGGCGGATCGGAATTGGAGCGCGCCCTCGCAGGTCTGTGCCGGCGTGCGTCGCTCTCTATCAAGAACGGATACAGCGTGCTGATTCTCTCCGACCGCGGCATCGATGAAGAATCCGCACCAATCCCCAGCTTGCTGGCGTTTACCGCGGTGCACAATCATCTCATCCGCGAAGGAACGCGCACGCAGGTCGCGCTGATTATCGAATCGGGCGAGCCTCGTGAAGTGATGCACTACTGTCTTCTGATCGGCTACGGCGCGAGCGCGATCAATCCGTACCTGGCCATCGAGACGCTGGAAAATCTCGCTCAGCGTGGAATGCTGCCGGAAGGCGTAACGTTTGAAACGGCGCTCAAGAATTATAAGAAGGCCGTCAACAAGGGTCTGCTGAAAGTATTTTCGAAGATGGGAATTTCTACGCTGCAAAGCTATCGCGGCGCGCAGATTTTTGAAGCGATCGGCCTGAACAAAGACCTGGTTCAGAAGTATTTCACCGGCACACCATCGCGCATTGAAGGTATTGGTCTTGACGTGCTGGCGCGAGAAGCGAAGATGAAGCACGATCACGCGTTTCATCCCGTCACCGAGGCTGATACCGAACTCGAGCTCGGGGGCAATTATCATTACCGGATTCGTGGTGAATATCACCTGTTTAATCCGCTGACGGTCAGCAAGCTCCAGCATGCGGTTCGCCAGGATAGCTTTAAGACGTTCAAGGAGTACACCGACCTGGTCAACGATCAGAGCAAGCAGCTTTGCACGTTGCGCGGGCTGATGAAATTGAAGACTTCCGCCAAGCCCGTTCCGATCGATGAAGTGGAACCAGCCAGCGAAATTGTGAAACACTTCGCTTCCGGAGCCATGTCGTACGGGTCCATCTCGCGGGAAGCGCATGAAACGCTGGCCATCGCCATGAACCGGATGGGCGGCCGCTCTAACACCGGCGAGGGCGGGGAAGACGAAGAGCGCTTCATCCGGCTCGAAAACGGCGATTCCCGCCGCAGCTCCATCAAGCAGGTGGCCTCGGGACGTTTTGGTGTAACGGTCAACTATCTCGTGAATGCCGACGAGTTGCAAATCAAGATCGCGCAGGGCGCAAAGCCA
>Ga0105237_10002761_pt1 | contig 21346 bp, 22 predicted proteins | sample KBSC24metaG_FD_81520 | JGI IMG/M metagenome (GOLD analysis project Ga0105237, IMG submission 81520) | Corn rhizosphere microbial communities from Kellogg Biological Station, Michigan, USA - KBS C2-4 metaG | ecosystem: Host-associated > Plants > Roots > Rhizosphere > Soil | place: Michigan, USA...
ACCGCACCCCCGCACCGGGAGGCGGCGCCACCGCTGCCCTACACCTGGGCCAGGCAGCCGCCCTGGTGTCGATGGTCGCGCGTTACAGCACCGGTCCCCGATACGCCGAACACGCCGAGTTGATCGATCGGCTGTGCTCGTCGGCTGACGAGATCCGTGAAAAGGCACTCCATTTCGCCGAGGCCGACATGGCGGCGTTCAGCTCGGTGATCGACGCGTACCGTCTGCCCAAGTCGACGGAAGACGAAGCGGCCGAACGTGATCAGGTCATTGCAACGGCGCTGACCAACGCGGCCAGCGTGCCCGCCGACGTCCTCGCTTCGGCAGGCGCGGTGATCGAGCTCACCGACCAGTTGCTACCCGTGGCCAACAGGACGGTGATCAGCGACATCGCCGCCGCAGCAGAGGCAGCACGCGCCGCCGCCGCCACGGCACGCGTCAACGTCGAAGTGAACCTTGGCGGGATCCCGCCAAGCGATGCACGCACCGCGCTCACCGATGCCCTCACCAATGTCGATGCCATGGTCAGTCAAGCCGACAGGATCACGACCGACGTACGAAAGCAGCTGAACTCTTGACCACGATCATCGACGGCACCCGCCTTGCGGTTGCGATCCGCGACGACACTGCCGAAGCCGCACGCGATCTGACGGCTCGAGGTTGCACACCCAAGGTTGCCGTAGTGCTCGCCACCGACGACGAGTCGACGGCGTGGTACGTGCGTTCGATCGCCCGGGCCGCGCAGAAGACCGGAATCGCTTGCGACATAGTCGATGTCGGTCCATCGGCCAGCAACGCAGAATTGCGCAACGCCCTCACCGCCGTCAGTCACGATCCCGACGTGCACGGAGTCATTCTCCAGACCCCCTTGCCCGCAGATGCCGACCTGGACACGTTGCGGGAGGCGATCGATCCAGCGAAGGACATCGACGGCGCCAATCCCGTCAGCCTGGGACGACTCGTCGCGAACCTTCCTGCCTTCGCGCCGTCCACGGCGCAGGCGGTGATGGCATTGCTCGCGGACTACGGTATCGCACTCCGTGGCAAAACCGTTGCGGTGGTTGGCAGATCGACCGTCGTCGGCGCCCCCACGGCCCAGCTTCTCACCCGCGCCGACGCGACGGTGACCGTCTGCCATCGACACACAGTCGATCTCGCCGCGCACACTCGCGGCGCCGAGATCGTGATCGCCGCGGTCGGCATGCCTGGTCTGATCACGGCAGAACACATCGCCGACGGCGCCATCGTGATCGACGTCGGCACCACGGCGACCGATGACGGCCGCCTACTCGGCGACGTGGACGCCGCAAGCGTCGAAGGTCGCGCCGCGGCGCTGACTCCGGTACCTGGCGGCGTCGGGCCGGTAACGACGGCCCTACTCCTGCAGCACACGGTCAAGGCTGCGACCGGTCAACTGGCCCAAGCGACTTCGCCCGACCTCGCAGGTGCCTCCGGCCGGCATCGGTAGGGCGCGGCCTCAGTGCCCTCGCGCGATCCATTCGGCGAGATGGGGGGCCTCGGCGCCGATCGTGGTGCCGTCGCCGTGCCCGGTATGCACCCGGGTGCCCTCTGGCAGGGTGAACAAACTTTCGCGGATGGAGTCCACGATGGTGGGAAAGTCGGAGAACGACCGTCCGGTGGCGCCGGGCCCTCCGCTGAACAAGGTGTCACCGGAGAACAGGACTCCCGCCTCTGGCACGTAGAGGCAGCAAGACCCCGGCGAGTGCCCTGGGGTGCGGATGACCTCGATCTCGGTGCCTGCCACGCCAATTCGCTGGCCGTCCTCGAGACGCCAGTACGGATCTTCTGGGTGGGTCATCTTCCACAGGACGTCGTCGCCGGGATGCAGCAGCACCGGGCAGTGCAGCCGCTCGCCGAGCTCCGGGGCGACGGTCACGTGGTCATTGTGGCCATGCGTGCAGACGATCGCAGTCACGTTGCGGCCGGCGACGGCGTCGATGATCGGCAGGGCCTGATGTGCGGCGTCGATGATCACGACATCGCTGTCGTCACCGACGAGCCAGATGTTGTTGTCGACCTCCCAGGTGCCGCCGTCCAGCTCGAAGGTTCCCGTGGTGACCACGCGCTCGATGCGCAGCGTCGCACTCACAGGACCACCACCGACCGGAGGACCTCACCGGCATGCATGGTGTGGAAGGCATCTTCCACGTCGTCGATCTTGATCCGCTCGGTGACGAACTTCTCCAACGGCAGCCTGCCCTGAAGGTAGAGGTCCACCAGGGTCGGGAAGTCACGTTCGGGCAGGCAGTCGCCATACCAGGACGACTTCAGTGCGCCCCCGTGGGAGAAGAAGTCGACGAGGGGCATCTCCAGAGTCATGTCGGGTGTCGGTACACCGACCAGAACTACGGTGCCCGCGAGATCGCGTGCGTAGAACGCCTGCCGCCACGTCTCGGGTCGCCCGACGGCGTCGATGACCACGTCGGCGCCGAAGCCACCGGTCAGCTCGCGCACCGCTTCGATCGTGTCCACCTTCGCGGCGTTGACGGTGTGGGTGGCGCCGAGGTCGGCAGCCCACTGCAGCTTCTTCTCGTCGCGGTCGATCGCGATGATCGTCGATGCGCCGGTGAGCCGCGCGCCCACGATGGCGGCATCGCCGACACCGCCACACCCGATGACCGCGACCGAGTCCCCTCGCCCGACATTGCCGGTGTTCATGGCAGCTCCCAAACCCGCCATCACACCGCAACCCAGTAGGCCGACGACGGCGGGATCGGCGGTGGGATCGACCTTGGTGCACTGGCCTGCGTGTACCAGGGTCTTGTCGGCGAACGCGCCGATGCCGAGTGCAGGCGTCAGTTCGGTGCCGTCTTCGAGTGTCATCTTCTGCGTCGCGTTGAACGTGTCGAAGCAGTACTGGGGGCGGCCCCGCTTGCAGGCACGGCATTGCCCGCATACCGCGCGCCAGTTCAGCACGACGAAGTCGCCCTCCTGCACGGAATCGACTCCTGCGCCGACGCTTTCGACGAATCCGGCGGCCTCATGCCCAAGCAGGAAGGGGAACGCGTCGTTGATGCCGCCTTCGCGGTAGGTGAGATCGGTATGGCACACGCCGCAGGCGGCGATCTTCACGACCACCTCACCTGGACCGGGATCGGGAATCGTGATCGTCGCGATCTCGACGGGCTCGCCCTTGGCGCGGGCGATGACACCTCGAACCTGCTGCGGCATGTGGACTCCTCACTCTCGTTGCATGACGTATGCGGACACAACCACCGAACTGCCTTGACGCTGTAGCGGCGTTCCAATAGTCTGCCATTGATATATCAGTATGTACAGACTGATCTGTCAGTTCTCCAGATCTGTCGACACCTAATCGCCGAGGAGGCGTCATGTCCAAGTCGTTCACGTTGACAGTGACGTGCGCACAGCGCCCCGGCATCGTCCATGCCGTCAGTTCTTTTCTGCTGCAGCACAATTGCGATATCGCAGAGCACCAGCAGTTCGACGACACGGAGAACGGCACGTTCTTTCTGCGGACGTCGTTCGTGCCGGTGGACGACATGGACGTCCAGACGCTCACCCGCGAGTTCCAGACGACGGCGACCGAGTTCGGGATGAGCTTCGAGTTCAGCAGCGACGAGCCCGCACGCGTGGTCGTGATGGTGTCGCGCATGGGCCACTGCCTCAACGACCTCATCTTTCGCTGGCGGGCGGGCAGTCTCGGCGGCGACATCGTCGCAGTGGTGTCGAACCATCCCGACCTACGCCGAATGGCTGAAGCCGCGGACCTGCCGTTCTTTCACATTCCGGTGACGCCGGCGACCAAGTCACAGGCAGAGGAAGAACTGTTGCAGCTGGTCGACCGCTTCGACGCCGACGTGGTGGTGTTGGCGCGCTACATGCAGGTGCTCTCCGATGACGCCTGCCGCGCCCTGTACGGCCGCGCGATCAACATCCACCACTCGTTCCTGCCGGGCTTCAAGGGCGCCAAGCCGTACCACCAGGCGTTCGATCGCGGCGTCAAATTCGTTGGGGCCACGGCACACTACGTCACGGCCGACCTCGACGAAGGGCCGATCATCGAGCAAGAGGTCATCCGGATCGACCACTCGTACGACCCGGGCCGACTGGCGACCGTCGGCCGCGACGCCGAGGCACTGGCGCTCTCACGTGCAGTCCGCTGGCACTGCGAACGGCGCGTTCTGTTGTACGGCAGTCGCACCGTCGTCCTCCGTTGACGGGTGGCGACGTCGGGTCACAGGATTTCGCGGATGGCCTTCTCGAAACCCTCGATGTGCGCCAAGGTCAACGCCGCGGCGGTCTCCTCGTCGCCAGCGACGATGGCCTTCAACAGCGAGACATGTTCTCGCACATGCTCACCGACGCCGGGTAGCCGGTCCAAGAACAGGCACCAGATTCGGGTGGCGTGGGAATCCAGGCTGACGAGGATGTCCTCGAGATGCGGGTTGTTCGCGGCGCGATAGATCTCGCGGTGAATTCGCACGTCCTTGCGCAGGAGCTCCCTGGACCCTTCGCTGTCGTCGAACGTCGGGATCTCGTCGGCCAACGCCGCTAGCCGTTCCCGCACGTCGGCAGGCGCCGTCCGCGCCGCGCGCGACGCCGCGACGGGCTCGAGCTGCTTGCGAATTTCGGAGATGTCAGCCAGATCGGTCATGTCCACGGGCGTGGCAAACGTGCCACGGCGCGGGAACGCAACGACGAGGCGTTCCCGCTCGAGGCGTTTGAGCGCCTCACGCACCGGCGTCCGGCCGAACCCCAACTCGGTGGCCAGGCGATCGTCGTCGATCGGCTCGCCCGGCCGGATGTCGAGCATCACCAATCGATCTCGGACGAGCTCATAGGCCTGGTCGGCATAGGAGCCGCTCGGGGCAAGCACCTCTGCGGTCACTGCTCACGTCTCCTCGGTCGTTCTTGACATGTCTAGCTCTTGACCATTCTCCGCTATTGATCGTACCCTACCCACAGACTGATATATCAATATCCAACTACTGGGCTTCTAGAAGGGCTTCCGATGACTCAATCAGGCACGGGTGCGGTGCGATGACGGGCCAGCCCCCCGGCGCTCATCTGCCTGACCACCCGGATTTCCTCTGGCGCAACCCAGAGCCGAAGTCCTCCTACGACGTCGTCATCGTCGGCGGCGGTGGGCACGGCCTCGCGACCGCTCACTATCTGGCCAAGAACCACGGCATCACGAACGTCGCCGTGTTGGAGAAGGGTTGGCTCGCGGGCGGCAACATGGCCCGCAACACCACGATCATCCGGTCGAACTACCTGTGGGACGAGAGCTCCAAGATCTACGAGCACTCCCTCAAACTGTGGGAGGGCCTCGAGGAGGACCTCGGTTACCCGATCCTGTTCAGTCAGCGCGGCGTGCTCAACCTGGCGCACACCCTGCAGGACGTGCGCGACAGCGTGCGCCGGGTGGAGGCCAACAAGCTCAACGGAGTCGACGCCCAATGGGTCGAACCCGACGAGGTCAAGAAGCTGTGCCCGATCGTGAACATTTCCAGCGACATTCGCTATCCCGTACTTGGCGCGACGTATCAACCGCGTGCTGGGATCGCCAAACACGACTACGTGGCATGGGGATTCGCGCGTCGCGCCGACGAGGCCGGCATCGACATCATCCAGAACTGCGAAGTCACCGGATTCAGCACCGACGGCGACAAGGTCACCGGCGTACACACCAATCTGGGCACCATCGCGGCCGGCCAGGTGGCGCTGTGCGCGGCCGGACATACCTCGACGCTCACCGACATGTTGGGCATCCGCACGCCGCTGCAGAGCCATCCGCTGCAGGCGTTGGTCTCCGAGCTGCTCGAGCCGGTGCATCCGACCGTGGTCATGTCGAACGCCGTGCACGTGTACGTATCCCAGGCCCACAAGGGCGAATTGGTGATGGGCGCGGGTGTCGACTCGTACAACGGCTACGGGCAGCGGGGCGCCTTCCACATCATCGAGCGACAGATGGCCGCAGCAGTCGAACTGTTCCCCGTCTTTGCGCGCGCGCACCTTCTGCGTACCTGGGCGGGCATCGTCGACACGTGCCCCGACGCCTCACCCATCGTCGGGCGCACGCCGTACGACAACGTCTACCTCAATTGCGGATGGGGCACCGGCGGGTTCAAGGCGACACCGGGGCTTGGGTGGTGCATGGCCGACACCATCGCCAATGACCAGCCGCACGAATACATCGCGCCGTTCACGTTGGACCGGTTCGTCACGGGTGCGCTCGTCGACGAGCACGGTGCCGCTGCCGTGGCCCACTGACCCACATCGTCAAACCCGAGGAATTCCCATGCAATTGATCGAATGCCCGTGGTGCGGGCCCCGCGAAGAGACGGAGTTCCACTACGGCGGGGAGGCGCACGTCGCCTATCCAGCCGATCCGCAATCGCTCACCGACGAGCAATGGGCACAGTTCGTGTTCTACCGGGCCAATCCCAAGGGCCTGTTCGCCGAACGGTGGAGCCATCACGTCGGGTGCCGCCGCTGGTTCAACGCGATTCGTGACACCGCGACTTACCAATTCCACGGCGTGTACCGCCTCGACGAGCAGAAGCCGAGCCCCTCATGACCGCACCATTCCGCACCGCCGGTGGCGGCCGCATCGATCGCACCGTCACGCTCGACTTCACATTCGGTGGCAGGGAACTAACCGGCCATGCCGGGGACACCTTGGCTTCGGCCCTGTTGGCCAACGGAATTCATCAGGTCACCACTAGCATCAAGCTCGGCAGGCCGCGCGGCATCACGGCGGCGTGGGCCGAAGACGCCGGCGGTCTGGTGCAGGTGGAGGCGCCGTTCCCAGAGCCGATGCTGCTGGCGACCACCATCGAACTGTTCGACGGTCTGGTGGCCCGAGGCATTCCCGGCCAAGGCAGGCTCGCCGAGGTCGGCGACTCCGCAAAGTACGACGCCAAGCACGTTCACACGGACGTCCTGATCGTTGGAAGCGGCCCTGCCGGCCTGCGCGCGGCGCTGACTGCCGCACGGGCCGGCGCGCGCGTGGTCGTCGTCGACGAGCAGAGCGAACCCGGCGGAGCACTGCTTGGCAGCACCGACAAGATCGACGAAACGCCTGCCCTCGATTGGGTCGCGGCCGTACAAGACGAACTGGCCGGGTTTCCCGACGTACTGCACCTGCAGCGCACGACCGCGTTCGGCCACTACGACGACGGGTTCGTACTCGCGCTGGAGCGCCGCACCGACCACCTCGGCGGCGACGCCCCGACAGCGCTTAGCCGCCAACGGATTTGGCGCATTCGGGCACGGCACATCATGGTGGCCACCGGCGCCCACGAACGCCCGGTCGTCTTCACCGACAACGACCGCCCCGGCATCATGCTTGCCGCTTCGGCCCGTACGTACCTACACCGCTACGGCGTCAAGGTCGGAGAGCAGGCAGTCGTATTCACGACGAACGACAGCGCCTACGCCGCCGCGATCGACCTGCACGACGCGGGGGTCCGGATCAACGCCGTCGTCGACGCCCGCCCCGAGGCGCCCCAGGCGTGGAAGGCCGAATGCGACAAGCGGGGCATCTCGGTGCGAACCGACTCGGTGGTCACTGGAACGCGTGGCGAGCAGCGTGTCACCCATGCACTGGTGAGTCGCCGTGTCGATCATGGCGAGACCGTGCCGCTGTCATGCGACGTGCTCCTGGTCAGCGGAGGGTGGAACCCGGCGGTCCACCTGTTCAGCCAGGCCCGCGGAAAGCTGCGCTACGACGAATCCCTCGGTGCGTTCCTGCCCGCAGAGCAGTTGCCAGGGGTCTCGGTCGCCGGTGCGGCCAACGGTGTCTTCGACTTGGCGAGCTGTCTACGCGCGGGCCGAGCGGCCGCCGCGGCCGCGTTGGCCGATCTGGGTTTCGCCTCCCCGTCCGTGCGTGAGGTCCACACTCGCGGCGGCGACGCTGCGACCCCACCCATTGTGTTGTGGCGGGTTGCCAACGTCGAACGCGAGGATTCCCAGTTCGTCGACCTGCAGAGGGATGCGACGGTCGCCGATCTGGCCAGGGCGGTTCGTGCAGGCATGCGTTCGATGGAACACATCAAGCGCTATACCACGATCGGCACGGCTCATGATCAGGGCAAGACGTCGGGGGTCATCTCCTCCGGCATTACGGCCGAACTGCTTGGCACCCCGATCGAGGACCTCGGCACCACGACGTTCCGGCCGCCATACACTCCTGTGGCCTTTGCCGCGCTGGCCGGCCGCAACCGTGGCACGCTGTTCGACCCCGAACGCGTGACCGCACTGCATGATTGGCACGTCGGCCGCAACGCCGTGTTCGAGGACGTCGGCCAGTGGAAGCGGCCGCGCTACTACCCGCTGCCCGGCGAAAGTATGGAGACGGCGGTGCTGCGCGAGTGTGCGGCCGTTCGTGCGAGTGTCGGAATCCTCGACGGCTCCACGCTTGGCAAGATCGACGTCCAGGGACCGGATTCCGGTGCGCTGCTGGACATGATCTACACGAACATGATGAGCACCCTGAAGGTGGGCATGGTCCGGTACGGCGTCATGTGCGGCGTCGACGGCATGGTCATCGACGACGGCACCGTCATGCGGCTGGCCGACGACCGATTCCAGATCTTCACCACCACCGGCGGGGCGGCCAAGATCCTCGACTGGATGGAGGAATGGCTCCAAACCGAATGGCCACACCTGAAGGTGCGGCTGACGTCGGTCACCGAACAGTGGGCGACGTTCCCGGTCGTTGGGCCGAAGTCACGCGACGTCGTTGGCGCCGTGTTCGGCGACCTCGACGTGAGCAACGAGGCATTCCCCTTCATGGCCTGGCGTGACACCCAGCTCGACGGTGTGCCGGTGCGGGTCGCCCGGGTCAGCTTCTCCGGGGAGCTGGCGTTCGAGGTCAACGTCGACGGCTGGCACGCGCCTGCGGTGTGGGAGCGCCTCATCACCGCGGGCGAGAAGTTCCGCATCACGCCGTACGGCACCGAAACGATGCACGTGCTGCGCGCCGAAAAGGGCTACCCCATCATCGGCCAGGACACCGACGGCACCGTCAGCCCGCAGGATCTCGGCATGGACTGGGCGGTGTCGAAGAAGAAGCCCGACTTCATCGGCAAGCGCTCGTTCAGCCGCCAGGAGAACCTCAACCCGCTGCGCAAGCAGTTCGTCGGGCTGCTGCCGGTCGACGCGGAAACGGTGCTGCCGGAGGGTGCGCAGATCATCGAATACGTTGAGAGCGGAGTGATTCCGCCCCCACCCGTACCGATGCTCGGCCACATCACGTCCAGCTACCTCAGCGCGGAACTGGGCCGCCCGTTCGGCCTGGCCCTGGTCAAAGGTGGGCGGTCGCGCATCGGCGACACCCTGCACGTGCCCGTCGACGGCACGCTGGTGGCCGTCGAGGTCACCAGTTCCGTCCTCGTCGATCCAGAAGGAGCACGCCGCGATGGCTGAAACCCTCACCGCCACCAGTCCACTGCAGGATTGGAGCGATACGTTCGCCCAACTTCCCCCGACCGTCAAGCTGAGCGAAGAGCCCTTCGTCGCGATGGTGGATCTGCGGGTCGACCCCGATGGGCCTGCGGCGTCGCGGGCGTCGGAGACCCTCGGCCTCGAGCTGCCGACCACGCCGTCCACACACGTCGGCAATGACGCGCTGACCGCCATCTGGCTGGGGCCGGACGAGTGGCTGATCACTTCCGAAACACGTTCTGCGGCAGACTTGGAGGCACGGTTGCGTGCGGCCGTGGCCGACGACGGCGGCGCCGCGATCGACGTCTCTGCACAGCGCACGACGCTGCGGCTCAGCGGTCCCGATGCGCGTGACGTCTTGGCCAAGGGCTGCTCGCTCGACCTGCATCCGACGACGTTCCGCAAGGGGACCGCCGCGCAGACGACGCTGGCGGTGGCGGGGGTTGTGCTCATCGCCCTCGACGACGCGGGCTCCGACTACCGGATTCTGGTGCGGTCGTCGTTCGCGCGCTACCTCGCCGAATGGTTGATCGACGCCGCCGAGGAATTCGGCGTCCCGCGCTAGGCCATCACCGTGACCGTGAACGCGCCGTCGTCGGTCGGCACCCGTGATCGCCTGCTGCGTCGATTGGCGCAGCGGGCACCGCTGGTGTGCGGAATCGTCAACGTCACGCCCGACTCGTTTTCCGACGGCGGCCGGTACTTCGATCCGACTGCCGCGATCGATCACGGGCATGCACTCATCGCGCAGGGCGCCGAATTGCTCGACGTCGGTGGTGAATCCACCCGCCCTGGCGCACGCCCACCGTCGGTCGCCGACGAAATCGCACGTGTCGTGCCCGTCATCGAAGCTCTTGCTCGGTCGACGTCGGTTCCGATATCGGTCGATACCTCGCGTCCCGAGGTGATGCGCGAGGCCGTCGCCGCGGGCGCCTGCCTGATCAATGACGTTCGCGCGCTGAGGCATCCGGGCGCACTGGCCGAGGCAGCCGCATTGGACGTACCGGTGTGCCTGGTACACATGCGCGGTGAACCGCACACCATGCAGCAGGCACCGCGATACGTCGACGTCTTGATGGAAGTCCGGGCGTTCCTGCTCCAGCGCGTCGAAGCATGTGTGCAGGCCGGCATCCCACGTGAGCACATCGTGCTCGATCCGGGCTTCGGTTTCGGCAAGACACTGCACCACAATTTGGACTTGTTGGCTCGGTTGCGCCACATCGCCGCATCGGCTTGCCCGTGATGGCCGGGTTGTCACGCAAGGGCATGCTTGGGGCGATCACTGGGCGCGAGACCCAACACCGCCAGGTGGCCTCGGCGGCCGCCGCGCTGATCGCGACCCAGAACGGCGCGTCGCTGCTACGGGTTCACGACGTGGCCGAAACGGTCGATGCGCTGGCGGTGCTGAACGCCGTCCGCAGCGCTGAGTAGAGCGCCGCGGACTTCACCAACGTTTCCTCGTAAGCCTCCCAGCCATTCGTGCCGGAGACCGGGCGGCAATGCGTGATGGGGATCATGTTCCCTATCGCGCAACATCGATTTCTGCCTATAGTTGCGTCATGAGCAACAAACAGCCCGGCGAAGCTGCGGGCGGCGGTGTGCAATCGGTCGACCGCGCCGTCAGCGTGCTGGAGATGCTCGCGCGGGGCAGCGCCGGCGTGAGCGAGGTGGCCGCGCAGTTGGGTGTCCACAAGTCGACGGCATTCCGGATACTCACCGCCCTCGAGGATCGCGAACTCGTTGAACAGGCCCACAATCGCGGAAAGTACCGCTTGGGCTTCGGCGTGCTGCGGCTCGCCAGTGCGGTGGTCGGCCGCCTCGACCTCACCCAGCAGGGCCGGGCAGAGTGCGAACGGCTCGCGGCAGAGCTCGGCGAAACGGTCAACATCGCGGTGCGGCGATCGCAGTTCGTCGTCAACATCGATCAGGCCCGAGGACCCACCTCGGTCGGCGCGCACAACTGGGTCGGCGAGTTCACCCCGTTGCACGCCACGTCCACCGGCAAGATCCTGCTGGCCTTCATGGAACCCGAGGAACGACGGGAGCTGGTGGAAAGCGCAGGACTTGCCCGGTTCACCGCACGAACCATCACATCGTTCGACGAGCTCGACGAGCAAGTCGAGAAGGCCGCTCGGGATGGCTATGCCAGTGCGTTCGAGGAACTCGAGGACGGTCTCAACGCGATCGCCGCACCGGTGCGAGACCACACCGGCGCAGTGGTTGCCGCACTCACCGTCTCCGGTCCCGCGTACCGATTCGACCGGCAGACGCTCATCGACGCGGTGCCCGAGGTCGTCGGTGCTGCCGCCACGGTGAGCCATCGCATGGGCTTCTTGGACTGAGCTCGCCGGCCGACGACGTCAGTGAGCGATCGTCGCGCGCAGCCAGTCGTGGAACGCGCCAATGTGATGCTCGCTGGGCACCAGCACCCCACCGTCGAGGTACATCCGTGAGCTCATCGCCGGCTGGCAGCGTTCGCACGCGTCGAAGTCCTGCTGATTGACGCGATGGAAGAGCTCCACCGAACGGCTGATGTCCTTGCCGGACTGCACCACGTCCGGCATGTACAGCCAGTCGCACTCGACGATCGTGTGGTCCGCCGCGAGCGGGAACATCCGGTGCACGATCACGTGATCGGGTACCAGATTGATGAACACCTGCGGCCGGACGGTGATGGCGTAGTAGCGCCGGTCCTGGTCCTCGGTGATGGTGGGCAGCTGGCCAAGACCGGCTGAGCCGTCGACGGTGAATCCTTCGATGCCGTCCCCGAATTCAGCTCCGTGCCCCACGAAGTACTGTGCGGCCAACCCATCGGCGAACTCGGGCAGCACCTCGGTCAGTTCTGGATGGATGGTGGCGCAGTGATAGCACTCCATGAAGTTCTCGATGATCAGTTTCCAGTTGGCCTTGACGTCGTAGCGGATCCGCCGTCCGACGCTCAGCTCCCCGATCGCGTAGTGCTCGATCGCCTCCGCCGAGCCCAGACGATCGACGACGTCCTTGACCACCGTGTCCTCGAAACTCGGCGGCGTTTCGGCAAGGCACACCCAGACGTAGCCCAGCCACTCGTGCACCGCGACGTGCCGCAAGCCGTACTCGACCCGATCGATGTCTGGCATCTTGGTCAGGTTCGGCGCCGCGATGAGCTTGCCGTCGAGGTCGTAGGTCCACGCGTGGTACGGGCACTGGAATGCGCGCTTGACCTCGCCGCTCTCCTCGGTGCAGAGCTGCGCACCGCGATGCCGGCAGACGTTGAAGTATGCCCGCACTTCGCCCTTGCGCGACCGGGTGAGCAGGACGCTCTCCCGCCCGATCTGCACCGTCTTGAACGCTCCTGGCTTGTCGAGCTCACCGGCTCGGACCGCGCAGAACCACATCGACTCGAAGACCTTGTCCTGCTCCATCGCGAAGATGGTGGGATCGGTGTAGTAGTTGCCGGGCAGTGTGGAGATGAGGCTGCCAGTCTGGGTGGCGGTCGTCATCGCTGGGTGCTCCTTCTGAAGTTCTGTTTGGTGTCGCTGGTCGGTCCGAGGTCAGGAAGCCGTGGGCAACGGTTCCAGTTGCCGGCGTATTCGGGTGAACAACCGCGGTTGGTCCACGCCCAACACCGCGACCGGCCGTTCGTCGCGACGATAGACGGCCAGGAAGCTGTGATCGTTGAGATCGCCTGCCTCGAAGGTGATTTGGTCGTCGGGCCGCGCGAAACCTGCGAACTGTATCCGGCAGCCGTACTGATCCGACCAGAAGTATGGAGGTTTCACTGGATCCCCCTGGTAGTGGCCGGCCAGCAGCGTCGACACGGCGATCGCCGAACGTTCGCGCGCACCAGTCCAGTGCTCGACCCGGTGCACGGCACCCACGCAGGGCTCGTACCACGCCGCGCAGTCCCCGACCGCGACGACGTTCGGGATCGACGTCGCCCCGCCGGCGTCACACACCACGCCGTTTGCCAACTCGAGGCCGCTGCCATTGAGCCACTCGACATTTGGGATCGCTCCCACGCCTGCCACGACGACGTCGGCGGCCAACTGCCGCCCGTCGGCGAGCTTCACACCGGTGACGCGTTCCGTACCGGTAAGGCCAGAAACGCGTACGCCGCAGAACAGTCGGGTTCCGTGCCTGGAGTGCAGCCGCGCCACGGCTGCACCGAGCATGCCCCCGAGCGTGTTGGCCAGCGGTGTGCCCGCGACTTCGATCACCGTGACGTCGAGGCCCAGTTTGGTTGCCGTCGAAGCGACTTCGGCTCCGATGAAGCCCGCGCCGATGACCAATAGGCGGGCGCCTGGACGCAGGTCCTTGCGAAGTGCGAGCGCGTCGTCGATGGTGCGCAGTACGTGTACGCCAGCCAGGTGCTGGGTGCCAGGCAACGATCTGGCCCGAGCGCCGGTGGCCACGATGACTCCGTCGGCGCGCACTTCGGTGCCGTCGCCGAGCGTCACGGCGCCGGCGCCGGTGTTCAACCCGGTGGCATGCGCACCCAACAGCCAACGGGCGTCGAGGTTCTCGTCGTCGAGTTCGAGGGCGAGATCGCCTTCGTCGATCTCGCCTGCGAGGAACTCCTTCGACAGCGGTGGCCGGTCGTAGGGCCGACGTGCCTCGGCACCGACGATGGTCAGCTCACCGTCGAAGCCTTGGCGTCGCAGTGCGCGGGCTGCCGACAACCCGGCGAGCGACGCGCCGATCACGGCAACGCTTCTCACTGACCGGCCTTCCCGACTGCGTTGGTGGTGACCCCTGGCGGGAGGTTTGGCGGCGCGGCGTTGAGGACGACGTTGATGGTCCCGTCGGAGACGACGACTTCGTGCGTGCGCACCGGCAGTTTTGCGGGCGGCGCGTCGACCGCGCCGGTCCTTAGGTCGAACCGGGAGGCGTGCAATGGGCACTCCACCTCGCAGCCCTCGACCCAGCCGTCGGCAAGGGATGCGTCCTGATGGGTACAGGTGTCGTCGATCGCGAAGATCTCGCCGTCATCGGTATGGAAGACCGCAATCGGCGGATCCGATTCGACCCGCAGTGCCTCGCCACGGGGCAAAGCCGCCAAGGGGCAGACTTCAAGCACGAACTCGACCTCCGATACCCAACCAGATGGAATTGGTGCGTATTACGCAACGCACCTCGCTATACGAGACAAGTCTGGGGCCGCGGATCGGCGTTGTCAACACCGGGAAGAGGATGTGTCGTCGAGCTGCGCGCCGTCGGCGTGCGCCCCGTCAGCTCCAGCGACGAAGCAGGTCCAGCGCGCCATCGCGTAGACCCGTGACCAGCTCAGCAGCGCTCATTGATTGGCCAACCACGCCGATACCCTGACCCGCATTGACCGGCGAACCGCGCAGCACTCGCTCGGGAATGCGTGCAGGCCATCGGTATCCGGCGGCGACGTCGAACTCGCTGGTGAGCTCGGTGGCATCGCCCGACGCGTCGAGCAGCTCGGCCCGTGCCGGGTCGGGCGTCAGCGCTTCCCGGCATACCGCGAACACCGTGCCGAGCCATCCGCCCGCCGCACCCGCCGCAAGGACCGCGGCCAGCCCGCGCGCAGAGGAGATGCCCCCTGCGGCAAGCACCGGAACGTCGACGGCGTCGAGAACCTCGGCCAGCAGCGGCAACGTGCCCATGGCCGGCTCTCCGTGCCCGCCACCTTCTGCGCCGCGGGCGACCAGGACGTCCACCCCGGCGTCGACGGCGCGAAGCGCCGCGGGCGGATCGGCGATCTGCGTTACTACCGTGACGCCGGCATCGTGTGCGCGCCGCACCCAACTCCAGTCGTCGCCGAAGCTCACCGACAGCAGTGCGGGCCGCGCGGCCAGCGCGACGTCGAACAGTTCCGGGTCGTCCCGCATCACCCAGTGCACCAGTCCGATCCCGAACGGCACGTCGAGGTCACCGAGGACGGCCAGCTCGCGGCGCAACGCATCGGCGGTCGCCGAGCTGCCCATCCCGATCATGCCGAGGCCACCGGCGCGCGAAACCGCCGCTGCGAGCAAGCCCCCGGCAGCGCCACCCATCGGCGCATTCACGATCGGCACGGCGATCCCCATCGCTTCCGACCATGCGGTGACCAACGACACGACACGCCATGTTACGTCGTTGTTACAATGGAAGGTGCCAGCACATGGCACCGGACGAGGCAGCACCGTACCCGGCCAGCGACAAGACGGGCTTCCGGAGGTGTGCCATGGCTTGGTTGATCCTCGTCGTCTCGGGTGTTCTCGAAGCGATCTGGGCAACGGCCCTTTCCAAAACCGAAGGCTTCACGCGTCTTGCGCCGTCGGTGACGTTCGGCGTCGCCCTGGTGTTGTCGATGGCGGGCCTTGCCTTCGCGATGCGCAGTCTCCCGCCGGGAACCAGCTACGCGGTCTGGGTCGGCATCGGCGCGGTGCTCACGGTCGGCTACGCGATGCTGACCGGCGCCGAAACCACCTCAGCGGTGAAGGTGTTCCTGATGCTCGGCATCGTCGCCTGCGTCACCGGGTTGAAGGTGGTTGGCCACTAACGTCGCCAGAAACGCGAAAGCCCCAGTGCGCCAAGGGCTCCGACCGCAATGGCGGCCATCGTGCCGGGCACTCCGATCCCCGCGTGCACCTGCACGCGGGGAGCGATCACCGCAGGGTCGGGCGGGACGACCGGCGCGGCGGCGAGACTGTCGGCCGACGTCGCCGCCCATGCCGTGGAGAACAGGATCAGCCGCGCGGTGATGTAGGCGAAGACCATCAGGCCGAGCACCGGACCGAACGTGGCTCCCGCGGGCCCATGGATCACCGACTGCAGGTAGATCGACGCCACTTGCTTGAAGATCTCGAAGGCGACGGCCGCAAGCAGCCCTGCGCGCACCGAGCTGCGGAAGCTCACCGACTCGCGCGGCAGCCGGGCGATGATCCAGGTGAACAGCAGCCACGACACCACGAGTGACAACAGCCACGACGCCACCCGCAGCAGCCCGCTGATTGCCGAGACATCGTGTATGCCAACCCAACCCAGCACCCGCGCCATCACCGACTCGTTGCCGAGGACGGTCAGTGCGATGGTCAGCATCATGGCCACGAACGTCGACAGCAGGGCGATCAGATCCGACACCTTGGTCATCACGAAGTTGCCCGGCTCGCTGCGCTGCTCCCACATCGCGCTCAGCGCCTCGCGCAGGTTGGCCATCCAGCCGAGCCCGGCCCACGCGGCCGTGGCGAGGCCGATCACGCCGACCGACGTCCTCGACGCGATCGCCGAGTCCATCAGGCTGATGAGCTGCTGTCCGAGTTCACCAGAGACCGTGGACTTGATCTTCGATTCGATCTCCGCCATCAGCTCGGGCTTGCTGGCGAGCACGAAACCGCCTGCGGCGAAACCGACCATGAGGAGCGGGAACAGCGCGAAGATCGTGAAGTAGGTGATGCCTGCGGCGTAGAAATCGCCCTTGCTGTCCTGATAGCGCTCTTGGGCGCGCATGATGCGGTCGAACCACGGGAGTCTGGCCCGCAGACGGTCCATGAAACCCGGTTTGGCCGGTTCGGTCACACCAGCCACACGACCCTCCCCCGGCGCTACGGACGTCTCGGGAGAAACCCTAACCGGTCGTATACGCGCCGCAACGTGGTGGCAGAGACCTCGTCGGCACGCTTGGCTCCCGCCGCGAGCACGGCCTCCAGTTCGGCCGGGTCGGCAAGAAGTTCGTCCACCCGCGCCTTGATCGGCGTGACGAACTCGACGACGGCATCGGCGGTGTCCGCCTTGAGGTCACCGTAACCGCGACCGGCGTAGCCCTCGACCAGCTTGTCGATGTCGGTACCGGTGACGGCCGACTGGATGGTCAGCAGGTTGGACACCCCAGGCTTGGTCTCGCGGTCGAAGCGGATCTCGCGCTCGCTGTCGGTGACGGCCGAGCGGATCTTCTTGGCGGTCTTCTTCGGGTCGTCGAGCAGGCTGATCAAACCGGCGTCGGTGGTGGCCGACTTGCTCATCTTCGCGGTCGGGTCCTGCAGGTCGTAGATCTTGGCCGTGGCCTTTTGGATCATCGCCTCTGGCACGACGAACGTGTCGGGGAACTGCGCGTTGAACCGCTGCGCGACGTCGCGCGCGAGTTCCAGATGCTGACGCTGATCCTCGCCAACCGGCACCAGGTCGGTGTCGTAGAGCAGGATGTCGGCGGCCATCAGCACCGGGTAGGTGAACAGCCCGACGGTGGTCGCCTCCGCACCTTCCTTCTGCGACTTGTCCTTGAACTGCGTCATCCGCGACGCCTGCCCGAACCCGGTGAAACACCCCAGGATCCAAGTCAATTCGGCGTGCGATGGCACGTGGCTCTGCACGAAGACGGTCGCCTTGGCGGGGTCGATGCCCAACGCCAGGTACTGCGCGGCGGTCACCAGCGTGCGCTTGCGCAGCGTCGCGGGATCCTGCGGGATCGTGATCGCGTGCAGGTCGACGACGCAGAAGTACGCGTCGTAGCCGTCCTGAAGAGTTACCCACTGACTGACCGCCCCCACCGCATTGCCGAGGTGAAGGGAATCGGACGTGGGTTGCGCGCCGGAGAAGACGACGCGCTTATCTGTGGTGCTCATGATCGCTCAATACTTTCACGCCGAGCCAACCGCATATTCGACGGTCACGGGTGCGTGGTCGGACCAGCGCAGTGCGTAGGCCTCTGGCCGTTCGACGTGGGCGGCGAGCACGCGCGGCGCGAGCAGGGCGTTGGCGAGTTGGTAGTCGATCCGCCACCCCGCGTCGTTGTCGAATGCCTTGCCCCGCCACGACCACCAGCTGTAGGGACCGGCCACGCCGGGATGCATGACGCGGACCACGTCCACCCAACCGGTGGCCAGCAGGTCGGTCACCCATTGACGCTCAGCGGGCAGGAAGCCCGACTTCTTCTGGTTGGCCTTCCATGCCTTGATGTCGGACTCGGTGTGGCCGATGTTCCAGTCGCCGCACACCACAGCGCCGCGTTTCCCCGGCGCGTTCAGCACGGCCATGCGTCCCGCGATGGCAGCCATGAAGCGTTCCTTCTCCAGCTGCCGGTCGGTGTCGGCTTCGCCAGTGGGCACGTACACGCTGGCGACGGTCAGGTCGCCCGTGTCCACCTCGAGATAGCGCCCGTGCGAAGCGAATTCGTCGGCGTTGGGCCCGATGAGCACCCGGGTGATGGGGTGTCTGCTCAGCACGGCGACGCCGTTGCGGCCCTTGATGTGCGGGTCGGCCGAGGCCAGGTGCCAACCGTCGGCGAGCGCAGGCGTCAGCGCGTCGGCCAGTTGCTCGTCGTCGGCGCGGGTCTCCTGAAGGCACACGACGTCGGCGGTCGTCTCCTTCAGCCAGGCCAGCAGGCCGAGATTCTCGGTGGATCGCTGCCTGACGGCGGCGCGGATTCCGTTCACGTTGATGGTGCTGACGATCACCGGGCGACCCTAGCCGAGGGCGCCGTAGAGGTCGTCGCCGGCTTCGACCGGTTCTGTCCCAAACGCGCCCTGCCGATCTCGATGAATACGGTCTAGTAGCTACTCGGATCCGTCCGGCTAGCGAACAACATTGGGCGACCCCAAACTCTTCCCGCAGGGACGTTCTTGCCATCCGTCCAGCAGATCGCGCAGACGTCCCGGGGCACCGTCAACACCAATCACGACGGGAACGGCCCCCGTTTAGGCGGGGGCCGTTGGCGACTGTGGTGGCGGGTGATCGGGCGGGGACTCCCTGGCAAGTTCGCTGGGCTTGTGCGACCCGAGATGCGTCCAGACTGCGACTGGAATCTCGACACCTACGGCGAGCATCAGCACGATCAGCCCAATGATGGGATTGGGTGAGTTGACGATCATTAGGGCCGCAACGACTCCGACGATCATGAGCACTACGTGCATGAGCCAGGCCGAAAGACTTCGAACAAGTGGTACGTTTGTCATGACAGTTTCTCCAATATTCGGCTGATACCAATGGCGGTGTGACTGTCGGACACTGGGCTCCACCCCCTGCCAGGGGTGGAGCCCAACTCCGTTACGGGCTCGTAGACTCGGCGTGCAACGGTCACGCCTTCGAATCTACCGGCATAATCGAGATTGCCTCGAATGCCGCCACCGACTCCGCCAGACTCTCCATTGCTCACTTAGTGTCAGCGGACTGGACTTTCGCTAATTTTTGTGCTGCGGGTCACATTTTTGGACCAAATACATGTGGCCTGGATCACATCCTGTGTCCGTGTCCACGCCATATTCACGTGATGGAGATCACATAATTGACCTCCAGCCATTCGAGTTTTCTCGGTTTTACCTGCCTTGATACCTAGATCAACGTCCTGCTGAGCTTGACGAGAATACCGACAGTGATAGGTGTTGTCGTACTGCTCTACTTGACAACTTCTCGATGCCGGGAAGACTGTAGGGGTGAAGGAAAATGCCGGAGCATCCAAGATTCCACCAATTCCAGGCGACGAAACAATTGCAACAATTGCCAGTGAATTAATGGACGAAATCTCCGAAAAATGCGCCAGATTAGTCGAACGAGAGCTGGACCTGCCGAGGGTCAACACCAAGGAGTGGGGCGAGTGGTTGGGCACACTCACCGCCGGGGAGCAGCTCAAGGCGGAAACGGCTGTGCATGTCACACGGCTGCGTGTTCTCAGGGCCGCCCGAGTAGACCTTGAGCGGGCAGTGTTGGCCGCCCGCAAGGTGCTTACGTGGCAGCAGATCGGAGACGCGTGCGGAATGACCCGATCGGCGGCTCACGATCGCTGGGGGGCAGCAGCTCGTCGCCAGGCGCAGACCGACGAAGCTACAGGTCATGTCCTCGACTGGGCGTTAATCAAGGCGGCGGAACGTGCAGATCAAGAACGCTAGTCTGCTTGGGTTTCACCCCGCGCGTACTCGGCCGTGAGATTCGCCGATGCCAACAACTACCCCATCCGAACGTCGATGTCCGGCTAGGTGTATCCGGTGTTCCTATCGCCCCACCGACAAGACCATCCGTGTGACGAGACCATCCTTGCGGTACCGGCGGTATCACCTTAGGGTCGGCCGCATGCCTGAACGCGATCCGATCCACGAAGGCTCGGGAGAACCGATCGTCCTGCTCCACCCGTTCCTGTGCTCGCAGAACGTGTGGCGGACCGTAGCCGACCAACTCGCCGACACCGGCCGCTACGAGGTGTTCGCGCCGACCATGGCAGGTCACAACGGCGGCCCGAAGTCGAGCAGCTGGCTGTTGGACATCAACACGCTCGTCGACCGCATCGAACGCCAGATGGACGAACTCGGCTGGCAGACCGCGCACGTGGTCGGCAACTCGCTGGGCGGCTGGGCGGCGTTCGAGCTGGAGCGCCGCGGGCGGGCGCGCAGCCTGACCGCGATCGCGCCGGCAGGCGGCTGGACCCGCTACTCACCGACGAAGTTCGAGACCATCGGCAAGTTCCTGCTCGGCGGCCCTGCGCTGCTACTCGCGCGCCTCCTTGGCCCGCGGATCCTCGACCTGCCGTTCGCGCGCCGCCTGGCGACGCTTCCGATCAGCGGGCCCGCCGACGGGCCGAGCCAACCCGACCTGGTCGCCCTCGTTGACGACGCGACGCACTGCCCTGCCTACTTCCAACTGATGGTCAGGACCCTGCTGCTGCCGGGGCTCGCCGAACTGTCCAACGCGTCGACGCCCACTCAGCTGGTGCTCTGCGAGAAGGACCGGGTGTTCCCCTCACCGCGAGGAAGCCGCTACTTCACCACACACCTGCCCAAGGGCTCGGAGGTGATCCGCCTCGACGGCGTCGGTCACATCCCGATGCTCGAGGCGCCTGGCCGGATCACCGAGCTGATCGCCGAGTTCGTCGATCAGAACACCGAACCCAAGCGCCTCAGCGCCCCCGCAGGCTGAGTCAGCTCAGCGCCGTCTTGAGGTGGTCGGCGATCGTCCCGAGGTACTCCTCGCTTGTCTCCCAACCCTGTTCGGGCCCGAT